>Ga0194037_1001176_pt1 | contig 19372 bp, 19 predicted proteins | sample JunL306m_MetaG_FD_148653 | JGI IMG/M metagenome (GOLD analysis project Ga0194037, IMG submission 148653) | Anoxic zone freshwater microbial communities from boreal shield lake in IISD Experimental Lakes Area, Ontario, Canada - Jun2016-L304-6m | ecosystem: Environmental > Aquatic > Freshwater >...
CTTAAAGTCACTGCTGAACATTTTTCGTGTCTTTTTTGTCATTACCTGCTCCTTTTGGGGCAAGTTAACAACTTAAACTACTGTCCAAAAATCGGGGTCCACTATAGTTTTTACGCAACTCCGTTGTGCTGACTGCTATCATAATTTCAACCTTTTGTGTTACAGAATACTGTACAGAGTATAACCATTTTTTCCTTTTAACACGTAGCCAGGCAATTTTTGCACACGTTGAATAATTCTGTAACTTGACGTACAATTTCAATACGTACAAAAGAGACTGCCATGCCACAAATTCCAGTAGAAAGTAACTCACGACTCTCGTTGCGCATTGCTTCAGAAGAAAAGTCTCTTCTTGTGCGAGCTGCGGCGATGCAGCATACGGATTTGACCGAGTTCGTTACCAGAACTGTTGTTGCTGAGGCTCGAAAGGTGATCGAGCAGAGTGAGCGAATAGTCTTGACAGAAAGGGATCGTGCGCATCTCCTGAATCTGCTGGAAGAGCCACCTGCTCCAAACGAAAAACTCATGGCGGCAGCATTTGCACTACCGAAGCTCTGATGTTACTTCCTGCCTGGCACGAAGAGCCGATTGCCAAACACCATGATCGGACAGCATTTGATTGCGGCGATGATGCTCTCAATGAGTTTTTGTTGCATCATGCCCGAAAAAGTCACCTTAAAGGTGGCGCGAAAACCTTTCTCGCTATTGATGATCTTGACGAAAAAAAGATTCTTGGCTATTACAGCATTTCTCCGGCATCAGTTGCTTACGAGAATACTCCGGAACTTGTCAAGCGAGGACTAGCTCGCCATGAGGTGCCGGTTTTCAGACTTGCCCGTTTGGCTGTTGATCGCTCCATTCAGGGTCTGGGGTTAGGCGGGCAGTTATTGCTTGCTGCTGGTCGCCGCTCTCTTCTGGTGGCAGCACAGGCCGGTGGCGTCGCTCTTCTGATTGATGCCAAGAGTGCGCGAGTGGCCGAATGGTATGTAAGCTATGGCGCTGTTCCGATGCTGGATGCGCCGCTTTCGCTCCTGTTGCCGCTTAAAACTATCCATGCCGCCCTTGTTTCAAGTGGTAAGCTTTGAAGAGAAATGCCTGTTGTTCCTTTGTCAAAGGCAATAATGACGCTCACCCCCTTCCCAGCACCCCAAGAATCTCCTGAAAGCTTGCCAGCCCGGCTTCGAGGTTTTCGATGATCTCCCCGGCCAGTACGTCCGGATCGGGAAGGTTATCAAGATCGGCGAGGCTTTTATCCTTCAGCCAGAAGATGTCGAGGTTGGTTTTGTCGCGGGCTACAATCTCTTCGTAGGTGTACTTCCGCCAGCGCCCTTCAGGGCTTTCGGGCGTGAAGCTCTCCTTGCGTTTGTGGCGGTTCTCGGGGTTGTAGCATTCGACAAACTCTTGCAGGTCTGATGCCTTCAGCGGGCTCTTTTTCAGGGTGTGGTGCACATTGGTGCGGTAGTCGTAGAACCACACGTCGCGTGTCCATGGATCTTTGTGGGCGGGCATCACGTCGAAAAAGAGGACGTTGGCTTTCACGCCCTGTGCGTAAAAGATGCCGGTCGGGAGCCTCAGAATGGTGTGCAGTTCGGTGGTTTCGAGCAGCTTTTTTCGGACAAGCTCTCCGGCGCCACCTTCAAAGAGGACGTTGTCGGGAAGCACCACGGCAGCCTGACCGTGAACCTTCAGGATGGTGTGGATGTGCTGCAAAAAGTTGAGCTGCTTGTTGGAGGTTATGGCCCAGAAATCCTGTCGGTTATAGACAAGGCTCTCTTTCTCCTGCTCCTCGTCATCGTTGGTGAAGGTCATGCTGCTCTTTTTGCCGAAAGGGGGATTGGTGAGCACGTAATCGTACCGGATGCCACCATCAGCAAGCAGCGCATCAGCGGATGAGACAGCGGCAATGCCGTCAAGTTCGCCGATGTTATGCAGGAACATGTTCATCAGGCAGAGCCTGCGCGTGCCGGGCACAATTTCGTTGCCGCCGAAAGTGCGATGCTTCAGAAACTCCTTGTCGCTCCGGTCAAGGCTGTAGCGGCTGGTGATAAAATCGTACGCCTTCAGGAAAAATCCACCGGTGCCACATGCCGGGTCAACAATGGTTTTCATGGGCTCCGGGCGGATGCACTCCACCATCACCTCAATCAGGGCGCGGGGGGTGAAATACTGACCGGCCCCGCTTTTGGTATCTTCGGCGTTCTTTTCAAGCAGCCCTTCGTAAATTTCGCCCTTGACATCAGCTCCCATCATCACCCAGCTCTCTTTGTCGATCATGTCAACCACCTTGTAGAGCATTGCTGGATCAGCAATCTTGTTCTGCGCTTTCAGGAAGATCTGCCCGAGCATTCCCGGCTTTTTGCCAAGATCGCGGAGCAAGCTGGCGTAGAGCACTTCAAGCTCGGCGCCCCGCTTCTCCTTGAGCTTCGGCCAGGTGTACTCCTGCGGAATGTCGATGGTGCGGCTGTAGGGCGGCTTGCTGTACTCGTCGGCCATTTTCAGAAAGATGAGAAAAGTCAACTGTTCGAGATAATCGCCATAGCTCACGCCACTGTCGCGCAGCACATGGCAGAACGACCAGACTTTCGAGATGATGGCTGACGGGGTATTGGTCATAAGTACAACAGTTAATGCTTGTTCCTTGCAGTTCGTTTTTCAGCCCTGATGCGCTCAAGCAGTTTTTCCGTAGGCTCCCAGTCCGGGGCGTTGCGAGTTATCTGAAGCTCTTCCTCGCTGAGCAATTTGCCTTCAAAAGCTTTTTTCAGGATGCTTTGCCGCAGCGCTTCAGCTTTTTCAAGCGATTCTCGGATGGTGGATTCGATGTTGTCGCAAACCGAGAGGCGCGTTTCGATTTCTTGCACGATTTGGGATTGCTCTTGTGGGGAGCAAAAACTTACCGGAAAATTCTTAAGCTTTGTAACTTCTAAACTATCAACAGTTGTCCCATCTTTAGCACAGATTGATCTAATGAGTTGTTCATTGGATATCGAATACCAGTAGATAAAATTAAAATTTCCACTGTAAAGAGTCAGGGATTGTAAATCCTGATTTACTGTCAATTCCTTGCCTGCTATTGAAATTGGTAAAGTTCGCCGAATTATTCCACTTCTTACAACAAAAAGTATCGAGTTCGCTTGTATCAATTTTGCTGAAGACTGTAAAATTGATAAAGGAGTAATTTTATCAATCGTGTTGAAAATGGTTCTTACTTTCATGTCTTTTGGGGAGGCCCAAAGAACATTTCCATCCTGCCAATACGTAATATTGTCTTTTGATGGGGTACCTCCACCCGTCCAATAACCAATTTCATCATATTTCATCCATCGCCACTCATTCGGCAATGCAGGCAAGTCATCAAGTTCAGCTTTTGTAAGTGGAATAACCGGCTTGAGTTTTTTGCCCTGAATTTTTGCAGCTTGCTATCGCTCGGCCTTGATGGTTTCAAGCTGCTCCTGCGCTGACGGGAGGCTGGTTTGCTGCTCACGCCATGCTTTGGTGAGTTCACCTTCAAAGGCTTGTTTCAGAACAGCTTGACGATAGACCTTGAGTTGCTCCTGCGCCTTTTTCAGGCAGGCAATCCCGTTATCAAGTTCACTGAAAAGCTGCTCCAGTTTTGCAACAATGGCTCGCTGTTCGGGGAGTGGAGCAATTGGAATTGAAACGGATTTAAAAAAAATCGTAGGAACTCTCAACTGTCCAGCGCTTCCCGTCATATTACTTTGCGCATCTTTACGAAAAGCAGTCTGAACAAAATAATAGAATAAATATTTCTTTTCTATGAAGTTATGTGAGCGGGAAACATGGAACTCTGTTGAACCGTATCCAATCCCATTTACCAAATTGTCGAGCACTGCCATTTTGCCATTTTCCATGCAAGGAGTAATTTTTGCAAAAATTATATCTCCGTCGATGAAAGATGTGTATCCTTTTTTTACTTCACAGTATTTTCTTGTGTTTTGTAAATGATAAAGCCCTGAAACCTCTTCAACACATGCCATTGGTAAAAAAGAGACATCACTTTCATCACTGAGGTTATGACCTGGCAACTTTGGGTTAATAGCAGAAATTTCTTCATGAATGGCCCATGCCCAGTTTGAAGGGATCTCGTATTTATTTTTCATCAACAAATGATCACTTTTTCACGATTAACCAACAAACAATTCCGGCATGACCGGCTTTTGATCCCATATAAGCCCGTCAAGCGTACGGCCAGCTTTCTTTTTGTTGAACCCTCCCCACTGCTTGAAGAAAAACGGCACATTGGCGGCAAGGCATTGCTCACGAATCTCCTGCACCCATTCAGGTTTCATCGGTCGTGCATTTCTGCCACTTTCACCACCGACAATAACCCAATCTATCCCTTGCAGGTTTAACTCCGGCAATGACCCAAGCAGAGGCTCACAGGATAAAAATTTTACCCGAGCACCGGGTTCCCGAAGTCTGTCAATTCGGTGCATAGCGTGCTGATTTTCCACCGATACACCCATCCAAATATTGTGTGACCAATCCAGCCATCCTTCACTGTCGTAATATTTTAAAACATCAGCTCGTTTGGTCAGTACCTGAAACACATGATGAGGATTCTGCTGCATCACCGTGAACACTTGTTTGATATAGTCAAACGGAATATCCTTGTGAAAGAGGTCGCTCATGGAGTTCACAAAAACAACCCTTGGTTTTTTCCATTTGAATGGTTCCTGAAGCGTTTCGGGATGCAGGGTAAGCTTGAAGCCATTACGGTACTTTTCAACTCCCATTGCTTGAAGCCGCTTTGCGAATGCCTCTGTGTAGCAGAATTTGCATCCATCTGAGAGCTTGTCACACCCCGTAACGGGGTTCCAGGTCATCTCCGTCCACTCCATATGTGACTGTGCCATTGCAACTTTTTAAATCAAAAGCACATCATGCGTTTTCCATGCACGAAATTATATCCGTATTTTTATTCAACCAATCAAATATCTTTTTAACATCCATAAAAACAATCCCAAATTCCTCCTTATCCTCAACATCTCCTGCATAAACAAGAAGATTACCTGTGCCTTTATATTTACTTAATGCGTCTATTTTCGTTTTATCTTGTTGTAAATATGTAACTTGTACAAAAACCTTTTGCCTCGATTTATTTACGCCATAAATATCAACATCCTTCATTGTACGTCCTATTGGCATAAGCAAATGATGTATATGACATTTATTACTTTCTGCATGGCTCAAATATTCATATACCAATATTTCTTGCTGATCGGGTGTCAGATCAGTCCATGATCTTATCGAAAAATTACCATCAAATATGTTCTTAATTTTACCATAGCTCTTGTGCCACTTGACAAATGTCCCCTGCTGAGGACGTCTTGCCTTTAAATCAAGAAATTTATCTTCAGCAATATCCTTTGTTTCTGAGAACCTCAAACACTTCATTATCAACTTACCATCCTTACAATCAACGCTATTTTTAGCAGGATCAACATCAAAATCTATTAGCTCAACGACTGTATTAGGTTCTATTTTACCAATCACATTTTTATTAATAGGCGAATAATCACTCCATACATACCCCCCATTTGTACCAAGCTCAATCAGGTAATTTAATCCTCTTTTCGCATCGTTTTGATCATACGCCTCAGGATTTAATAACTCACCTTTATAAACCTTATAGCGGGAACTATAGTGTATACCTATCAAATGTTCATTATACAATCTCTCAAATCCATACCGAGTAATCTCAATTTGATCTGTATGCCTGATGAAGTATTCCATAAGTTTTCTGATAAGATGCTAACTTAATTGCATAAAACTAGTTGATGCCTACAGTCTTCAGAAAAAAAATCAGGGGTGGATCAATTCTACCAATATTTCGGCCCTACGGGCCTCCAAAAGCGCTCCCCAGTTTATCTTTTTTCAGCTCAGTGTGAGCGATCTATTGGTAGCGTTTCAAAATCATAACACATCATCCCGTCAGCACTGCATTCAATTCATCAATAATAGTCCCCATCCTCTCCCCGAAAGGCTACCACATTTTACCCCGCCCTCCATGCGTGTACATAACTTCACCGAAGTACTGCAAAGAGAATGCGTGCCAAGAGCGCATTCTTTCAGCTTTCAGTCAGTACTTTACACACCTGAAGCTGCTCGATTTTACTGAAAGCGTGGTCTTCAGTTAAAAACAGGTGTTGCGATTCGAGTGACAGACAACAAGCCGCCTGTAAGGCATCAGGGGTTTTCACTCCAAAGTTGGCGCGAATGCTGGTGGCGATTTCAAGTACATTTCTTGACAGATCAACAATGTGTAAGCTATCTGTTGAAAAGAAATCATCATAGAGTTGTAAAAGCGAAGTGTCCCTGTTGCGCAGAGGAGCCACACGACACTCCAACAGGGTCAGCGCACTTACAGCAATGATAGCCTTTGAATGAGAGGCCAGAAGTTTTTGAATGGAGTGTTGTACTTGTGACACAATTGCTGCATTTCCCTCAATAAGGTAGATGAGCACATTGCTGTCAAGAAACAGAATCATAGCGAATCCCATGAGTTGCGCTCATTGGTAATTTGCCGGTCAATCTCCTCTTTTGAGCGGGAGCCCGCAGGCTTATAATTTATAATCCATTGCGCAGGGCCACGATTTTGTTTGCGTGATTTTGTCAGTATCTCTTTTTTCAACTCCTCCGTTGATTGTGACTCTCCACGTTCAACCGCCTCTTTGCCTTTTTTGACCTTATCAACGACATACAGCTCATACATGATCTCCTCAATATTGGCACTCTCCGGTAAAGCTGAAATTACCCGGATTGCCTCCTGCTTCAGATTTTCCATAGTGGCATCTCCATAGTTATTGACGTGTAAACCCAGTGGTGTCATGAAACAGAATCATAACGAATCCCATGAGTTGCGTTTATTCGGTAATTTTTCTGCTAATCTTTCCTTTTCATCGGTAGCTTGCAGCCGTACAAAATATAAAGAGTTTTTCTCACTTATTGCGTTTCAATAACCATCTCATAATTCGTCAAAGATATACTTCAGTGATCTTTTTTTGCCGATGATGTGATGGCGCTTTCTCTTTGAGAATAAGACCTTATCAGCAATAATCCATAAAAATTGCCGATCTATTTGCCGATCTTTGTTGCGTGAGCACGAGTGAGTTGCCTTGCAATAAGGTGGAGAATAGGTTCAGTTTTTGCCGAAAAAACTTTATACTACGCGTGATGTAGGCAAAATAGTGTTCGCGAGTGGTTTTTCATTTCAGTTTCCAACAACTCAACGATCAACGATGATGAAACATTTTGCAAAAAGGGGGATTGCGCGGCTGTGGATGGTGGTACTGCTTGCATGGCTGAGCATGGTGACGGTTTCGGCAGTAGCCTCAGCGGTGAACATTGGCGATGTGTATGGTGGGGGAATCGTTTTTTATGTTGATGGAACGGGCGAGCATGGTCTGATTGCAAATACTTCAGCTTCTGGTAAGACTGATTGGTTCGAGGCCGTTGCGGACACCAACTATACTAAAAAGTACGGTTTAAATGGTTACCATGACTGGTTTGTACCGAATATAGAACAGTTGGAACAGCTATATCTTAACAGAAATGTTGTTAGCGATTTGTCATACTATGAGATATGGAGTTCTACCGTAACGGATTATCATCAGGATTATGCACTTTCTCTTGACTTCAGAAGGGGCGAAACGAACTCGCAAAAACTTCACAATGGTTGGGGATCGTCGGGGCCAAGACGCTATGTTTGGTTTGTGCGGGCTTTTTAAGCATGTGCGACGTGAAGTCGAGTAACCGAATTGTTCTTTGCGGAACCAACTGTGTCGTCAGTTGGCCCCACCGCCAAACCCAGAGCGAGTAATCGCCTTGTGTGAAGCTGACGGGAAAAGTACCCGCAGGAAACTGTAGGCTGACCCGCGAGGGGAGGCTAAATCTGCCAGTAGCAGGCGGAGAGGGGCGAGGGGCAGAATGACAAGGCTAACGAAGGTAACAGCTTCAAGCAGCTCCTTCAGGGAGACGGTGGGCTTGCGCTCAAGGGGACGGCTGTCGGTTTTCAGCGATCTGGTGACGCCGACGGCATCGACAATGACGAAGTGGGTTTTGGCGGAGGTGACTGACGGGGTCACCTTTTTCAGGTCGTCAAAACCAAGGGTGCGTGTGCCTCGCCCCTTCATCTGCTCAAAATAGTTGCTGCTTTTGACGTCGCGCATGAAGAACAGGCATTCGAGCGGTTTGACGTCGGTGCCGGTGGCGATCATGTCAACCGTGACGGCGATTCTCGGGTTGTATTCGTTGCGGAAGCGGGCAAGCAGTGATTTGGGATCTTCGTCCGCCTTGCAGGTGATCTTTTTGCAGAAGTCGTTCCCTTCGTTGAACTCTTCACGGATAATCCTGATGATATCCTCGGCATGGCTGTCGGTTTTGGCGAAAACAAGTGTCTTGGGCTCCTCGGTTCGTCCGGGGAAGAGCAGCGGCAGTATCTCGCGAAAGGTGCGGATGATGTTGCGAATCTGGCTTGGATTGACTACCTCGCGGTCGAGCTGGGTGGGCGTGTAGGTGAAGTCCTCTTCGAGCTGCTCCCACCGTTTGCGGCGTGAGAGCTTTTCGCGTTTGTCAACAAACTCCCTCGCCTTGAGTTCCGCTCCGTTGTTTGTTATCTCGGTCTCGATGAGATAAACGGTATAGCCAACATTGACGCCATCGGCCACAGCCCGTTCGTGACTGTATTCGCTGACGATGTTTTCATTAAAAAAACCAAAGGTGCGTTTGTCGGGCGTTGCGGTCAAGCCGACAAGGAAGGCATCGAAGTAGTCGAGCACCTGCTGCCAGAGGTTGTAGATGGAGCGGTGGCATTCGTCAATGACGATGAAGTCGAAAAATTCCGGTGGAACTTTTGGATTGTAGGCCACCGGTACCGGCTCTTTTGGCTGCCAGCTTTTTTCCGCCGGGTTCTCCTCCTCCAGCGAAGGGTCAAGCTCCTCACCTTTCAGAATGGAGTAGAGCCGCTGGATGGTGGTGATGCAGACATGGCTGTCGCTGGCGATGCTGTTCGACTGGAGGCGCTGCACGTTGTAAAGCTCCGTAAACTTGCGGTTGTCGTCATTGGGCGTGTAGGCCCGGAACTCTTGTTCAGCCTGTTCGCCGAGGTTGCGGGTATCGACCAGAAAGAGCACCCGTTTGGCATCGGCATGTTTCAGCAGGCGGTAGATGGAGGTGATGGCCGTGAAGGTCTTGCCTGAACCGGTGGCCATCTGGACGAGCGCTCTCGGGCGTGCGTCACGGAACGACTGCTCCAGATTGTTGATGGCGATGGTCTGGCACTCCCGTAAACCCTGCGGATGCAGCTCCGCCATCTGCTGCATTCCTGCTCTCAGGCTCTGCTCCTTGCCGAGCCACTCGCGGAGCGTCTCCGGTCGGTGAACGGTAAATACCGGTCGTGATCGTGGTTTGGGGTCGCGGTAGTCGGTAAAGTGGGTCAGGATGCTGGTGCTTTCGTAGACAAACGGCAATGGGTTGTTGTTGAGATGCTTCAGCTTGCTGGCGGCATATCCCGACGATTGAGCTTCTACTGCGGAGAGGTGATGCCCCTCCTCCTCTCGTTTTGCCTCAATGATTCCTATTGGTTTGCGATCGACAAACAACACGTAGTCGGCCTCCGTTCCATCCTTCATCGGGTAGTGCGTCACCGCTATGCCGGCTGAAATATGCCAGTTGATTGCGCTCTTTTTCTGAACCGACCATCCCGCCGCCGTAAGCTGCCGGTCGATAATGTCGCGAGCGTTCTGCTCGGGGGTTTGGTTCAGAGGGTCGTTGTGTGGCATAGAGGGAGTGTGGAGAGTCAGAATACAACAAAAACCGCTTTGGCATTAATGTACATAACTTCACAGAAGTACTGCAAAGAGAAAGCGGTGGTTGCTGTTTCCTTCTATAATTTATTATCTTGCGTGTCAGTCTCAGCCCCTTTGCGGGCAGTGTTTACGCTGATCTTCTGTTGTGCCTGCATGATTGCATAAAAGAGATATTATTGACCCATTATAAAAAGAGTTAACGAATGAAGAAAAGTTCGACGAAGCAGTTGTTGATGAACAAGACCGGCGACGAGATACAGGTTGCGCTGGTTGAGGAGGGTCGTCTGGTTGAGTTGATTATTGAGCGTCCCGAGAGCCGGAGAAGTATTGGTGATATTTATCTTGGCAGGGTGCACAAAGTTGTTGAGGGGTTGAAGGCGGCTTTTGTTGATATAGGGCAGAAGTCTGACGGGTTCCTCCACTTTTCGGATGTGGGCACAACCAACGAAGATTATCGTGCGTTGATTGAAGATGATGAGGATGATGATGAAAATGGTGATGAGATGCCGCAGCAGGCCCTCCGAGCTGGTGATGAATCGATTCTTGGTGCCAATGTGAAGCAGGCGGCTCGCAGCGGCAGCAAGACCCCCTCGGCAGATGATCAGGAGCGTGCGGAGAAAAGGCAGTCTTATACGCAAATGATTGCGGGCAAGCTCAAGCCGAATGACTCTATTCTCGTGCAGGTTATCAAAGAGCCGATCAGCAGCAAGGGCTCCCGCCTTACCTCTGATATTACGATTGCCGGGCGCTTCATGGTGCTTCTGCCGTTTGGTGGCGGCCAGGTTGCGGTCTCCCGCAGGGTGATTGCCCGCAAGGAGCGTTCAAGGCTGAAAAAGCTGGTGCGGTCGATGCTTCCAGAAGGGTTTGGTGCCATTATCCGCACAGTTGCTGAGGATCAGGAGGAGACGCTCTTGAAGCAGGATCTTGAGAAACTGCTTGCCAAGTGGACGCAGATTGAGGAACAGTTGCAGAATGCGGCTCCTCCCCAGTTGATTTTCAAGGAAGACACTATTATCTCAAGTGTTCTGCGCGACTCTCTGACCTCTGATGTAGCCGAAATTGTTGCGAATTCTCCTGTTATCTATCAGGAGACGCTGAACTATATCCAGTGGGCGGCACCTGAAATGGTGAAAAATGTCACCTTTTACCAGGGCAAGCTTCCCCTCTTTGAAGGGTACGGGATTGCCAAGGATGTTGAGTCGATCTTTTCGCGTAAAGTGTGGCTCAAATCGGGGGGCTATATCATTATCGAGCATACGGAAGCGATGGTGGTGGTTGATGTCAACAGCGGTCGCTATGCGGCAAAGCGTGAGCAGGAGGAGAACTCTCTGAAAACCAACCTTGAAGCGGCGCGTGAAGTGGTGCGGCAGTTGCGGCTGCGCGATATTGGCGGCATCATTGTTGTAGATTTTATTGACATGCTTGATCAGAAGAACGCCAAGAAGGTCTATGACTCCATGAAGGCCGAGCTGCGCAATGATCGTGCAAAGTCAAATATTCTGCCCATGTCGGACTTTGGTATCATGCAGATTACCCGTGAAAGGATTCGGCCAAGCCTCATGCAGCGTATGGGCGACCAGTGCCCAGCGTGTGGAGGGAGCGGTGTAGTGCAGGCGAGGTTTACTACCATCAACCAGATAGAGCGTTGGTTGCGGAAGTATGCGCTTCAGCACCCCATGAAGTTTCAGCAGCTTGACCTCTATGTCAGCCCGACGGTTGTTGAACCGCTGCAGAACAGTGATTTGAAGACGGAGCTGAAATGGTTTCTTCAGCACATGCTTTTTGTACAGGTGAAGCCGGATGAAAGCCTTAGAAGTGACGATTTCAGGTTTTACAGCCGAAAAAATAACAAGGATATTACCGCCGAATATGGCGACATATAACAGAGAAAGCACGTTATGGGACAGTATGATGTATTGAAAGAGGCTATACTTGGTTTTTCATCGCTTGGCACCGCTGAACTTCTGGAAATTCCCGAGGCGCGGCGGGTTTTTGATGAGTTCAAGCAGTTGCTGAATGAAGGGCTGGTGAGGGCTGCGGAAAAATCTGGCAGTGATTGGGTGGTCAACTTGTGGGTCAAGCAGGGTATTCTGCTCGGCATGCGTCTTGGCCGACTGCAAGAGAGTTTTTTGTCGCTTGATGAGCGTGGCAACCGGTTTGCCTATATCGACAAGGATACGTATCCGCTCAAAACGATTACTCTTGCCAACAATGTCCGTATTGTTCCTGGTGGTTCATCGGTGCGTGATGGTTCCTATCTTGCGCCAACAGTGGTCATGATGCCGCCGGCTTATGTCAATGTCGGTGCTTATGTTGATGAGGGAACCATGATTGATTCACATGCGCTGGTGGGAAGTTGTGCGCAGGTAGGCAAAAAGGTGCACCTTTCGGCGGCCGTACAGGTTGGTGGTGTGCTTGAGCCAATTGGCGCGATGCCCGTCATTATTGAGGATGAGGTTATGGTTGGTGGTAACTGCGGCATTTATGAGGGTACCATTGTTCGCCAGCGGGCGGTAATCGGTACCGGCGTAATCCTGAACGGTTCAACGCCGGTGTACGATCTTGCCCGGAATGCTGTTTACAGAAAAACGGCTGAAGCTCCGCTTGTTATTCCTGCAGGCGCGGTTGTTGTTGCCGGATCACGCCGGATCAAGGGCGACTTTGCCGCAGAGCACGGGCTTTCCATCTATACGCCGGTGATTATTAAATATCGTGACGAACGGACTGACAGCGCAACGGCTCTTGAAGAGGCTCTGAGATAAAATATGCAAAGCAACAAAGAGTGTAATGGACACCGGTGTCTTTCTCTGTTGCGGAGGGTGCCTGGCATTATAGCGACTCTTCTTTTTTTCTTTTGTCTTTCCTCCTCCCCTCTTTCAGCGACCTCCGCACACGAAAAGGAATATTTCGACATCATCAAGGGTGTCGATCTTTTCGGTGAGGTGTACCGCGAGGTCTCAACCGGTTATGTTGATCCGCTTGATGTCAGTGAGCTGATGTATGCAGGGATCGACGGTATGCTTCGTACCCTTGATCCGTATACGGTTTTTCTTGACGAAGAGGATTCCGGTGAGCTTGATGAGTTGACCAGTGGACAGTATGTCGGTGTTGGTATTACCATTGCAACTCTTGATGGAGGCTATTTTGTAACCTCGGTGGTTGAAGGTTATGCTGCGGCAAAAGCTGGCATCAAGGTTGGCGACAGCATTTTTGCCATCAACAACAAAGAGGTAAAGAATACGTCGCTGGCTGAGGTCAAAGCACTGATCAAGGGTGCTGTCGGCACTTCCCTGACCATCCAGTTAGAGCGTCAAGGGGCTCAACCCTTTACCGTTTCTCTGATGCGGCAGGAGGTTCGGGTTCTCGCCGTGAGTTATGCTGCCTGTATTCGGGGTGTCGGCTATATTGAGATGAAGAATTTCAGTGCTCGTTCGTCCAATGAGCTTCGCGCCGCCATACTGAGCCTTTTACAGCAGGCCCGGGAGCAGCGTAAACCGCTGAAAGGAATTATTCTTGATCTGAGAAACAATCCCGGCGGTCTGCTGAATGCGGCGGTTGAGGTTACTTCGCTGTTTGTCCGAAAAGGGAGTGAGGTGGTCTCTATTCGGGGCCGCTCGGTGGAAATGGCAAAATCATACAGGACAGAGGCCTTTCCGCTTGATCTGGCGCTTCCCCTTGTGGTTCTTATTAACAAAGAGAGTGCTTCTGCGGCAGAAATTGTTTCCGGCGCGATCCAGGATCTGGATCGAGGGGTTATTATTGGTGAACGTTCTTTTGGAAAAGGGCTTGTGCAGTCAGTTATCAGGATTTCCTACGATAATACCCTGAAGCTGACAACGGCGAAATACTATACTCCCTCAGGTCGTTTGATCCAGAAAGAGAACAAAGCGACGCATGAGACGCGCAAGGTGCTGCCAAAGGCTCCCGTGAATAATGCGTCTCAGGTGTTCTATACCAAAAACAGGAGAAAAGTGTTTGGGAGTGGTGGTATTACCCCTGATCTTGAGCTTTCTGAAAAGGTTACCTCTCCCTACATGTCGGAACTTCGCAAGAAAGGGATGCTTTTTCTATTTGCTTCTCTCTATAGTTCCTCTTCTCCCCTCTTGCCTCAGCAACCGTTCGACCGTCCTCAGCTTATGGTATCATTCAGAAATTTTCTGCGAGATAAAAAATTTGTCTATACCTCTGAATCAGAGCGTCGTTTCAATGAACTGAAAGAGAGCATGAAAAAAGTTCATCCGGAGCACAACGATAACGAGCAGAACAGTCTCAAGTTGCTGCAACAGGAGATTGACCGGCTGAAGGATCAGGAAATCGAAAAAGAGTCAACTGGAGTGGCAGAGGCACTTGAAGTGGAGATTCTCCGCCATTATGACGAACCCCTTGCACGACGGGCTGAGCTCGATAACGATCCTGAGGTTGCAAAAGCGATTGAGGTACTTTCTGATTCCGGAAAATATTCCTCTATTCTTCATCCCTGAGCGAGGTTCAACTGCTCGTGTTTAAATTCCCTGATTTTACGGTGCGCTCCTAAGGCAATCATGAGATTGCTCACCGTCAACAGGCTTTCGGCAAGCCCGTGCAGCAGGTCGTCGTGTGAGAGTGTCGAATATCCCCTCACCTGGGTGGCAAGGTACATACAGAAGATGGTGACGGAGATAAAGACCACCACAAACCAGAAACCGGCAATAGTCAAGCCGGAAAAAATGGTTTTGTCACGTTTATGGATTATCACGAGCAGCACCAGAAAGGCGAGATAGACGACACTGGAGAGTTGGAGAATGGCATCGAAGATATCAGCTCCCAGCCAGGATTGCGGTTTTCCGGCAATCATGATGGCGGCAATGGCGGCAGTATATCCTGCGAGAGGCGGTCTTTTGGCTGATTTTAGCAGGTTCAGCGTTGCAAGGAGTAGCGCAGTGCTGCCAAAAAGATTGATCAGTTCCGACATGTCAAGAAGGAGCGGAATGGAATCGCCGGAGATGTGATAGCCCAGCACAAAAAAGCTGCCGCTCCAGTGCGGCAGCATGGCGAGGCCAAAGAGGCGTATCTCGCGCCGCCCGGTTATTTTTCCGTAGTAAAACAGCAGGGCGGCGGCGATTCCCCATTCAAGAGCAGAGGAGATATGAATGACCCAGTTGGGAAACGAAAGCAGCATTCAGGAGCCCTTGATGAGGTGATAGATATTTTTGGAAAAGATTTTCATCTGAACGGGCCAGGAGGCAGGGATCATTTTCTTGTAAAGGTAGGAGTCGAAGGTGATTCGCTGCACGTCATCGTCAGCGCAGATAGCCACAAAACTCTCCCGAAGCCGGTCATTGCGGTAATAGGCGGCCTGCAACACCTCAAGGCCAAAAAAGATAGGTGCATAGAGTTTTCGGAACTCTTTTTCATAGTTCTTCAGAGGTTTGCCGTGCTTCAGGTGTTCAATCATGGCAAGTGCGCCAAGCTTGCCTGAGCGCATAGCGAAGAAAATTCCCTCTCCGTTGGCCGGTGTTACCAGGCCTGCCGCATCTCCGACAAGAATTGCTTTCTCCTGAGTGAACGATTTGCGGGGCTTCATCGGAATTTTTGCCGCTTCGTCAAGATAGGGCTTGTCGGTAATTCCTATTTTCTCGACAAATCGCTTTTGCAGTGCCTTGATATTGTGCTTGTGATCTTCTGTGCCGGTGCCGATGGCCAGGTGGTCGGCCTTGGGGAAAATCCAGCCGTAAAAGTCTGGAGAGACCTCTCCGTCAAACCAGATTTCAACGATATCGCTGAATTTCTGGATGGACGGCGTGTACTTGAAGCGCTGCTGCATGGCAATCACCTTCAACTCATTGGGCGGAAAGTGCAGCTCATCGGCAGTTTTTGAGTTGGCGCCGTCAGCCCCGATAATTCTGCTGGCGCGGAGTGGCGAAACTTTGTCGTTGAGCGTGTTGATGACAAATCCCTCGCCGGAGTGAGAGATGGATTTCACCAGCCCTTCAACCACAACCGCCCCTGCATTTTCGGCTTCAACACGCAGATAGCGGTCGAATTTTTCACGACGAACCATGCCGACGTAGCCGTTGGGCATGTTCATGTCGATGACTCGCCCTTTCGGGGATCGGGCCTTCATCCGGGAGAGCTTCTTCTCAATCAGCTCGGCAGGGATATTAAATTCTTCAATAAGGCCAAGAGGAATGGCTCCGCCACAAGGTTTGACGTTGTCAAAGCTGCGTTCAATGAGCACGGTGGAGAGTCCGGCTTTTGCCAGTATGGCAGCGGCAACAGCTCCCGAGGGGCCTCCTCCTATAACGGCGACATCATAACGCATGGTTTACAGTCCGATAAGTTTAGTGGCGATAAATTCTCGAACTCTTGATATCTCAATTCGTTCCTGTGTTGCTGTGTCGCGATAGCGCACCGTTACCGTATTCTCTTCAAGCGACTGGTGGTCAACAGTGATACAGAATGGCGTGCCGATTTCATCCTGCCGGCGGTAGCGTTTGCCGATAGAGCCCGCGTCGTCGTACTGCACAAGAAAGTCTGTTGCCAGCTCTTCACACAAGGCCGATGCTCGTTCGCCCATTCCCCCTTTTTTCATCAGCGGCAGCACCGCAGCTTTTACCGGAGCAACCTTTGGTGAAAGCTTCAGCACCACGCGCTCGTCACCGTCAACCGTATCTTCGGTGTAGGCATCGGCAAGCAGCGCCAGGAAAAGACGGTCGCATCCGGCGGAGGTCTCCACCACATAGGGAATATAGCGCTCATTGGTGAGTTGGTCGATATACTCCATATTTTTACCCGAGTATTCCTGATGCTGTTTCAGGTCAAAATCGGTTCGTGAGTGAATACCCTCAATTTCCTCAATGCCGAAGGGAAACTCGAACTTGATGTCGTAGGCAAGGTCGGCATAGTGGGCAAGTTTGTCGTGCTTGTACCAGTGCAGCTTCTCCTTGTTAATACCCAGAGCGCTGCTGTACCAGGCAAAGCGCTCTTCTCGCCAGGCCTCGAATGCCTCAGCTTGTGTGCCGGGCTTGACAAAGTACTGCATCTCCATCTGTTCAAACTCCACCATGCGGAAGATGAAGTTGCCTTTGACAATCTCGTTGCGGAAGGCCTTGCCGATCTGCGCAATACCGAATGGTACCTTCATGCGAGACGACTCACGAACGTTATGAAAGTTGACAAAAATTCCCTGCGCGGTTTCTGGTCGGAGGTAAACGATGCTTGATTTGTCGGCAAGTGCTCCCATATTGCACTGGAACATCAGGTTGAACTGGCGAACCTCCGTCCAGTCTCCCGAGCCCGTATCAGCGGCCTTGATCCCTTCTGCAATGATAAGGTTATAAAGCGCACGGTTCAGATCATCCGAGCCTGATGCAGCTTCGTAGGTCGCCTGCACTCGCAGAAGCTCCTCTTCTTTTCCATCACGGTGCAGTTTTTCAATATGGTTCTCAATCAGGTGGTCAGCACGGTAGCGCCTTTTGGTTGTCCTGTCGTCAATCATCGGGTCGTTGAAGCTCGCCACATGACCTGAAGCTTCCCACACCCGGGGGTTCATCATGATTGAGGCATCAAGCCCGACTATATTCTGGTGGCGACGGGTCATGGAGTTCCACCAGAGCTCCTTGATATTTCGTTTCATTTCGCTGCCCAGCGGTCCATAGTCGAAGCAGGAGGAGAGGCCCTCGTAAATTTCCGAAGAGGGAAAAATAAAGCCTCGCCGTTTGGCCAGCGAAACCAGCTTGTGCATCACTTTATCAGGGGAGAGATTTGCGCTCTGCACCCTCTTTTGATCGGAATTGCTCATCATTCGTTCATGCATGTTGTTGAAAAATCGTCGGGGACTCCCGCTCAACAGGATAAAATATTGAATATAACAAAGCAAGCAGGATAATCAGCAGTGATATGGCCGGGGACTCTGGCGCCGACAATTTTGTTCGGTATTGTGGGGTCGCAGGGGATGAAGGGCCAAAGTCAATTGCTCTTGGTGGCTGGCATTTTTTGTCCTTTGTTTGACCTTGTCTATATCGGGATGTTACTGCGAGGCCGCCAGCCTCTCAAGTGGTTTGGATTTCAGTTTTAAGGGCAATCTCTTCAAGAATTGAGCTAACCTGCAGGCACAAGAACATTGATCCCGTATAGACGATACTGCGGCCGCGGGTATGGACTTCCCAGGTGTGTTTTTCTGCTTTTTGGCGACTGCAGCGAATGGCTTTTATAATCTGGTTGATCACCTGGTCGAAGGTATGTTCTTCATCATTGAAGAGGACGACGCGGTATGAGTCGAGCAGTTCTGTCCCGGAGAGTTGTTCATTTTCTTTTGTTTCAGGCGCAGAAAAGGATGCTGTCCACTGTTGTACAAGGGGGGAATTCATGGTTATTGCGCGCTATACGTTAAAAGATGTAAAACAGGCACGGTAACCCGGAGAAGCAACAGGGGGAACTCTTCATGCAATAACCGGTTCAACAGCTCCGAGTAAAAAAGCACCAGTCGAAGAGAGCTGTGCTATAAACCGGGCACCGACGGGAATGGTCATCAAATTTTTTATATGGCCGTAAGAGAGTCCTCTCATGACAGGCCCTTCAATATGGGCGTGCTTGCTGTAATAGGTAAAGATATGCTGCAAGCGCAGGTTTTCCTCTTTTGTCACCTCATTTCCATTGCTGAACTGTCCTAAAAGCACTCCATGGCATGGCGCAAGCAGTCCGGCATTGTCGAGATGCGAGAGCATTCGGTCGATACGGTAAGCTGGTTCGTTGATCTCTTCGAGAAAGAGGAGTGAGTCATTGAGCAGAGGCAGGTAGGGTGTTCCTATCATTGCAGAGAGGACGGAGAGGTTGCCGCCGATGAGTCGGCCTTCTGCTGATCCCGCTCTGATGCAGGTTATCGCATGGTCAGGATGGTTCAAGAGCGAAAGCGCATAAGAGGGAGAGGTCAGCATTCCCCAGAAATGTTCTTCAGTGTAAGGGGTTGGTTCGTACAGTTCAGTGGCGAGCATGGGACCGGAAAAGCTGATCAGGCCTGTTTTTGCAAACAGGGCAAGTGACAGTGCGGTTATATCTGAATAGCCGACAACTATTTTCGGATTTGCCGCTATGATGCCGTAGTCAATTTTTTTCAACAATCGTGTAGCTCCTGCACCTCCTCTCAGGCAGATGATTGCCTTTATGGCGGGATCGCTGAACATCTCATGAAGATCGTGCAGTTTTTGTTCGTCGGCAATTGCCGGATCGGTATCGATACAGTTGAGGTGGCGTGAGGGCTTGACCCGATAGCCATTTTTTTCGAGATAGATAACCGCCTGATTGATTTTATCAGGATAAGCGCTATGTGATGAGGGGGAGATAAGGCCAATGGTATCTCCGTAGCGCAAGGCTTTCGGTATCAGGATTGTCATATAATAAAAAACCATCAGCACCCTTAACGGGCGCTGATGGTTTTATGTTCATTGCAATGAAGTCAGGAAATGGTTTCAGTCAACAGGATAGCCTTGTTGCTGCTGACCTCTAAAAAACCGTCCGTGATAGAAAACAATTGTTCACTGCGATCGGCTAATGCCAGCTTGACCTTG
>Ga0194037_1001177_pt1 | contig 19361 bp, 19 predicted proteins | sample JunL306m_MetaG_FD_148653 | JGI IMG/M metagenome (GOLD analysis project Ga0194037, IMG submission 148653) | Anoxic zone freshwater microbial communities from boreal shield lake in IISD Experimental Lakes Area, Ontario, Canada - Jun2016-L304-6m | ecosystem: Environmental > Aquatic > Freshwater >...
ATGCAAGATCGACGCCTTGCTCCTTAGCAAATTGGCGCACAATAGGAGTTACATAAGAATCATCGAGTTGCGCCGCCACAGGTACGGGGGCGGCGACGGGAGGCGCTACGGGCGCTGCCACGACTGGAGCTGCAACGATTGGAGCAACCGGAGCGGGCGCAGCAACAACTGGTGCCGTTGCGGCGGCGCCTATCAAAGCAAGACGGGCACCAACGGCGACGGTGGAATCTACTGCGACATCGATGGCAAGAATGGCTCCGGTAGCCGGCGAAGGAATTTCGGTATCTACCTTGTCGGTAGAAACTTCGAGAAGTGGCTCGTCGACAGTGATTGTGTCTCCGACATTCTTGAGCCAACGAGTGACTGTTCCTTCAGTAACCGATTCACCGAGTGCTGGCATTGTGACAACAACTCCGGCTCCGGCGGAAACTGGAGCGGCTACGACTGGAGCAGGTGCTTCAACAATTACGGGCGAAGCAACTGGAGCTTCGACGACTACAGGTACTTCAACAACTACTGGGGATTCAACGACTGGAGCAGACGCAACAGGTGCTACTGATGCTGCAGCAACGCCATCATCAATCACGGCGAGCTCTGCTCCAACTGCGACAGTGGAGTCAATAGCCACAACGATGCGGGTCAGGGTGCCTGAGACAGGTGAAGGGATTTCAGTATCTACCTTGTCGGTGGAGACTTCGAGAAGGGGCTCATCGACGTTGACGTGATCGCCTTCGTTCTTGAGCCAACGAGTGACTGTGCCTTCGGTTACCGACTCGCCAAGTGCTGGCATAGTTACTGAAAAGGTCATCGCGTTATCTCCTATTACCCGTGAGCGTGCAGTGGTTTGCCGGCTAGCGCCATATGAGCCTCGCCCATTGCTTCAGAGAGCGTTGGATGAGCGTGGATCAATGGAGCCACATCATCCGCCGTTGCCTCCCAATTGTAAATCAGTTGCGCCTCGGCCAAGAGCTCACCGACGCGGGAACCGACCATGTGAACTCCAAGGACTGGGCCATTCTTCTGCGAAACGAGTTTGATGGAACCCGCGGTCTTGAGAATGTTGGCCTTGCCGTTTCCAGCGAGGTCATAACTGAGTTCAACAACATCGTAGCCACGCTCTTTTGCGATAGCAGTGGTCAAGCCGACAGAGGCAACCTCTGGCTCGGAATAGGTAACCCGAGGTACACCATCGTAATTAATAGCTCGTGGGTTGAGGCCAAAGATCTCTTCAGCTACCAGGATTCCTTCGGCGAAACCGACGTGTGCTAACTGCAAAGTAGGGATGAGGTCGCCGACAGCCCAGATTCCAGGGACATTGGTGCGGCATTTGTTATCGACCAAGATATATCCGCGATCCATGGAAATGCCTTGCTCTTCATAACCAATGTTTGCAGAGACGGGGCCGCGTCCTACGGCAACAAGAAGTACATCGGCGGTAAAGGTAGCGCCGTTCTCTAAAGTGATTGTTACGCCTTCTGGACCCTTGGTCGCGGAGGCGAATTTCACTCCGACTTCGAATTTAATCCCACGTTTACGGAAAGCGCGTTCGAGTTGCTTGCTTGAACTTTCATCTTCGAGTGCGACAAGGCGAGGGAGGCCTTCGATAATTGTTACCTCAGCACCGAACGAACTCCATACCGAGGCGAATTCGCATCCGATTACTCCGCCACCGAGGACAATGACTGACTTAGGTACGTAATCCATTGTCATTGCTTCGTTGCTTGTAATGATTTGAGTCCCGTCGATTTCCAGACCGGGAAGAGTTTTTGCGTAAGAGCCAGTCGCGAGAACAACATTCTTGCCGGTGTAGATGACGCCATTCGCTTCAATTTGATTCTTTGAAACCAGACGTCCAGTACCTTCGACGTAAGTGATGTTCCGTGACTTAACGAGGCCCTGCAGGCCTTTGTGGAGTTTGGAGATAACGCCATCTTTGTAAGCGTTGACTGCCAACATATCGATAGAAATGAATTCAGCGTTGATGCCAAACTCCGCTGCATGTCGTGTGTCATCTGCAATCTCACCTGCGTGGAGGAGCGCCTTGGTTGGAATGCACCCACGGTGCAGGCATGTTCCGCCCAGCTTGTCCTGTTCGATCAGAACAACCGATAATCCAAGTTGCGCACCGCGGAGCGCGCAGGCATATCCGCCGCTACCGCCGCCAAGGATTACGAGATCAAATTCGTTCACACTTCACCTTTTCTTGAGGATTCAGGGGAGCAGCACAGGGGGCTAATCCTGCCACGAGTTGAGCCTGCGCTCTTCTTCACCTAGTTCTGTGATGCTGCTAACTCGGCAAGGGCAACCAAAGACCGAACGGTGACGCCTGTTCCCCCGACTGGGGTGTAGCCATGAGCCTCATGGGTAAGCGCGGGCCCGGCGATGTCCAGATGGAGCCAAGGAACGTTTTCAGGCACAAATTCCTTGAGGAAGAGTCCAGCGACCAACATTCCGCCATTACGGTTGGCCGGGTTGGAGTTCACCATGTCAGCGGAGGCCGATTGCAGCGCCTCCTTGAGATCTTCAGGCAGCGGCATCGGCCAGAAAGACTCGCCAGAGATGCCGGTCGCCTCCAGAAATAGGGTCCTAAATTCTTCGTTGTTGGTCATGACAGCCGATGTGCGAGTTCCAAGGGCTATAACTTGGGCGCCGGTAAGGGTGGCTACATCAACCAAACCATCGAGCCCGCCATTGCGAATTCCATCTTGAGTGGCTCGAACCAGGCCATCGGCCAAGACCAAACGACCCTCAGCATCCGGGTTGAGTACTTCAACTGTCTTGCCGCCAAGAATTGTGATGATGTCGCTTGGACGAGTTGCCTCGCCGCTGATCATGTTCTCGGCAAGGCAGGCATAGGTATCGATGGCGATCGGCAATTTGAGGGTGGCGATTGCGAAGGTTGCAGCGACCACTGCGGCAGCCCCGCTCATATCTGATTTCATATCGGACATACCTACAACGCCCTTGAGGTTGTAGCCGCCCGAGTCAAAGGTGATTCCCTTACCAACGAAGGCGAAGCGCTTCTTGGGTTTGGGTGGCGAGTAGGTGAGGTGGAGCAGTCGAGGAGGGTTGGCAGAGCCTTGTCCAACCGAACTGATCCCGCCATAACCTTTTGCCTTGAGTTGAACCTCGTTGAGAATTTCAACTTTGATGCCGAGTGACAAAGCTATCTTCTTCATCTGCGCCGTGAAGGTGATTGGCGTCAGGTGCGAAGGTGGAGTGTTAATTAAATCGCGTGTGATCGCGACGTATTGGCCCAGAACTTCAGCGCGCTTGAGTGCGGCTTTGAAAGGAGCAGCGTTGCCCAAGGGGGAGATAATCGTTGCGGACTTTAGCGGAGCCTTCTGTTCGGACTTGGAACTTCCGCGAAATTCGATGAATTCGTAGGCTCCGAGCGCAATGCCTTCTGCAACCGCAGCAAAGTCTGCTTCGTTAGTAACGGGGAGTGCAAAGTCCGCTTGGGCTTGCCCGGCGAGGGCTCGGGTTGCAGCTCCTGCTGCGCGACGCAACGTCTCATGCGAGTAGGTGGCTGCGGTGGTTCCAAATCCAGTGAAGAGAATAAGGCGTGGCGTAGAAAATGAGACTTTGGTTACTTCATCAACTTTTCCGGTCGCACCCAGATCCCCGAGGATCGCTAACAACTTCTTGGTGTCGTGTGCGAGGGAGGGAATGTGCTCAATGTTGGGGTGAATTGTTAGTTTTCCTGCCTTGGAAGAGAGGCCTAGAACAAGTACATGACTGGAAGTCTGCGAGCTAGTTTTCAAAGTTGCCATCTCATAATCCTCTCACTTACCAGAGGTAATTGAGAAGTCGGATTGACCTCAAGAGGGCGGAGTTGGACTATGTTAGAGAAATGGAATCTCCGCTCTTTGATTGGCATTCGCAAGCCGGCGCAAAACTCTCTGATTTTGGTGGTTGGCAGATGCCGATCGAATATCCCAAAGCGGTCGGCACGCTCACCGCTGGGGGCGTTATCGCTGAGCACACGGCGGTGCGAGAGACGGTAGGGATCTTCGACGTCTCGCACCTGGGAAAGATCGAAGTCTCGGGCATTGGGTCCTTAATGTTTCTTAATCGGATTTTCACAAATGATCTAGATCGCATTGGTCATGGAAGTGCGCAGTACAACCTTCTCTGTGATTCAACGGGTGGAGTTATCGATGACCTGATCATCTACCGATATAGCGATGAGAAGTTTCTGCTAGTTCCTAACGCCGCTAACTGCGCTGCGGTATTTGCGGTTTTGGAGTCAGCCAATGATCTGGGTTTAACTATCAGAAATGCCCATCACGATTTTGGAGTCCTAGCGGTACAGGGTCCGAAGAGTAATGAACTTCTAGCGCTGCTAGGTATATCTGTTGATCTTGATTACATGGCCTTCACCGAAGTAACGATTCCGGAGCACGAAATTCTCGGTCGCGTCATCGTATGTCGTACCGGATATACCGGTGAATTTGGGTACGAATTGCTCCCGACGTGGGACGCGGCACTTCCATTGTGGGAGTTATTGGTGATCGCCGTTGAAAAAATCGGCGGACGCATTTGCGGGCTTGGTTCCCGCGACACCTTGCGCACCGAGATGGGTTACCCGCTACACGGCCATGAACTCTCTCTTGATATAACTCCGTTACAAGCAAATGCAGGCTGGGCTGTTGCTCTTGCTAAATCTGATTTTCACGGACGCTCTGCCCTTGTTTCCGAAAAGGCTCAGGGTGTCCCGAGAATTTTGCGAGGACTCTTGGCACAAGATCGTGGTATCCCTCGTGGGGGAATGAGCGTTTTGGATGCGACGGGTGCCATTGTCGGAACAGTTACCAGCGGAACCTTCTCGCCAACTTTGAAGATCGGCATTGGGCTGGCTCTTATTAACCCAGGCATTGCCATTGGAAGCGAATTATCTATCGATGTTCGTGGTCGTACGAGCGCGGTTAAAGTTGTGAAGCCACCTTTTGTGGAGTCACACGTTCGCTAAAGGTGCTTCTCTTTGCTTGCCACGATGACGGGGCGGCCACTGTCCAGGGTGTAGACATCGATTCGGTTGTCAAAGGCGTGCTTGAGCTCAGGGGAGTGAATGACGTCGTTTGATGCTCCAGAGAGAAGGACCCTGCCTTCTTTCATGACCACGATCCGCTCTGCGAACATGGCAGCCAACGTGATGTCGTGCATGGTCGAAATAATTGTCACGCCCTCTTCTTTCAGCAATTCAATATTGTTAAGGACTGATATTTGATGATGCAGATCGAGCGCGCTCGTTGGTTCATCTAAGAGAATCAACTCAGGCTCCTGGGCAAGCGCCCGCGCGATGAGCGCCCGCTGCATCTCTCCGACCGAGAGTTGAGCGACCAAGTTTGTTTGCATTCCGAAAAGATGAGTTTGGGTGAGGACCTTATGTACGAATGAGCGACTGGCAAGTGATTCATTTCCCCAGCCATCGCGCTTTGACCGACCGAGCATGACGTACTCGGCAACCGTCATTCCCTGCGGGATTTGCGGATGCTGCGGAACGAAAGCAACATTGCGCTTGTGACTCTTGAATACTTCAATTCCTTTATCTTGGATACTTCCCGAGTAAGGCGCCATGCCGAGTAGAGCTTTCAAGAAAGTTGTTTTGCCGGCGCCGTTGGGACCTACTAAGCAGGTCCATCGTTTACTCTCAATTTCAAGTGAGATGTCATTGAGAACTACCTTCTCGCCATATCGGACAGTTAGATCGGTGACGATGATGCTCATTGCGTAACCTTCCTGCGACTGCGAAGTACGACCAAGAAAAATGGGGCGCCGACGAAAGCGGTGATGACGCCAATAGGAAGTTCAGCGGGGGAGAGCAAGGTACGTGCACCTAGGTCCGCCAGTACAAGGAAAGCGGCCCCAGCCATCGCGATTGTTATAAGTGAGCGATTGGTAACTCGGTGCGTGAGTCCGCGGACAAGATGGGGGACAACGATCCCCACAAAGCCAATGAGGCCAGAAGCAGATACTGCGGTGGCGGTGGCCAGTGTTGCGGCCGCGACTGCGATGATGCGCAAACGCTTTGGATTAATTCCTAGAGAGTATGCCTCTTCATCACTCAGCATCAAGCCATCTAATTGTTTAGCAACGCTAAAGAGTATGACCAGAGCGATCGCGATGTAAACGGAAGACCACGCCACAACGCTCCAACTGGCACTCGTTAAGTCACCTAGAATCCATGAATAAACCGGGCGTAGTGCAGCGCTGTGTCGCTGTTGTAAGTAAGTTTGTATCGCAGTGGCAAATGATCCGACCGCAATTCCGGAGAGCAGTAGAGAATTAGGATCCGCAAAGAACTTTCCCGAGATAATAAAAGATGTAAAAACCGCCAGAACTCCACCTAAGAAAGCGAAGATAGGAAGTGCGCCGTAGAGATTGTGATTGGTGCTGGTAAGAGCGATGGTTGCGCCTAGCCCAGCTCCGCTGGCGGCGCCCAGTAAATATGGATCTGCAAGGGGATTGTGAAAGACCGTTTGATACACCGCCCCGCTGGTTGCTAGTGCAGAGCCAACGAGAATTCCGAGAACCACCCTAGGAAGGCGCAATTCCATGATGACTGTTCGATCTTGACCCGTACTTCCGCCAGGAAGATCGAAGAGGGTTTTAAAGACTTTAAAGAAGTTAATGGAGATGGGTCCAAAACTGACCGCCGTTATTGATACGGCAAGCAATATGAGCGCACAGAACACGGTAATACGCCAATTCCATATCTTGGCTATAGCCCCGTGCTCTGTGATCATGGTCGATTCCTAGTTGATCTTTGCTGTCGTTTGCCCAATGAAGCGATAGAAGTCCACAATGCGTGGCCCCCAACGATCCGGAATATCAAGTGGAAGAACAATTACATGCTTGTTCTTAACCGCTGTTATAGCTGACCATCCCGGCCGAGAAGCGACAGTTGCGGCCGATTCCCCGTAAGGGCCATCATCCAAGAAGATGATCTTTGGATTGGCCTTGATTACGGATTCTGCGCTGAGTTGCGGGTAGCCACCACCGTTTGCGGCATCTGCGATATTTGTAAAGTTGAAGTCCGAGTAGATCTGTCCGATGAAGGTAGATGAGTCCGCTGAGTACAAAGTGTTGTCGAGTTCATGGAAGATCGGAATGGGAATCTTCTTATGATACTTAGCAACAATTTCAGATATCTGCGCTTTCATTGTTGCCACTAACGCCTTGGCGCGGGTTGGGTGTCCGGTGGCTTTGCCAAGATCGAGAAATTCTGAGTAAGCATCGCTGATATTTGTTGGAGTCACCTCAAGGAATACAGTGATCTTGAGCTTTTGTAGATCCTTCTTTATCGTGGCGGCATTAGTCGCTGATGATTGGAGGATCACTAGGTCGGGTCTATAGGCAGCAATTGCTTCAACATTTGGGGTGAAGGATGAGAGATTCGTAAATGGAGCTGTCTTCGGGAAGTCCGAGTTGTCATCGACGGCGATCACTTGAGACCCGGCTCCAATTGCATAGAGAATTTCGGTAGCGCTCGGCGAGAGTGAAATGATTTTCGTTGGATTGCCTGAAACGGCCACCGCCGATGTCGCCGCGGAGATTGTCGAGAGAAGCATTACGACTGACGCCAGGCCAGCCCATTTCCTACGTTTAAACATAAAAAACTCCCTCAAGAGTTGAGGGAGGAATAATTCGGACTCTCGGATGCTCTAAAGATGAGCATCTAAAGGCCCGACCTTCCTCCGAGGTCGGATACTTCGATATCTAAGAGAGGCGACCTGACTTAAGAAATCTCGCGATTTCAATACAGTTGCGGGACAGTGTCGGATTCTCACCGACTTCGCTCTAATTAATACCACCAGGCCCAAAAGGTTCTGGTGAACGAAAGTTAGCACCAACCTGTGAGAACCCCAACCCCCTCTGCACCTGACACGCCAGGGGAGTAGGGTTTTGCCATGGAATATCGTCGCCTCGGCTCATCAGGAATGTATGTCTCGGAAATCGCTTACGGCAATTGGATCACTCACGGCAGCCAAGTAGAGGAAGACGCCGCCATTAAATGTGTGAAAGCGGCTCTCAACGAGGGAATTACTACCTTTGATACCGCAGATGTTTATGCGGGTACTCGCGCCGAGACGGTCTTAGGTAAGGCTCTCAAGGGAGTCAAGCGCGAATCGTACGAACTCTTCACCAAGGTCTATTGGCCAACAGGTACCGGCAAGAATGATCGCGGCCTATCGCGCAAGCACATCATGGAGTCGGTTCATGCTTCGCTGAAGCGATTGAATACTGACCATATCGATCTCTACCAAATGCACCGTTTCGACGTTGAGTCTCCTTTAGAAGAATCGTTGCAGGCCTTTGAAGATCTCGTACGTCAAGGCAAGGTCAACTACATCGGCTTCTCCGAATGGAACGCCTCGCAGATCAAGGCTGCCCTGCAGATCCAAAAAGAGAATGGTTGGACTCGCTTCGTCTCTAGCCAGCCACAGTATTCGATGCTCTGGCGCGTTATTGAAAGAGAAGTTGTTCCTCTTTCAGAGCAAGAGGGAATCGGCCAAATCGTCTGGTCGCCAATTGCGCAAGGAATTTTGACGGGTAAATATTTGCCTGGCAAGAAGCCACCTGCAGGCTCTCGCGCTACGGATAAGAAATCGGGCGCTGGATTTATTTCACGCTGGATGACCGATGATGTTTTAACCGCGGTGCAAGATTTGAAGCCAATTGCAGATGGAGTTGGGCTTTCAATGTCACAACTCGCGTTAGCTTGGGCGCTGCAGAATCAGAACGTATCTGCAGTGATTATGGGAGCGACTAAGCCGCTACAAGTAAAAGAGAATGTAAAAGCTGCCGGAGTAAAACTAGAACCCAGTGTTATGGCGGCAATTGACATCGTGCTTGGAGGACTTCCAGAACGTGACCCATCAAAGAACGAAAGCCCAAACCCGAGGGCTTAGGCTTTCGAAAAGGTCAAACTAATTTAACTAGATTAAATCGCCGCGCTTCACTTGAGGTGCGGGTGCGCGCATGCGGCGCATCTGCGTAGAGCGTAACCATCCGTACATTCCTAAGCCCTTAGTTGATTCGCCGGGGAATTTGGCTGTTACGGCTTTGCGAATACGACGGGTCATAAAGAATCCAGAGAAGACCGTGTACAGCATCGCAAGATACATAAAGAGGATCGCGATGAGTGAGACGAACTTGTTGTGTACGACGCTAAGTACAAGCACCAGTGCTACAGCAGGGAGGAAATACTCCCCAACGTTTCGTCGGGAGTCGACGTAGTTGCGGACATAACGGCGAGTCGCGCCTCTATCGCGCGCGGGAAGAGCGTTCTCTTCGCCACGCATATAGGCCTCGCGAGCGGCTAGGCGCTTTGCCTTCAACTCGTTGCGATCACGAGCCTTGGTCGCCTTGGTAGCTGGTGAAGTAATTGCATTTACCTTATTGAGCGCTTCTGCATCTTTGCGCTTTGGTGTTGGTGCGTCTTTGGCCATGTGGTTACGGTAGAGCCAGCATTCGCTCTAGCGCAACTCGTGCAAAGTGGGCGATCTTCTCCTCGACCGAGATCTGGTTGAGAACACGCCCAGCGGCCAGATTTTCCATCGCCCAGACCAGGTGCGGGAGGTCGATTCGATTCATGGTCGAGCAGTAGCAGACGGTTTTGTCGAGAAAGACGATCTCCTTATCAGGGTTGGTCCGAGCCAGCCTTTGGACCAGATTGAGCTCCGTTCCAATTGCCCATTTCGAACCCGCTGGTGACGAAGTAACCGTTCGGATGATCATTTCGGTGCTACCAACCACATCGGCAGCCATCACAACGTCATTCTGGCATTCTGGGTGGACCAGAACCTGTACCCCTGCAACGCGTGCCCGAACATCATCGACATTTTGTCGAGTAAAACGGCCATGGACGGAACAGTGCCCGCGCCAGAGAATCACCTTGGCAGAAAGAAGCTCTCGATCGGTGAGTCCACCCTGGGCTTTCCAAGGATTCCAGATGACACAATCGCTGGCTTGGAGCCCGAGGTGCATGATTGCAGTGTTACGGCCCAGATGTTGGTCTGGCAGAAAGAAGATTTTCTCGCCGCGCTCAAAAGCCCATTTCATGGCCCGCTCCGCATTAGACGAAGTACATACTGCGCCACCATTTACTCCGGTAAAACTTTTGATCGCAGCGGTGGAATTCATATATGTGATCGGGATAGTCCTTGATGCGATCCCAACTTTCTGAAAGTGTGCCCAAGCCGCTTCAACTTGTTCGGCTCCGGCCATATCGGCCATGGAACAACCAGCTGCAAGATCAGGGAGTATCACCTTTTGAGCGCCCGAGGTGAGAATGTCCGCTGACTCGGCCATGAAGTGAACGCCGCAAAAGATTATGAACTCTGCATCGGGATTGCTCGCCGCGGATTGCGCTAACTTGAAAGAGTCGCCGGTGATATCCGCAAAGTCGATGACTTCATCGCGTTGGTAATGGTGACCCAAGATCATGGCCCGGTCGCCCAGGGCGGCCCGGGCTCGGTGGGCTCGCTCAACCAGTGCCGGCTCGCTCACCGCCGGTAGTTCTCCCTCGCAGGAAACCCCACGTTCGCTCAACGGATCGCTATTTCGTCCCAGTAGCAGCAAGTCTGCCAACGTTCCAAAGGCCATAGATTGATTTTAGAGGTATTATTTCCGACATGAGTACTGAAACCGCCCAAGAAGTGACCATTCAGACCGCAACAGGTATCGCCCTGACCGATGTGGCTGCAGTCAAAGTTGCCGCACTGCTCACTCAGGAGGGTCGCGACGATCTAAGTTTGCGCGTTGCCGTTCAACCTGGCGGTTGCTCCGGCCTGCGCTATCAGCTCTACTTTGATGATCGCGCACTCGATGGCGACACCATCTCAACCTTCGGTGCAGTCAAGGTCGTTACCGACAAGATGAGCACGCCGTATCTCATGGGAGCGTCGATTGATTTCGTAGACACCATTGAGAAGCAAGGCTTCACAATCGATAATCCCAACGCCCAAGGCTCATGCGCCTGCGGCGATTCCTTTAACTAACTCTTAAAGGCCAGAATGAAAGTTGCCGTCGCCGGCTCGGTTGGTCGCGACCATTTGATGACCTTTCCGGGAAAGTTCACCGATTCACTCGTTGAAGGTTCCCTGACAAAAGTTTCGCTCTCTTTTCTTGTAGACAATCTCGATATCCACCGCGGTGGATGTGCGGCGAATATCGCCTTTGGAATGGGTGCGCTCGGTCTGCGCCCTTTATTGGTTGCAGCAGTTGGCAAGGATTGGGCTGATTACAACGACTGGCTAATCCGCCACGGAGTCAACACCGACCACGTGCGGATCTCGAAAGAGCTTTACACCGCCACTTTCATCGTGACGACCGATGAAGAGCTCAATCAGATCGCCTCTTTCTTTCCGGGAGCAATGTCTGAAGCGCGCGAACTTGATATCGAAACTATTGCACTCCATGAAGGCGGAATCGATCTCTTTCTCATAGGTCCAGATGATCCAGAGGCGATGATTCGACACTCCCATAGCGCAAGACGTCTTGGAATCCCTATGGCGGCCGATCCTTCGCAGCAACTGGCACGCATGGATGGCGATCAGGTGAAGCAGTTAGTTGTTGGAGCGAAGTACCTATTTCTCAATGAGTACGAATTGGCTCTGATGTTGCAGAAGACCGGTTGGTCTGATGCAGAATTATTTGATCAAGTAGAAATTCGTGTAGTAACTCTCGGCGCAAAAGGGGCTCGGATCGAGCAGCACGGCGTGGAAACTCTTACCGTTGGCGCTCCGCTGGAAAAGGCGAAGATTGACCCCACAGGAGTTGGTGACTCATTCAGATCAGGATTTTTGGCAGGGCTTTCTTGGGGACTGGGCCATGAGCGTTGCGCCCAACTTGGTTCGATGGTCGCTACCTTCTGCTTAGAAACAAAGGGTACGCAAGAATATCTCTTTGACCGGGAAGAGTTTATGGAGAGGTTCCGTGAAGCATACGGAGATCTACCAGCGGATGAAGTTGCCGCCCATATCAATCCCCGGATGGGTTTATAGTCGCTTTACCAAGTACATATTGCGGCCCACGATCGAATATTGATGTTTCGTCATTCGCGACCAAGCGCTCAAATCGGGGAGAGTCGCTGGGTCATCGCTTAAGAGAATAACTTCAGGGTTGGTCTTGATCGCCTGCGCCAATTGAATGATGGGGATTGGACAGCGCATCCCTAAACAGTTGAGCTCCATCTACTTTCTCAAATCTTCCACGATCGTTTTGAGTTTGCTCAAAAAAGATTCAACGTTTTCGGTGGATGTTTGATTATGTAACCTCATTCGCACGTTTCCGTGCGTAAGCAATCCCATGGCGGCAAGCACATGGCTCGGTTCCATATTGGCAGAACTGCAGGCCGAACCGGAGTCGACCGAAATGTTAAGTCGGTCTAATTGATTGACCAAACGTTCAGCATCTATATATAACAACGAGAATGAGAGCAAGTAAGGCACGGTAGTTGTAGAACTTCCTGCGATATCAACGTCACCAATCTCAGCGTTCAAAAAGTTTCGAATTCGATTGTTGAGGATCGATAAGGCACCACGTTTCTCCGCATAATCGCGGGTGTGTGCTTCGAGAGCGATCGCGCTTGCCATCACGAGCGGAATCGAAAATTCGGAACTGGAAATTCTCTGGTCAATATGGGGGAGTGGGTTGCGCCAGATTGCCTTATCGGCCACGGCAAAGATCCCAATTCCGGCCGGGCCTTCCCATGCTCGTGAATTCCAAAGTGCGGTGTTCCAATTTTCTGGGAGTGAGATATCCGCACCGGATGCCGTCGCATCCACAAATAGCCTTCCGGCGAAATTCTGGGGATGGGTCGCGATAATTCCGGTCTCTCCGTTTATCGTCTGCCAAGCTAAGAGATCGATCGGGCGCCCCTCGGGATAGTCGATAGATCCATCCAGGTCCACCTTTATTTTCGCACCACCGCGCGACTCGGCGATTGCAAAGATTTCAGAGCGATCAACTGCCGAATAGAAGAATTGCGAGGATTCTTGCAGGAGCCCGGAGGTACCGAGGTGAAATCCCGAGGTGGGGTCAGCGAGAAATTCCACTTGATCGCTGCGGATGCCTAAATGCGCGGCAAAGATCTCCTTGGCCCCGTTAAGCAAGATGGCAGCCTGACGGGATTGCCCATGAATCTTGGTGGGATCGGCCCAGCCCCGGTCGAAGGCATCCTCTAGAAAGGCCCGAGCGGCAGGGTGGAGGGGGGTCTCGCGCTGGAATTGGCTTGTGATTGAACCCACCCCGAGAACGGTACCCGCCGTGGACACGCTTAGCGAGCGAGATGGTTATCCTTCTCCCTATGCGTCGTACCCGCCGAATTATCGGACTTTTAGCCCTTTCGACGAGCACACTGCTGCTCACCTCCTGCTCCAACCAAAATATTTCTGGTTTGGGTTTTCCGAAGGGAGCGTCGAGCGTTAATAACACAACCGGGCCACTCTGGTACTGGGCTTGGTATGCGGCTGCAGTTGTCGGCGTCATTACGCTGATCTTGATCTTCTGGCCCATCGTCTTTCACCGCAAGAAGAGCGAAGAGTTTCCGAAGCAGACGCGTTACAACATTCCCGTTGAAGTCGCGTACACGCTTATCCCGTTCTTGATTGTGGCAGTCTTATTTGGTTACACCGCGCGTGACGAGTCGCGCATCATGAAGGTCGACACTGCTGCTACCGCGCCTCATAACATTCATGTCAATGGAATTCAGTGGTCTTGGCAGTTCACTTATAACGACGCACCCAACGCACCAACTGTTACCGGGACCCCGGTACAACGTCCTGAGTTAGTGCTGCCTCTTGGCGAAAAAGTTCTCTTTACGATTACCTCGAGCGATGTTGACCATGGTTTCTGGATTCCTGCCTACATGATTCAAATTCAAGCGCTGCCGCATGTGGAAAACCACCTCGAGTTCTCTGCGGAGAAGCTAGGTACTTTCCCGGGACGCTGCAACATCCTCTGCGGCCGCGACCATTCACAGATGCTCTTTACGGTCAAAGTTGTTACCCCTGCTCAGTACACCGCTTACATCAACTCCCTTAAGGTGGCATAACGATGACAACTTTTGCCGAACCAACCACACCCGCAAGCACCTATGGCGCGATTGAACCCAAGTCGAAGTCCAAGGGTCGCCTCTTTGTAAAGTGGATCACCTCAACAGATCACAAGACAATCGGTTATTTGTACTTGAGTACCGCTTTTATTTGGTTCATCATCGCGGGAATTTTGGCTCTGGTCCTTCGTGCCGAGTTGGCTCGCCCCGGTCTGCAATTCTTGAGCACCGAGCAGTACAACCAAGTTTTCACCATGCATGGCACGGTTATGTTGTTGATGTTCGCCACTCCGCTCTTTGTTGGATTTGCGAATGTGATTATGCCGTTGCAAATTGGTGCGGCCGATGTAGCTTTCCCACGCCTCAATATGCTTTCCTACTGGCTCTATCTATTCGGTGGTCTGATGGCATTCGGTGGCTTCTTAAGTCCCGGGGGAGCAGCCTCATTCGGTTGGACCGCCTACGCACCTCTTGCAAATAGCCAGTACTCACCTGGTATTGGCGGAGATCTTTGGGTCATTGGATTAGCACTTACTGGTCTTGGAACCATTATGGGTGGCGTTAACTTCATTACAACGATCTTCACCATGCGTGCACCTGGAATGACCATGTTCCGCATGTCGATCTTTACCTGGAATATTCTGCTCACATCAATCTTGGTGCTTCTCGCATTCCCACCGCTAGCCGCAGCTTTCCTAGGTTTGGAAAGTGATCGCCTCTTTGGTTCACATATCTTTGATTCGGCCAATGGCGGAGCGATGCTCTGGCAGCATTTGTTCTGGTTCTTTGGCCATCCTGAGGTTTATATTCTCGCGCTGCCATTCTTCGGAATCGCTTCGGAGATCTTGCCGGTCTTTAGCCGCAAGCCAATCTTTGGCTACAAGGGTTTGATCGCGGCAACTATCGGTATCGCGGCCCTCTCTGTTTCAGTTTGGGCGCACCACTTGTATGCGACGGGACAAGTGCTCCTTCCCTTCTTCTCCTTTATGACTTTCTTGATTGGTGTCCCAACTGGAGTTAAATTCTTTAACTGGATTGGAACGATGTGGGGCGGTTCGCTCACATTCGAAACACCAATGCTATTTATTCTTGGATTCCTTGTGACATTCTTATTTGGTGGAATAACCGGAATCATCTTGGCAAGCCCACCAATGGATTTCGCAGTGTCGGCTTCTTACTTTGTGGTCGCGCACTTCCATTACGTTCTCTTTGGAACCGTGGTCTTTGCCATGTTTGGTGGATTCTATTTCTGGTGGCCGAAGATGACTGGGCATATGCTCAACGAGCGCCTCGGAAAGATTCATTTCTGGACCTTGTTCTTCGGTTTCCACCTAACATTTCTTGTGCAGCACTGGCTGGGAATTAAGGGAATGCCGCGTCGTTACGCCGATTACTTAGCTACCGATGGCTTCACGACCTTGAACACGGTCTCTACTATCGGTTCATTCTTGCTCGCGCTGTCGATGTTGCCATTCATGATCAACGTCTGGATTAGTCGCAAATCTCCTAAGGTGACCGTCGATGATCCTTGGGGTTACGGAGCGTCCCTGGAGTGGGCGACTTCTTGTCCGCCTCCACGTCACAACTTCACCTCTATCCCACGGATTAGATCTGAGCGTCCCGCTTTCGATCTACATTATCCGCATATGGCACACACGGATGGCGGTCACTAAATGAAGGCTGGATACAAGCTCTTTGGTTTTCTTGCGGTTTTCTACGCCATAGTTGATGTCATCTACTGGCAGGTGGGGGGAGAGCCTCTAGGCATTACCGCCATTGGATTGAGCGGCGCACTAGCTCTGACTATCGGTTTCTATTTCTGGACCAACGACAAGCGGATGGGTCAGTTGCCCTCTGATAATGACGATGGCGAAATAGCTGATCTAGCCGGTGAACTCGGCTTCTTCTCGCCACATTCTTGGTGGCCATTGCCACTAGCGCTCTCGGCGTGTGCCATGGGGCTGGGACTCGTGATCGGTTGGTGGTTGACCGTGATTGCGGTTGGATCATTGATCGTGAGCATTATTGGCTTTACTACGGAATACGAAAAGCCTGAACTTACTTCGCACCACTAAGTTCTAACTCGGTACTATCGCTACTCTTCAATGCAGAAGCCATGATTCCCAGGTATGCCATGGGCGCAACGGCTACCGCGGCCAGAATAGTTACGACGATTACATTTGCCATCTCTGCCCCCTCACCGTGAACCGAAGTATTCGATTCTCTTCAATGGGGTAAGAGTTGCGGATTTACCTGTGGCGAATCTGTCACGCGACTCGGTTTTCTCTGCGTGTTTACTGAGTCAATTCTGAGAGCGCTAGTAACGCCGGACCATCTACGCGCATCACGGTCCATTCATCCATAAGAGTCGCTCCCAGTCCCTGGTAGAACTCGACGGCATCTTTGTTCCAATCCAGGACCCACCATTGCAATCTATGGTAGCCACGCTCGACGCAGATGGCCGCTAAATGGCGCAGTAGCGCCTTTCCGTAGCCCCTACCACGGGCTTCTGGGCGGATAAAGAGGTCTTCCAGGTAGATGCCATGGGTGCCAGTCCAGGTGGAGTAGTTGAGGAACCAGATCGCAAAGCCCTGAACAACTCCCGCCTCATCCTCCACCAGGTCGCAGAACACAGACGGGTGGGCAGCAAAGAAGGCCCCGTCGATATGAGCAAGCGATGCCTGCGCGTTCTCGGGAGCCTTCTCAAATAGAGCTAGTTCATGAATCAACTCCTGAATCAGAGGCGCTTCATGAGGAAGAGCTGCACGTATCAACATACGTAGTTAGTGGTGACCTTCTCCAAGTTCCTTTAGATCGGTCAGGGTTGGTGCGGGAATCTGGGTGGCATGCGCCCGGTTCATCCGTGCACGCAACTTGCCCTTGAGACCCACCAATGCAGATGCTGGAAGAGGTGCTGGCAGCGCCTCTGGACGTTGATGTTGCGTGAGCGTCCACTTCTTAGCATCTGAAAGTGGCTCGTGAACTTCAGTCATTTCGCCATTAGGCATCATTACCAAGCGACCGGTCTCGCGGCCGTGAAGGACAAGGTCGCGATCACTGCGTTGTAACGAGAGGCATACGCGTTTTGTAATAACGAATGCGATCGGAGGAATTACGAAGAGACCAATTCTGGTGAACCACATAATTCCATTAATGGTGAGATGGAAATGCGTAGCGATGATGTCGTTTCCACCGTTGATGATGGTAATCAAGATAAAGACGATCGATGTAACACCTAGTGCGGTGCGGTTCGGTGCATTGCGTGGACGATCCAAAAGGTGATGCTCGCGCTTGTCGCCCGTAAACCACGATTCGATAAATGGATAAAGAGCCATTCCCGTAAAGAGAATGCCGGGAAGGATCAAACCAGGAATCAAAATGTTCCACGAAATGGTGTGCCCAAAGGCATGAGTTTCAATTGGGGGAGCAGCGCGAACTAAACCATCGAGCCAACCCATGTACCAGTCCGGTTGTGAACCAGCCGAAATCTGACCAGGTGTGTACGGTCCAACGAGCCAGATCGGGTTGATCGAAGCAACTGCACCTAAGAATGCGGTTACGCCAAAGACGACGAAGAAGAATCCGCCAGCTTTTGCCATGTAAACAGGCAGCAACGGATATCCAACTACGTTCTTCTCGGTGCGACCTGGGCCGGGATATTGCGTGTGCTTCTGATACCAGACCAACATTAAGTGGATGGTGATCAGAGCCAAGAAGAGGCCAGGCAAGAGAAGTACATGGACGATGAAAATACGCGGAATAAATGCAGTTCCCGGAAATGCTCCGCCAAAGGCGAAGAAGGAGAGATATGAACCTACGACTGGAATCGCTTGCAGGATAGCTTCTGCGATGCGAATACCAGTTCCAGAGAGCAGATCGTCAGGAAGTGAGTAGCCCAAGAACCCTTCGACAATTCCGAAAGTGAGAAGACCTACGCCGATGAGCCAGTTGAACTCACGAGGTTTGCGGAAAGCTCCAGTGAAGAAGACGCGGAATAAGTGAGCAACAATGGCAGACATAAAAATGAGCGCCGACCAGTGGTGAATCTGTCGCATCAATAGACCGCCGCGCACATCAAAGGAGAGGCGCAAGGTCGAGTCGTATGCGGCTGACATGTGCAGTCCGTTGAGTGGCGTGTATGAACCGTTATAAATTACTTCGCGCTGGGAAGGATCAAACCAGAAGGTCAGAAAAGTGCCCGTAAGCAGCAAGATGATGAAAGAGTAAAGGGCAACCTCACCCAGCATGAATGACCAGTGATCAGGGAAGACCTTGGTGAGACTCTTCTTCAGCCATTTGGCAGCCCCGGTACGTTCATCGACGTAGTTTGCGGCCGCTCCTGCAGCTTTTTGAGTCGGCTTCATTATTTATCACCCATGTTAGTTAGTAGTGAGTTATCCATTAGATGAGTTCCGCTCCCAGAAGCTTGGACCGATTGGAACGGTAAATGATTGCAGCGCGACGAGATATCCATCTGCGTCAACGGTGATTGCCAACTGCGGAAGCGGGCGAGCGGCAGGGCCGAAGATGACCTTCGCTCCGCGCGTGACGTCGAATGTCGATTGGTGGCAAGGACAGAGCAAGTGATGAGTTTGCTGTTCGTAGAGAGCAACTGCGCAACCCATGTGGGTACAGATCTTGGAGAAGGCGATGATGCCTTCATGTGTCCAGGAGAGACGTTGCGCATCGAGGTTGAAGTCTTCAGGACGCAGACGGATTAAGAGAACGGCGTCTTTACCGGTGTTCTCAAGGGTCCGCTCCGTTCCCGCTGGAAGTTCCGGAAGAACCTGGGCTACAGCACCAACTTCTAAATCAGAGGCTTTAATGGGTGTACCGGCTGGGTCAAGGAGAAGTCTGGTTCCAGCGGTCCAGCTAGTCGTGGTGAAGAATTTCTTGGGAAGTGGGCCGGTATCGCGTAGCAATACCAGCGGAGAGAGACCAACGAGTCCGAGTGAAACTCCCAGGGAACGTTTGATCAAACTACGACGGCCGAGACCGGCAGAAGCACCACGCTCTTTAAAGGTAGCGACGAGTTCTTCACGATCAACCTCTTCGGAGCGAAACTCATGACGCTCGGCGATCTCTTCTTGATCTGGCATTAACTTCTTAGCCCATTGAATTGCACCGAGACCGATGAAGAGAGTCGACGCTGTTAATCCAAGACCCAAGAGAATTTGCTGCAAGTTAGTGCTACCCATAACAGGCAAGTAAACATATTTATCGCTCTTCACATAAATGTATGCAGCGATAGTAAGTACTGTTCCAAGTGCAGAGAGAAGAAAGAGGATCGCTACCTGAC
>Ga0194037_1001178_pt1 | contig 19354 bp, 18 predicted proteins | sample JunL306m_MetaG_FD_148653 | JGI IMG/M metagenome (GOLD analysis project Ga0194037, IMG submission 148653) | Anoxic zone freshwater microbial communities from boreal shield lake in IISD Experimental Lakes Area, Ontario, Canada - Jun2016-L304-6m | ecosystem: Environmental > Aquatic > Freshwater >...
TGTTTAAAATTGAAACGCATCCCTTTTTTTTCGCATCCTTAAGATTTATTTAACCCTTATGAAAAATATTTTACATCGGCTTGCTAGAGCGCTTGTTTTTAATCAGTTAAACAAAATAAAAATAGGCCATATTGTTATTATTGAAGGGAATAATAAATTTTCTTTTGGAAAAAAAGACAAATTAAATGTCACAGTGACTGTTCATGATCCTCGATTCTATGGAGCTTTAGCATTTGGCGGGTCAATTGGGGTTAGTGAAGCATTTATGCAGAAGTTTTGGTCCGCGAGCGATTTAACAAAATTAATTCGTATCATGGCGATTAATCAAAATACGATGGATCAACTAGAAGGGCTATTTAATATTTTTATAAAGCCCATCCTCAAATGCCTTCATTATTTAAATCAAAACTCAGTAAAAGGGAGCGAGATTAATATTTCTAAGCACTACGATCTAGGTAATGAATTCTTTTCTTTATTTTTAGATTCAACCATGATGTATTCATCCGCAGTTTTCAAAAATCCCCAAGATTCCCTCTATAAAGGATCAATTCATAAATTAGAAACTATATGTCAGAGCCTGGAACTTACTTCTCAAGATCATATTGTTGAAATTGGTTCGGGGTGGGGTGGATTTGCAATTTATGCGGCTCAGCATTATGGATGTAAAGTCACCACAACAACTATCTCAAAAGAACAATATAAATATGTAAGACAAAAAATCAAAGATTTAAAGTTATCACACAAAATTACCGTTTTACTTTCAGACTATCGTCATTTAAAAGGCCAGTATGACAAATTAGTATCCATTGAAATGCTAGAAGCTGTGGGCTATCAGTATTACGAAACTTATTTTAAAGTGTGTGCCAATTTATTAAAACCCCAAGGTCTTGCAGTCATTCAAACAATAACTATTGCTGATCAACGCTATGAGAAAGCGAAACGTTCAGTCGATTTTATTCAAAGATATATTTTCCCTGGCAGTTGTATTCCTTCGATCACTGCATTACAAAATAGTATGACTCAGTCCTCAGATCTTAGAATCTATAGTATTCATGATATTGGGATTCACTATGCAAGAACCCTTGCATTATGGCGTGAAGCGTTCTTTAAGCGCTTGAAGGATATTAAAGTCTTAGGGTTTGATGATGCATTCATTCGTATGTGGCACTTTTATTTTTCTTATTGTGAAGGGGGCTTTCAAGAAAAAGTGATTAGTGACATTCATCTCAAACTAGTGAAGCCTGGATATCGCACAAATACAAAATAGTAGTAGATGTTTTCTTGAAATTTTATTCATAGAAGAGCATCATATTAAGAGTATTAGGAGTTATCTTTTAAAACTTGGGGCGACAAAATTATGAAAAAGCTTTTCTTATTTTTTATTGCAGTATTCTTATTTGGCACTTTTGTAAATTTACCTGCTTTTGCCGAGACCCCAAATCTTTTAGATGGCGTTGTAGATAAGTACTTTAGAGGTAAGACGCTTACAAAAACAGATGACATTATATTTGATGTAGCCAAGAGAGCGCTTGATGGTACTCAAGTACCTTTTAAGTTTACAACAAATAAAAAATATAAAAATATTTCAGTGGTCGTAGAAGGCAACCCACATCAATTACCTGGCATAGGATCTCTCGCATTGACTATGCACCCTAAAATTGCACCCTTTACTTTTGAGACACATATTCGCATGGAGCAAGATAGTTATGTGGATGTGATCGCAGAAGATGAAAATGGTCAATTTTTTTACAATCAAGTAGCAATTCGATCAGCAGGTGGATGTTCTGCAGGGGTTACTTATGATGCTGATGCGGTGCTTAAAGAAGTAGGGTCTATGAAAGTATTGCATACAGAGAATAGAGCCTCCTTGTTTATTAAACACCCACAACATAATGGATACCAGGCAAATTTAAGTAATTACACAGGACTCTATATCCTGCCAGAGTGGATTTTGGCCTCAGTGAGCGTCACGGATAATGAAAAAGAAATTTGGAGTGCTGAATTTGGTGGAGGGAGTACCGCTGAGAATCCAATCTTTATTTTTGATACACAAAAAATTAAAGGCGATTTAAAAGTGATAGCAGTTGATTCACAAGGCAAGCAATACGTTAATAAACCTTCTTTAATAAATTAAATGAAAAAAATAAAAATCTTTCTCTTGGGAGCCGTAACTTTTTGCGTGCTTCAAAATTCTGCAGAAGCAGGTTTGATAGATGAAATACAAGTCTATGACGGGGAAATTAATCAGCCAGGCGAGTTCGGTCTTGAGCTTCATCTAAATGCAACACCTAACGGTAAAAGTGCCGAAGCATTTAATCGTGAACGTGTAGCCGACCGAGGTGTAAGACTAACACCTGAATTTACATACGGGCTCTCTAAGAATTTTGAATTAGGTTTTTATCTGCCTATGATTTATACGCCCCAATACGGATATGAAGTAGCAGGTTATAAGCCAAGAATTAAATGGATGCCTCTTCAGTCTGATGATCTTAACCCTTGGTCGTTAGGACTTAATGTTGAATATGCGCAATTAAAAAACGGCATGGATGACTCTAATAAAAGTGTTGAAGCACGCTTTATCGCTGCATGGGAAGGACAAGATTGGTCGTTTGCGATCAATCCAATTTTAGATAAAAAGCTCTCAAAAAATAAAGATGAAACTCCAGACCTTGACATTTATGGAAGTGCATTATTGCATCGTGTAGGCTTTTTCAAATCCATAGGACTTGAATACTATCAAGCACTTGGCCCTTATAGAAATTTTTCTCCAAGCAGTGAACAAGCCAAACAACTATTTTTAGTCGCAAATACCCATATTGACAAAGGCCTATTAAAAGATTGGGACATACATTTAGGGGCTGGATATGGTTGGGACAGCGCAGACCGATTTACGGTTAAAATGATCATTTCACCTAAACTATAAAATGCCTGCATGATTTTTAAAAAATTTAATGCTATCAGTATATTAAGCATTGCATTTATTTTGCTTGCTATTACGATTGCAGGACGGCATTATATTCCACCTGATGAAACGCGCTATCTATCAGTTGCTTGGAATATGTGGCTTCATCATGATTTTCTAGTGCCTCATCTTAATCATTTACCTTATAGCCATAAACCACCCCTTCTATTTTGGCTGATCAACTTAGGTTGGTTCGTCTTTGGGGTCAATGATTGGTGGCCTAGACTCATTCCATTTTTATTTTCATTAGGCTCAATTTTTCTGGTTAAAAAAATCTCAGATAAATTATGGCCAAAAAATAATGAAATTGGTTATATCGCCTCCTTACTTCTTTTAGCCAGTAGCGTATGGGCCGTTTATTCTTCAGCACTTATGTTTGACATGATGCTGACTTTCTTCACATGTCTTGGCATATTAGGCATGGTGATATCTTTAAAAGAAAAAAGTCAAAATGGATTTATCTATCTAGTCTTCGCTTTTGCAGGCGGACTTCTTGCAAAAGGCCCTACAATTCTTTTGCAGCTTTTGCCACTTGCAGTGACCGCACCTTGGTGGATGAAAGAAAAAACGATTGTATGGAAATCATGGTATCGCTCTTTCGCGTTGTCATTTTTGGTAGGTGCCGCTATCCTCTTATGTTGGGCAATACCAGCAGGTATTTCAGGCGGCGCTCAATATCAACATGATATTTTCTGGGGACAGACTGCCAATCGCATGGTGAATTCCTTTGCGCATAACAGGCCTCAATGGTGGTATTTAGAAATGGCACCCCTCTTAATATTCCCATGGTTTTTTGTACCTTCGTTCTGGAAATTAATTTTTCAAAAATCATCTAGACAAATGAGTGAGGGACTTAAGTTTTCTCTTGCTTGGTTTTTTCCGGTATTTATTGCATTTAGTTTGATTAGCGGTAAACAGGTGCACTATCTATTACCCATTTACCCTGCACTCGCTCTTATGATCGCGAGTGAGTTTGATCGTATCAAAAAAATAACTTGGTTTGATCATGCATTTATTGGGTTACCTTTAATAGTAGCTGGCGCTATCTTTTATTATCTTGCTAATTCAGGTCGAATGGATGATGCAGCACCATGGATAAACTCCTTGCCTATTCAAAGTAGTTTTATATTGATCTTGGGAGGCTTTTTCATATTCATTTGGAAAACGAAAAACACACTCACTTTTTTATGGAAATTAGTGACAGTTAATATATTGCTTATATCTGTAATGTTTTTAGGCGTGATTTATCACACAGGTAATGCTTATGACTTAAGAGAAGTGAGCAGGGCAATAAAATTAATTGAAGATAAAAATTTTCCAGTAGCATACTTGGGGAATTATGCAGGCCAATTTGATTTTATTGGGAGACTTGATAATCCACCCCAGGTGATCACGACTACTCAATTATTTAATTGGACAAAAGAGCATCCAGAAGGGCGCGTCATCCTTACCTTTAATGGTAAGGATGATTTTGCAAAAATAAAAACTCAATACACTTCATGGTATCGAGGAAGTCATATTGCAATATTGTCTTCCGATGAAGTTAATATCTTTTGTAAACCAAAACCTGATATTTGTCTCGAGCACTAGCGCGCCAAAAATACCAGCTTGCAACACTTCTGAAGTATTTCTATGATTCACCTAATATTACCAGGGAATTTTTTTGCCATCGTACGCAATAAACTGACCTGTATTTTTCATAGATAATTTGTCAATTTGAAGTTTCATACCCGCCACGCTCTCATCAACATCAATTAATCCGTTAGGTCCACCCATATCCGTTCTTACCCATCCTGGGTGAAGTGTAATCATTGCTAAGTTGTATGGTTTTAAATCAATCGACAAACTTTTCATGACCATATTTAAAGCGGCCTTACTTGATCGATAAAGATATTCGCTGCCACCTGAGTTGTCATCAATACTCCCCATTTTACTTGTAAGGGATGCCACTCTTTTTAATGTACCTTTTTTAAGATGCGGCAAAAAAGATGTTGTTATTTTAAATGCAGCAAGCGTATTAATTTTGAAAGCATCAAGCCATGCGTCATAGTTAATATGCTCCATTGAGCTATTAGGATAAACGCCTGCATTATTAATGAGTATGTCGATAGGTTGCTTATAAGTTTTTGCAAACTGATCAATTAATGAAAAATCTGCAACATCAAGTGTGAAGATAGAAATATTTTCATATGATGCCTGCAGTCGATGCAAAGCGTCTCTCTGGGTTATTTTTCTAGTGCAAGCGATGACTTGATAGTCATCCATCGCATATTGTTTGACGAATTCGAGCCCTAAACCCCTATTCGCCCCAGTGATAAGAACCGTATATTTTGCGTTAGACATAATGAAATTATTAAATGATAAAGGTTTATAATAAATCAAAATCTTTAGGATGTATCGCTATGTTATTTAAGAAATATTGGGTTTTATTGCTGCTACTTATATCAGGCCTGGTCTATGCCGGTGAGTTTGGTAATTATTGTCTTTTAAGTTTATCCGAGGGACACTTTCTTAAAACAGACTGCTCAGTCAATGCAACCCATCAAGGCAAGGTCTATTGTTTTGGTAGTGAAGTAAGTAAAGAAATCTTTTTAAAAACACCTGATGAATTTATTAAAAAAGCTGCAGTTTTCTACGAAAAAAACAAAGAGATTGATCGTAAAAAAATATCCCAAGAAGATTTGTTAAAAGAAATTAAAAGTCCAGACTGTGATTTTTCAAATAAAGACTTAGGGTACTTAGATATGAACGGCTTGGATTTAAGCCATTGTAAAATGCTCAATACGAGCTTGTTTGGTGCGAATTTGATAGGTGCTAATTTAGCGAACAGCAATATGCAAAGGGCTTATTTAAATTTATCACGACTTGAAAAAGCTAATTTTTCAGGTGCTAACTTATCTGAAGCAATTATCTTCCAGGCAATATTTGGTGACACCAATTTTAAAGGCGCTAATTTAACTCGTGCGCGTGTTATCGGGACCTTAGGGGCTGTGAACATGGCAGGGGCCACCATCAAATATGGTCAATTTGGTTTGGATGTGGGGAATCAGCCGATGGGACAAATGAAATTTGATTCAGTAGGCGGTAAATTTTATAAAGCAAATTTTGAAGGAGCTGATTTAAATATTGCGAGTTTTCTATTTGCCGATTTAAGAGAAGCTAATTTAAAAAATACGAATATGTATCGTGCCGAATTAGGTCAAGCAGATTTAACAGGTGCCGATCTCACTAATGCTGATTTGACTGACGCAAATGTTGATGGTGCAATTTTTACGAATGTAAAAGGCTTATCCACCATCAAAGGATTTGCCACAGTAAAAGGCAAATGTCGCGATTGTGGTATGCCTTAAATATTAGCGATACCCAAGCTTAGTCGAATCATAAAATACGCAATGCGCGATTTCATTCTTTTGATTAAGTGTGATTTATCCCAGTCTTTTAAAAGAATCTCAGTGCCGCCTAATCGAATATCGTCTTGAATATTTTTTTTGAGTTGAGATGCAAAAGATTTATCAACTATAAAAATATTCGCTTCTCGAGCCAAGAGAAGGCTAAAAGGATCAATATTGGAAGATCCTACGGTTGACCAGGTGCTATCAATTACTGCCACCTTGCTATGCATAAAACTTTTTGTGTACTCAAAAATACTGATGCCTTCTTTTAAAAATTTTCCGTAAAAAGCGCGCGTAGCATTAGATAGAAAATAATCCATCTCGCCTTTTAAAAGAAGAGTGACTGCAACACCTCTTCGGGAAGCTTCTATTAAAGCCTTTTCAAATTTTTTACCAGGAATAAAATAAGCATTCGCAATGAGTATGTCATGTTTCGCGTTTTGTATTGCATGTAGGTAAGCTTTTTCAATATCTCGCCTATGGCGGAAATTATCGCGCTCGATAAAATTAAGTTTTTTGCCATTCGGATATTCCGGTATTTCTTTTGGATTATGTTTTGGAATATTTGAATTTTCTAAATGTGACCATGAGACTCTTTTCCAAAGTTTCACCATACTTCGGCTAATAAGAGGAACTACAGGCCCTCTTAATTGTGCGGCATAATCAATCCGAGGAGCTTTGCCATTCGGTACATTCATATCATCAATAATATTAATACCGCCCACAAAGGCAACTTTATGATCCATGAGAAACATTTTTCGGTGAAGACGCCGTAATGAAATGCGCTTCATTTGATAGGGCGAAATTTTAGGGTGATAAAAAAGAAAGTGAATACGGGAAGCTTTAATTTCATCTATGATTTTTTGTGAGAGATCTCGACTACCAAACCCATCGAGCAATAAATAAACTTTAATACCTTTTTTAGCTGCTTCTTTAAGCGCAGTTAAAATTTTCTCACCCGTTGCATCGTGACTAAATATATAAGCCTCTACAAAGATGCTTTGTTTCGCTTGTTTAATGGATTGAATGACTGCAGTAAAATATTCTTTACCATTTTTCAGCAATTCAATCTGATTTCCTTTTAAGTAATAGGGCATTACTTCATTTTAAGGCATAAAAAAAGCGCTTGGGTTTAAACCCAAGCGCTTTTATATGAATAACTAATTCTAAGCTTAGTTAACTGCCGCTTTAAGAGCAGCACCTGCTTTGAATGTTGGAGCCTTACGTGCTGGTATTTTAAGTTCTTTACCAGTTTGTGGGTTACGACCAACTCGTGCAGCGCGTTTTGAAACTTTAAAAGTACCAAAGCCAATGAGTGTTACTACATCACCTTTTTTAAGAGCTTTAGTGATGGCTGCAAGTGTTGCATCAATCGCACGACCAGCATCTGCTTTTGTTGAACCTGATACTTTTGCAACTGCTTCGATTAGTTCGCCTTTATTCATAATTCCTCCAAATGTAAATTAAGATATGTAAGACCATTGAAATGACAGCGTCATAGAAGGTCTAGGCGTACTTTGCATTGATTTTTAAGCCTTGTCAACAGCCATATTCATTTTTTTTCACATTAGATAAGGGTTCCGTCGATACCTCTTAAACATAAAATAAAGCTTCCATTTCATTTGATTATTGTTACAATATTCAAATGAAAAAAATTATTCCTATTCGAGGCGGTAAAAGAGCAGGTGCTGGACGTAAAGCAGGTACCGGAAAATTTGGTGAAAAGACGACACTCGTCAGGGTGCCAACAAGCCAAACGGCTGTGATATCCAATATTCTAGAGGCTTACGCCAAAAGGAAGATTCAAGAAATTTCCAATGTGGTATCAATTGATTTGGTGAATGAGGCCATGACTAAAACTAAGATCCCTTTATTTGAACATAAGGTGCCTGCAGGACTTCCATCCCAAGCGGATGATCATATTGAAAAAAGGATGGATCTTAATGATTATCTTATTCGCGAAGCCGACACCACTTTTTTTGTACGTATTAAAGGGAACTCAATGGACAACGCTGGCATCCATGATAACGATGTCGTGATTGTCGATCGATCTCAAGAAGCCTCCATCGGCGATATTGTTCTGGCGTCCTTAGATGGCGAATTCACTGTCAAAACTTTGGCTAAAAATAAAAATGGCTCCCCACGCTTACTTCCTGCAAATGAAGCATTTAGCCCTATTGAAGTTTTAGAGGGCACGCAATTTCAAATATGGGGCGTGGTTACAGGCGCTGTTAGAAAATTTAAATAAGGCTATTTAAATTTTAGTTATAGGTTTTAGGATTAAGTTGAATATAATTTTGCTCAGGTTTTAATTTCACCAACCAACCCTCATAAAAAATATCCGTGAGTAATGGGTCGATAACCATTTTAAATGGAGGCTGCCCGCCTCGATAAGTTAATTTTTGCCCTTTGGTGAGTGAGTATCTATCTTCCTTGCCATTGCTATCTAGAATACAAATGGTTTGTTGGTCGCTTGAGATTATATGGAAATAATCGCCAGGTTTCAGAGGGTCAATAGAGGAGGAGATTTGTGTGATAGGTTTTGAAATAACTTGACCACACATCTTGATAACAGGATCTTTATTATCTTTTTTATTTTCTTCTACTTTTTTGATTTCCACAGGGAGTACTTCATGCCCCTCTACTTTTTTATCTGCTGCAGGTCTTATTTCATAGGTCACAATGTCGTTAGGGAGCTGATCTAGATTAGGTAAATCGGCCGCCTTACCTTCAAAGTCCTTATTAGCGACAGCGTATTTCTGATAGACGCCAATTAAAAATTTGGATACAAAAATAAAAATAATAAAATAAAAAATATGACGGATTCTGATATGTGTTTTTGCCCACGACAAGCATACTTTGATTTTGGCTACAAAAAGATTTTTTTGGATAAATGATACTTGAGTCTCCTCTGTATCTGGCTCAGGAAGGTTTAACGATTTTGTTTTATTTTTTGTATTCTCGATGATGGAATCAATATCTAGCTCAAGAAAATTTGCGTACTTTCTGACAGAGATGAGCTTAAGTTGAGTTGACACAAAACCCACTTTTTTATTTTCTTCCATTGAGATAATGTGTCGATCACTCAGGGTTAAATGACGAGCGACTTCCTCAATAGAAAGATTTAAATCTTCCCGCGCCTCTTTAAGAAGATGGCCGTGAATAATGATTGGATCGTTTGGCATGAATTGACTTACGAAAGTAAAGATAAAATAGTATCCTAATAGAAGTTTTTTTCAATCATTACTCAAATATATAAGTGTTTGAGGAATGATATGATTTATCCAATTAACGACAATTAACGGAGCGCGTATGAAAGCAGAAGAAATTTTAGAGAAAGTAGTATTTAAGAGTCGCTGGATCTTAGCGCCTATGTATTTAGGTTTGGTCGGCGGCCTCTTATGCTTACTTATAAAATTTGGACAAGAATTTCTACATATTGTAATGACCGTGGTTGACACGCCCGAAAGGGAAATTGTTTTATCAATTTTAGCTTTAGTGGATATGACGCTTGTAGCAAACCTCCTTATCATGGTTATTTTTAGTGGCTATGAAAATTTTGTATCTAAGATTGATGTCGATAACCACGAAGATAAGCCGCATTGGATGGGTAAGGTTGATTACTCAGGATTAAAACTTAAATTAATTGGCTCAATTGTTGCGATCTCTGCAATCGACCTTTTAAAAGCGTTTATGCATGCATCCACACCAGGACAGATATTGACGAATACTCAAATGGCCTGGATGGTTGGTATACATATGACCTTTATTATTTCAGGCGTGCTCTTTGCAATTATGGATAAGATTGCAGAAGATACGCCACATCATTAAATCAGATTGAAATGAAGGCTCTAAAGCAATACGAAGTTAACGAGTTAATTCAATTTCATCAGTCAGGTCAGTTTCAGCTCGCTGAAAAAAAAGCCAGATCTTTGCTGGAAGATTTTCCACAAGAGTTAATTTTGCACAATATATTAGGCGTGGCTCTTGAAGCGCAGCAAAAATTTCAAGAAGCAGCTAATAGTTATCGCCATGCACTAAAAATTCAACCACAATTTGCAGAAATGCAATTTAATTTAGGTTCAGTGCTCTATCAGTTGGATGACACAGTTGGTGCTATAGAGCAATACCAAAAAGCTATTCAAATTAAACCTGATCTTGTTGTCGCTTATTTTAATCTCGGCATTGCCTACCAAAGTGAATCTCGTTTAGATAAAGCTTTAACTGCTTATCGAAAAGCGATTGAATTAGAGCCAGGATTTTATGAAGCCCACGGTAATATCGGTGCTATCCATTCATTACAAAATGAATTCGATGAGGCAGTCAAATGTTTTCAACAATCACTCAAGATTCAAGATCATGCACGAGGCCACTTTAATTTAGGCAAGGCCTATAGAAACCAAGGGCATTTAGAAGAAGCCATTCAATCTTATCGTAAGGCAATACAAATGAATCCTGATGATGCAGAAGCTTGTTCTGAATTAGGCGACGCTCTTTGGCATCAAGGTAATATTGCAGAAGCTAATCAATGGCTAAGACAAGCTGTAGCAATCAAGGGAGATAATCCCATCGCAAACTATAACCTCGCCATATTTTTACATGACAATAAAAAGTTTCAGGAGGCTTACGAATTTTATAGAGCGTCCCAATTACAAGATTGGGAGGAGCGCGCTTTATACTGCCTATATAAAACAAAACAGTTTGATATTTTTGAAAAAGAATTAAATAGCGCGATACTTAAAAAAAATACATCTCCACTTTTAGCAACACTCTCCACACATTTTGCAAAAAACTTCAATAAAGTAGATCAATATAAATTTTGCCCCCACCCTCTTCATTTTGTATTTCATGGCCAAGTAGATGAGTTAAAAGATTCAAAGAGTGATTTATTGCCATCATTACTTCGTGACATCAATGAAGCTGATATTAGTGAGCGTATGCAAAGTCGACTCGTGAATGGTATCCAATCTTCAGGCAATTTATTTAAACGCAAGGAGCCTTCGTTTAAGCGATTAGCAGAAGCAATTACCAAGCTCATTAAAAAATATTATGACCAATATAAAAATGAAGACTCCATGTTTATTCAAGCATTTCCAAAAGTTATAGAGTTTAGTAGCTCATGGTTTGTCAAAATGCAATCGGGCGGACATCTTTCATCTCACATTCATGAAGAGGGCTGGATAAGTGGTGCTGTTTATTTAGCGATTCCTCAGCAAAAAAAACATGCTGAAGAGGGAGGTATTGAATTGAGTATTGACGGAGATGAATATCCTCGCATGCATGACGATTTTGAAAAGAAACTTTACTTACCTCAGGTAGGCGATGTTGTTTTTTTCCCGTCCTCTGTTTTCCACCGAACTATTCCATTTAATTCAAATGAAGAAAGAATCTGTATTGCTTTTGATTTAAAACCTGCTAACGCTTAACGCTGTTGTAATCTCAATGACATTTTCTTTAGAAATTTCATGGCAACCTTAGGCTCATCAGCCAGCATCATTTCAAGATGAACTTTTTGAATAGCAATAATTTCTGATTCGTTTGAGGTTGACATCGCTGAAGCAATAGTTGGCGTTTCATTTAAGACTGCCATTTCGCCAAAGTATTCATGCGCTTTTAAAGAGCGTATCACTCTTCCATCTTGAACTAAATTAACCGAGCCTTTTACAATGTAATACACATTATGTTCACGATTACCTTGCTCAAAAATCATTGCGTTTTGCCGGTAAATTTTTCCGTAACGCGAAGCTAAATAATGAATAAAAGAACTTGAGAGAGGAATCGAGTCATCGAATAATTTTTTTAAAAGAAGCATATCTTTTTTGTGAAGGGTCGCCATCAGTTCCACACCAAGTAAATATGAGGCAATATTTAGATAAAGCCATATGAGCGAAATGAAAAGATTTCGCATGCCGCCAAAGAATGTTCCATACGATTGACTTAAAGTTAAAAATACATCAAATGTTGAACGTAATACGAGCCATAAAAATGCCGTAAGAAATGAACCTAAAATAATATGTTTGACATCCACTTTAATTGGAAAGAAAAACCGATTAAAAAGTGTTAGGGATAAAACAACAAAGGAGAATGAGCTTACAAAATAAATCATTTGTGAATTCATAACACTTAAGTACTCGCCAAAAAAAACAGACGCTTTTTGTAAGACCATCCCTGACAGCGTAAAGAGAAAGAATAGAAAAAGAATACCAACGATGGCCACGATATCTCTTATTTTACTTTTTAAAAATGAAGGGTCTTCTTCGGTGGCCGAAATGATAATTAAACTTGCGCGAAGTGAGCTTGTGAGTGGCGTTGCAGCCCATAACAGAATGAGGGTTCCTAAGATACCCCAAGCTTTTGTGTGGCTCGACACTTTATAAACTTCAAGCATAATTTTTTTGCTCATTTGCGGTAATAGATCGCTTGTAAGAATAGCTAATCTTCCTAAAGCAAATTCAGAATTGACTAACCAATGACTTAAGAAAAAGAAAATAAGCAGGATCATTGGAATGAGTGCAAAGAGAGAGAAAAAAGATAACGACGCAGTTAAGCCAAAGACATTGTGGCGCTTGCAACCTGCAAATGTTTCTTTAAGCATAAAGATCGGAAGTGACTCATCTTTTTTTTGATAAAGATTTTTAAAAAGAGGGTGCAATTTAATCATTATGGTAATGCTCTATAGTCATTTGTCGCTTTCACGAGCTCATGTGTCATTGAAGGCTCGGAAGCGGAATGACCTGCATCAGGTACCATCACAAATTTTGCGTGAGGCATATTTTGATAAAGTTCATAGGCTGTGATCGGAGGACACACCATATCGTAGCGCCCCTGAATAATAACTGTAGGCACATCTTTTAATTTTTTAACATCACTTAATATTTTTTTACCGTCAATAAAACATTCATCTTTGATGAAATGCAATTGAACACGCGCTCTTGCAACTTCATTTTGAATATCTTCACCAGTCATTGTTTTAGTTTCTTCAGTTTGAGGTAATAATTTTAAAAGACTACCCTCGAATCGATTCCATGCGATTGACGCAGGGCCGCTTATCTTTTCATCGTTTGAAAATACAAGCTCACTATAATTTTTTATAAGCTCACTACGTTTATTTTCTGGTAAAAAATTAAGAAGCGTTTGGTGTGCTTCAGGGAAAAAAGTTTTGACCTCATCTAAGAACCAGAGAAGTTCACTTTTACGGCTTAGGAAGATGCCTCGCAAAATAAGTCCTTTGATCGTTTGCGGATACTGAGTTGCGTAAGCCAATGCCAATGCACTTCCCCATGAGCCTCCAAAAATAATCCAATTTTTTATATCAAGATGTTCACGAATCGCTTCCATGTCGGATATAAGATCTTTTGTGGTATTGCCACTCACTCCACCTAAAGGCTTACTTTGCCCACAGCCCCTTTGATCAAAAAGAATGATTTGGTAGTGTTTTGGGTCAAAAAATTGCCTTTGTTTAGGGTTAGTGCCCCCTCCTGGACCGCCATGAAGAAAAAGAATAGGTTTTCCATGAGGATTTCCTGATAATTCGACATAAATCTTATGACCCTGAGGTCTTTCTATCCAGGTGGCATGGTAGGGTGAAATCTCTGGATATAAGGTATATAAAGACTCAGTTGGCATAGAAAATGTTTAGCTTTCTTATTGATTTTATTGGCTATTTTACCAAAATTTGCTTATGGAAGGGTTTTCTTAAAAAGAACCATAAAAAAATGTTAACAAATTGTAACTAAATTGTTGCAATTCTAAAAAAAGAGGCATATATTGCTATTCAAGCATAAGTAAAATTGTGCTGAAAGTAAGCCTTCGAAGCACCTTCAAGTCTTAAAGTGAAACACTTTAAAATTTATAAAGTGACAAGAGAGTTTACTTCTTTTAAAACCCTTAGTAAAAACTATGGAGATTTATATGAAAATTAACAAAATCAAGTTAGCTCTTGGTTTAGTAGCTGGTCTTTCAGTGGCAATGCCAATGATTGCTTCAGCAGCTGCTGATCAAGAAAAAGCAATTGCTAATCCTGATAACTGGGCAGCACCACGCGGTGACTACACAAATCAGGCATACAGCAAATTAACTCAAATCAATCAAGGTAACGTAAAAAACCTTAAAGCAGCTTGGACATTCGCTACTGGTGTAAACCGTGGTCACGAAGGTTCTCCAGTTGTTGTTGGTAACATGATGTATGTTCATACAGCATTCCCTAACAACATCTACGCTCTTGACTTAAACGACAATCAAAAAATCGTTTGGTCTTACTTCCCAAAACAAGATCCATCAGTTCAAGCAGTTCTTTGCTGCGATAACGTGAACCGTGGTCTTGGCTATGGTGACGGTAAAATCTTCTTACAACAAAATGATGGTACTTTAGTTGCTTTAGATGCTGCTTCAGGTAAAAAAGTATGGGATGTTAAAAATACTGATCCTAAAGTTGGTGCTACAAACACTAATGCTCCACACGTAATTAAAGATAAAGTTTTAACAGGTTGTTCTGGTGCTGAATTCGGTGTTCGTTGCTTCATTCAAGCATACAACATCAAAGACGGTTCAGTAGCTTGGAAAGCTTACTCAACAGGTCCTGATTCTGAAGTATTAATCGGAAAAGACTTCAACAAAGACACACCACTTTACTCAGCTCTTTCAGTATATGAAGACGTAGCTGGTGGTAACAAACAAGGCGGTTCATTCAAGAAGATTGATACTGCTAAGTTAAAAGGTGGCGAAAAAGATCTAGGTCTTAAAACATGGTTGAAACCACAAGCAGTTAAAGATGGTTGGCAACATGGTGGTGGCTCTGTATGGGGCTGGTGGCCGTATGATCCAAAAACAAACTTAGTGTACTACGGTACAGGTAACCCATCAGTTTGGAATCCAGATGTACGTCCAGGCGACAATAAATGGTCTATGACTGTTTTCGCTCGTGACTTAAACACTGGCGTTGCACGCTGGGGTATGCAAATGACTCCACATGATGAGTGGGATTACGACGGTATTAACGAAGTGATCTTATTTGACAATGGTGGTAAGACATATGCATGGCACCATGACCGTAACGGTTTTGCTTATACATGGCAAGCTGACAACGGCGTTTTAGTTGCTGCAGAAAAAGTACATCCATTTGTTAACTGGGCAACTGATGTTGACAAAAAATCTGGTGTACCTAGCAAGTTAGCTACAGCATCTACACACCAAGACTACAATGCTAAGGGTGTATGCCCAGCTGCATTGGGTACAAAAGATCAACAACCAGCTTCTTACTCACCTAAGACTGGCCTTATCTACTCACCACTTAACCACGTATGTATGACATACGAACCAGTTGAGTCTAAGTATGTAGCAGGTCAACCATGGGTTGGTGCAACATTAACTATGTTTGCTGGTCCAGACGGTGTTATGGGTGGCTTCGCTGCTTATGATCCAATGACAAACAAAAAAGCTTGGTACAACAAAGAGAAGTTCTCAGCTTGGGGTGGTTCTTTAAATACTGCTTCAGACTTAGTGTTCTACGGAACTCTTGATCGTTGGTTCAAAGCTCTTGACGCTAAGACAGGTAAAGAACTTTGGAAATTCCAAGTGGGTTCAGGTGTGATTGGTAATGCATTCACATACACAAACGGTGGCAAACAACACGTTGGCGTTTTATCAGGCATCGGTGGTTGGGCTGGCGTTGCAATGAACCTTGGTTTAACTAACCCAACAGACGCTCTTGGCGCTGCTGGTGGTTATGCTGAACTTACTAAGTACAATGCTGCTCCTGGCGGCGGTGCTTTAACAGTATTTAGCCTATAATTAATCGAAAGATTTTTATAGAACTAACTGTTAGTTAGTATGTCCTATAAACACCCCGCTTTCGAGCGGGGTGTTTTTTTATAGGATCCATGATATTTAACCGGTAAGGAAAAAGAATGTTTAAAAAAATAATGTTAGTTTTATGCGCAATAAGTTTATTGCAAGCAGGATTATTATTCGCTGCAGGGCAAGACCGTGAAGATGGATTACCCGGTATGCCATACCGAACTCCTACGGACAAAGAATTTAAAGTGTGTGCTGACCCAGAAAATATGCCTTACTCCAATGAAAAGGGTGAGGGCTTTGAGAATAAGATTGCAGAAGTATTGGCAAAAGATTTAGGCAAGGAACTTAGTTATGAATTTTGGCTTGATCGCCAAGGGTTCTTAAGAAATACTATTAATGCGCAACGTTGTGATGTCATTATGGGGATGGGAAGCGATGTGGATAACTTACGCACTTCCAAACCTTATTACCGCTCTGGCTATGTATTCGTGTATCGAAAATCAAGTAACTACAATATTAAAGATTGGGATTCGCCAGATTTAAGAAAGGGCATCATTGCTATTGTAGGCCAGAGCCCACCCACCATTGCATTGCGAGACCATGATCTTATGGGTAACGCACATCCCTACCGCTTACAGCGAGATCTTAATATGCCGCCAAGCGAAATGATTGATGATTTGGTAGCAGGCAAAAATGATATCGCCATTATATGGGGACCGATCGGTGGGTACTTTGCAAAACAATCTAAAGAACCTCTTGTGGTCGTGCCAATTCCTGAGTTTAAGTCAGAACGAGATTCATTTGATACTGAAAAGGGCAAATCACAATTTAATATTTCTGTGGCAGTTCGCAAAAAAGATAAAGACAGGATGGAAATGATTCAAGGTGCACTTGATCGCAACCAATCTAAAATTATGAAAATTTTAGATGATTACGGCATCCCTCATGTGCCAGTGGTTCAAGACGTTAAGACAGGTAAGTAAAGTTTAAAAAGTCACTCAAAATGGGTGACTTTATATTGAAAAATGAGTAAGATTATTGTTAAGTTTTGAATTTATTAAAAGATAGAATAACTTTTTTATAGTGTATATTTTGGAATCGAGATAGTCCAAAATACACGTAATTTTTAGGAGATATTATGTTAGTTAGAAAAGTATTTATGTCATCACTTTTAGTTTCTATGATGGCATTTGCAGGTGCAGCATCTGCAGACGTTTCATTGGTAAAAACAACAGATGGTAGCGCATTAAAAATTGATTCAGCACTCTTTGATACACCAGCTTCAAAAGAATTTTTATCTACTGGTAAAAATCCATACATTGGTAATGCTGAAGCAGTTGCAAAAGGCAAAAAGATTTTTGGTATGTATTCATGCACACAGTGTCATGGCCCCGAAGCTAAAGGTCAAGTAGGTCCAGGCCTAGTAGGCCCAACATTCCGTTACACTAAAGATGCAACGAATAAAGGTATGTTTGAAACAGTTTGGAGTGGTACAAATGGTGGTATGGGCGCTAAAGGAATTGGTCTTATGGATGCGACTGATCCAAAAAATGGCATCACACCTGACGAATTACTTAAAGTCATTGCTTGGATCCGCAGCAATGGAACTGTAACAGGCAACGAATAATTTGAAATCATCTAGATAATTTCTAGAAAAATAATATTAAAACCACTCCTGTATAATTGCAGTAGTGGTTTTTTTATTGTCTGTATTTGAGGAAGTGAAATGCATAAGATCGTTATAGTAGGAGGTGGTGCAGGCGGTTTGGAGCTTGCGACTAAATTAGGCGATACACTAGGTAAAAAGAAACAAGCCGAAATCACATTGATTGATTGTACGAAGACGCATGTATGGAAACCCCTCCTTCATGAAATTGCTGCAGGAAGTATGAACCCTGATAAGCATGAATTGGAATATATGGCACAAGCGCATTGGCATCACTTTCGTTTTCGCTTAGGCCGTATGGATCGGCTTAATCGAAGTAAGAAAGAAGTGTCGATCACATCTTATATAGATGAAGATGGTAAAGAAATTATTCCAAGAAGAAGCATTAAATACGACACATTAATTATTTCGGTAGGTAGTACGACGAATGATTTTGGTATTAAGGGTGCGGCAGAACATTCGATTGCGTTAGACACGCAAAAGCAAGCCGAAGTATTTCATCAAAAATTACACCATGCTATTTTAAAAGCACAAACACAAAAAAAAGCCGTACAACCTGGCCAACTCGATGTGGTGATTGTAGGCGCTGGCGCTACAGGGGTAGAGCTTGCTGCTGAACTTCACAAAGCGACGCGAGAAATGACAGCCTATGGAATTGATCGGATTAATCCAGATCGCGATATTAAAATATCGATTATTGAAGCGAGCCCTCGATTGTTACCAGCACTTCCGAAAAAATTATCTCATTCAGTAGAGCTCGAATTACGTAAATTACGTGTTCACCTTTTCATGGGTGAGCGCGTTACCGAAGTATCTGCTAAAGGTGTTAAGACACATACCAAGCGATTTATTCCTTCGTCACTTGTTGTCTGGGCAGCTGGTGTTAAGGCGCCTGATTTTTTGAAAAAAATTGACGGATTAGAAACGAATCATATTAATCAATTACTTGTTCATACGACACTTCAAACAACAAGAGATGACTCTATTTTTGCATTTGGTGATTGCGCTGCCTGCCCAATTGATAATACAGATCAATTTGTACCGCCAAGAGCACAAGCTGCGCATCAGCAAGCTTCACTTCTTTTTAAATCAATGAAATTGCGCGTAAAAGGTAAAATGAATTTACCTCAATACATTTATAAAGATTATGGGTCGCTTGTGAATATGGGCGAATATTCTACCGTGGGAAATTTGATGGGCTCTTTAATGGGCGGATCGATGTTTATTGAAGGATTGATCGCACGACTTATGTATCAATCACTTTACAAGATGCACCTGATGGCGCTTCATGGATTTATGAGTACCGCTCTTCAGACTTTAGCGCGCATGATTACACGTCGCTCTGAAGCTCAAGTTAAACTTCACTAAATAATTTTTTTATAGTGTTTGTAAATAGCCAGCATAGTAACGCTGACAAATAAACCTAGAAGCGTGATGATGGTGTTGATAGAAAATTCTTCTCGCACCATAAAAGTATAAGTGCCGCTCAATAAAAGAATGCCAATATTCTCATTGAAGTTTTGCACTGCAATTGAGTGG
>Ga0194037_1001179_pt1 | contig 19351 bp, 25 predicted proteins | sample JunL306m_MetaG_FD_148653 | JGI IMG/M metagenome (GOLD analysis project Ga0194037, IMG submission 148653) | Anoxic zone freshwater microbial communities from boreal shield lake in IISD Experimental Lakes Area, Ontario, Canada - Jun2016-L304-6m | ecosystem: Environmental > Aquatic > Freshwater >...
AGAATCTGAATAGCCCACTTGTTGGGCTATTTTCTTTTCAGGCTTAGCAGGATTACGCGCCATTAGTCTCGGATGCGCCCATCTAGAAATAACCTTTAAAAGGGTGCTTTATGAACGAGGGGATTTGTCATCCTTGTGCTGGTCAAGAGTTTATTAACCCGCAATGTCGTTTAAAACGACAAATTTTGATTAATAAAAAAGAGGTAGCAATTGCTACCTCTTAAAAGCAATCCCCAGTTACCCTAAATGAACATATCTGCGCTCATTACTTTAGCCCATGCCGCAACAAAATCTTCCACAAACTTCTCTTTGTTGTCGTCCTGAGCATAAACCTCTGCGTAAGCACGAAGCACTGAGTTAGACCCAAATACTAAATCAACTCTAGTTGCTGTCCACTTGGTTTTACCTGTGTCACGATGAACAATATCGTAGCTATTGCGACCAGTGGGCTTCCATAAGTAACCCATGTCAGTCAAATTGACAAAAAAGTCATTACTCAGAACGCCCAGCTTGTTTGTAAATACTCCATGCTTAGTTCCACCGTGATTTGTTCCTAGTACTCTCATGCCGCCAATCAGGGCAGTCATCTCTTGGGCTGTAAGTCCCATTAGCTGTGAGCGATCTAATAACAACTCTTCAGGCGTGACTATGTAGTTTTCTTTTAACCAATTGCGATAACCATCAGCTACAGGCTCTAGTACCTCAAAGGATTCCACGTCAGTCATAGCTTGCGAGGCATCGCCGCGCCCCGGAGTAAATGGCACCTTAATATTGAAGCCACCATCTTTAGCCGACCGTTCAATGCCAATATTGCCAGCCAGAACAATGATGTCGGCAACACTCGCACCGGTTTTTTCAGCAATGGCTTCATAGATACTCAGTGTTTTAGATAAACGCTTTGGCTCATTACCAAGCCAACCTTTTTGTGGTGCCAAGCGGATACGAGCACCATTAGCGCCACCTCGCTTGTCTGAACCCCTGAAGGTACGAGCACTATCCCAGGCAGTAGTAATCATCTCGCTATTAGATAAGCCGCTGGCTTTGATCTTAGCCTTCACTGCTTTGACATTATATTTTTTAGAACCCTTTGGAACCGGATCTTGCCAGATCAAATTTTCTTTTGGCACATCTGGACCAAAGTACCTTGCTTTAGGGCCCATATCGCGGTGAGTGAGCTTGAACCAAGCTCTGGCAAATGTTTCAGAAAAATATGCCTGATCTTTGCTGAACTTTTCTGAGATCTTGCGATACTTAGGATCCATTTTCATAGCCATATCAGCATCAGTCATCATCGGCATGGTACGAATCGAAGCATCTTCTACATCAACTGGCTTATCTGCTTCCTTGATGTTGATGGGCTGATACTGCCATGCGCCTGCCGGGCTCTTAGTTAATTCCCAGTCGTAATTGAGCAATAGCTTGAAGTAGCCGTTATCCCATAGAGTTGGGTTTGTTGTCCAGGCACCTTCGATGCCGCTGGTAACCGTATCGCGACCAATGCCACGAGTCTTGTGATTCATCCAACCAAGACCTTGATCTTGAATCGGTGCGGCCTCAGGTGCTGGCCCTAAGTTTGCCGCATTACCATTACCGTGGGCTTTACCTACGGTATGTCCACCGGCAGTCAGCGCAACGGTTTCCTCATCATTCATGGCCATGCGAGCAAATGTCACACGAATGTCGTGAGCTGTTTTTAATGGATCAGGTTTCCCATCAATACCTTCTGGGTTGACATAAATGAGTCCCATCATGACTGCGGCTAAGGGATTTGCTAAATCACGCTCACCTGAGTAGCGAGAACCTTCACCACCGCTTTTTTGGAGCCACTCTTTTTCTGAGCCCCAATAGATATCTTTTTCAGGATGCCAAATATCTTCGCGACCAAATGAGAAACCAAAGGTTTTAAGACCCATGGACTCATAGGCAACGGTTCCCCCCAAAATCATGAGGTCTGCCCAACTAATCTTGTTGCCATATTTCTTTTTGATTGGCCATAAGAGACGACGGGCTTTGTCTAAGTTAGTATTATCTGGCCAAGAATTTAGTGGCGCAAAGCGTTGATTACCTGTGCCTGCCCCGCCCCTACCATCAGCAATACGATAGGAGCCCGCCGAGTGCCAAGCCATGCGGATCATCAGGCCGCCGTAGTGACCCCAATCTGCTGGCCACCAATCTTGACTGGTAGTTAGTAATTTTTTGACATCTTTTTTAAGTGCCTTCACATCGAGCTTTTTTAATTCTTTTCGGTAGCTAAACGATGGCCCTAGTGGATTTGTCTTGGTATCGTGCTGGTGAAGAATGTCTAGATTAAGTGCCTTAGGCCACCAGGCCATTGGGGTGTTGCCAGATTCGGTATTCGCTCCGTGAGCGATGGGGCATGTGCCTTTAGATGTCATATTCATCTCCTTTGAAGTAAATGATTTTTTCTGACTATTTCAGCTTAACTGATCTAGCGGATATTGGTTTATTCTGATGCTAATCTTCTTTTGTGACGGCTATACATCCGCCATGAAGTTAATGAGAATATTCATGATTGAGCTAATTTATTGGCTTTTGGAGGCGGCTTTAGGCCTATTGCCAATCCTTCTCGAAGATATGGTTAATGAAGTACAAGCCTTCAGCTATACCCGCTAATTTATTTTGAATTTTTTATTTTTAACTCCATCTGTTGTTAGTCGTGATGTAGTTATCTTGTTCCTTGTGCGGATATCAGTCCAATGAATTTAAATGAACTTGGTAATCGAATAAATCGATGGGAGGGTCCAGCATCCTGATCCTTGGTTGATTCCGCCCCGCGCCACCAAGAAACAAATAATGCCCTGCTTTATGCGGGGCATTATCTTTTGGTTCGGTAGGATTCTTAGCCATCCATTAGGATAGGGTAACTGACTTACAAAATGACAAAATTTTTATGAATCGCTTTAATCGAACAATTGCTACATGCATTTTTTTACTTAGCGGTCTTTGTATCGCTCAGCAAGCAATGGCTACTTTGGCAAATGATTTGCAGGATGGCCAGCATGTATTGCTGATGAGGCATGCTGACGCTCCTGGCTACGGTGATCCTATGGGGTATGTTGTTGCTCAGTGCGCCACTCAGCGCAACTTGGGTGATTACGGCAAAAAGCAAGCCCAGGCAATAGGGGCATGGCTAACTAATCAGGGGATTCAAAAAGCAGACGTGTTTAGTAGTCCGTGGTGTAGATGTTTAGATACTGCAAATCTTCTTAATAAAGGCTCAGTAAAAATTGAACCATCACTTGGGTCATTTTTTGACGAAATGAGCTTAGAAAAGAAGCAAACTGAGGAATTAGAGGCGCTTATTAAAAATGAGCTAGAAAAGCAATCTAGGGTCCCCATTATCCTAGTTACTCATCATGTCAATATTCAGGCTTACACTGGGAAAGTCATTGGAGTGGGTGATATGGTTGTGGTGAAGGTTGATAAAAATGGGGAATATCTTTCGCACACAATTTATCCAAGCCCTTAGCCTTGGAATGAGTGACTACTTTACTTAGGGAGCCTTATGAAATACCTATCTTTTATGCTTTTATTGATTCTGTCTCTCCTGGGAACTTCTTGGGCGGCAGATACTGCCCCCATTAAGTCAGACCCAATTTGGCTCACCCAGGCAAGAACAAGCATTAAAGCTGAAAAATATGATCAAGCAATACAGCAATTACAGTCCGCCAGTGACACAAGCTCTGCAGACTGGAATAATTTGATGGGTTACAGTCTTCGTAAGAAGCAACCACCTGATTACGCGGGGGCAGAAAAGTACTATCAAGCCGCCTTAAAAATAGACCCAAATCATCGTGGCGCTCTCGAGTATTACGGAATGCTAAAGTTAACCAATAAAGATCTGCCAGGTGCTGAGGCATTATTGGCAAGATTGGATAAGGTTTGTACTTTTGGTTGCGAGGAATACTCGGACTTAAAAGAGGCTATTCAGAAATATAAGTCTAGAAAGTAGAGTTTTCATCTTAGGCCCTGGTTCGATTCCGCCCTGGACCATCAAGAAATACCAAAACCACCTTCGTGTGGTTTTGGTATTTCCCTCCTTCATCAGTCGCGCTTTAAAAGGGCGCATCAGTTTCTTGCCCTTGAGCCAGTCTATGTCGTTTTAAACAACAAAACCATAATCTCTATAAGGGATTTGACATTAGTACATATATGGACTATATTAGTACGCATATGAACTTTCTTCCTATTGTTAAAGAGCTGGCTAGAGCCTATCAAGGATTTGAGGGCTATTCATCTGCCCACATTCGCGCGCTGGGGCTATTGCCAGTCCAGTTCGATGTGATTGCTACCCTAGCCAATCAGCTACCCATGACCTATAAGCAGTTGGGAGAAAAGACGCTCATTTCTAAAAGCTCTCTAACAGGTGTCGTTGAACGAATGGTTCAAAAAAGCTTTATTGCCACATTAGAAAATCCCGATGATGCTCGTAGCCATTTACTCAAGCTAACCACCAAGGGACAAAAGATTTTTGAACAAGTCTTTCCAGCGCACCTTAAGCATCTTGAATTGGCGTTTCAAAATCTATCAAAAAAACAAATGAAAGAAATAGAAGAATCTCTTAAAACCCTTAAATCCATTTTTATTAGTTAAAGGAAGCACAATGAATCCACATATCGCTCAAAAAGCACCTTACGCAGTAGAAGTAACTGCTGGCCAGTCTTACTACTGGTGCTCTTGCGGCATAAGTAAGAACCAGCCATTTTGTGATGGTAGCCATAAAACCACAGAATTTACGCCAGTTGCGTTTACGGCTGAAAAGACTGAGACCGTCTATCTGTGCGGTTGTAAGCATAGTGCCAATGGAGCGTTTTGCGACGGTAGTCATAACAAGCTCTAAAAGCTCTAGATAAATTTAATAAGGAAAGACATGAAGAATTTCGAAAATGTATTAAACCTACTAGGCCGTATTGCTATTGCGGCATTGTTCCTACCAGCAGGACTCCATAAGCTAATGGGTGTGGAGGGCACAACAGGGTATTTCGCGTCCCTTGGATTGCCAGCAGTAGCCGTTGTAGTTTGGGTAGTCATTGCCATTGAAGTTTTGGGTGGTCTTGCTTTGATTCTGGGCTATAAAACCCGTTTTGTAGCCCTTGGCTTGGCAATCTTTACTGTTTTGGCAAGTATTACTGGCCACGCTTTCTGGGCTGCTCCAGTAGATGTTGCATTTATTGCTCAATTACTATTCTTCAAAAACATTGCTGTAACAGGCGGCTTATTGATTCTTGCCTCATCTGGGGCAGGCGCGATTAGCTTAGATGGGCGTAAAGCAAAAGTCTGAGTAATTTATTTCTATTGGCGGGAAGTGGTTTTAAACGACAGCTTAGAGATAGAGTCAGACGCCTTGGTGCGATTTCGCCACGGGCCACCAAGAAGCACCAAAACCACCTTCGGGTGGTTTTAATTTGGCGAGTCATGGTCTCGATGGAGGGATGTAATAATAGAAATTCATTGGAGATTTGCTTGCATGAAAAAATTCCTTAGTTTGGCAGCAACGATTTTCTTCTTATTGACCTTAACTGGATGCGCTGCTAGCTCAACATCGCCAATTGGGGTAAATTGCGATTACAGCAAAGGTAAGCCCCTAGGGGAGATGCCTCTTGATTGCCAGGGTCGATAATCCTTGTGTCGGTGGTTTGATTCCGCCCCGAGCCACCAAGAAATACCAAAACCACCTTCGGGTGGTTTTTTCATTTAATTTAGTTATTATGGATAGGCTGGTTTTTGCTAAATTGGCAAGACAGTCCGAATCAAAAATTCCTAGGAGAGAAAAATGAATAAATCAGAATTAGTAGAAAAGATTGCCAATGATGCAGATATTTCTAAAGCATCAGCAGACCGCGCTCTTAGCGCAGCAATAGAAACAATCATCAAGGCCGTTACTAAAGGCGATGCTGTTCAGTTAATTGGCTTTGGCACTTTCAAGTCCGGCAAACGCGCAGCTCGTATCGGGCGCAACCCACAGACTGGAGCTGAGCTTAAGATCCCAGCTGCTAAGACTGTGAAATTCAGTTCTGGTAAAGCATTTAAGGACGCAGTGAATAAACGCAAGTAACAGGTAGCTTATTTGTATATTAGCCATATGCCATTTAAAACAATGGTCTAGAGATGGGATAAAGCATCCCCAGCACTGGGCGATCCGCCCAGTGCTGCTAAGAATTTAAATCATGCTCTGCTTTATGTGGAGCATTTTCTTGTGGTCTGATGGGTTGAGGCTATGCGCGCGTGAGTGCTTCAATCATTTGAATATTCTCGACCGAGATTCCAAATTCTTTTAATAAGTCTGCGCGCCTCGCAATTTCAAAGTCATCAAATTCGAAACCGGGGGCTACCGCACAGCTAACCAGGCAGAAAGCATGTTCGCTTAGTGGCTTTGCTGCAAACCAAGTATGGGCAGGAATGGTGGCCTGTAAATTTTTTGCTGCCATCCCTACTCGTACAGTGTGTAGTAATTTATTTTCATCAAAAAAATAAATGAGAACATCACAGCCAAGGTGAAAGTACCAAGTTTCATCGGATTTAATTCGATGCCAAGCCGAAAAATCTTTTCCCGAAAGCAGATAGTAAATGCTGGTGTGGGCACTTTTATTACCGGAACCTCTTAAATCCTTAACAGTTGTTCCCGATCGATACACTTCTTTATAAAAGCCGCCTTCTGGATGTGGTTCAAGATTAAGGGCGTCGATGATGGTGTGAATGTCCTGCATGAAGGCCCTTTACCTTTTGGGATGCCAATAAGCTTGATTTGCGTTGGCCTGCCTTTATTTTATAGACGTATTAAGGATTCGACATCCTAGGCCTCAGTCGATTTGGCCACGGACGTCCAAGAATTCGGAAAAACACTAGAGTTGGTCCACAGAGTCTTAAGTATCTTTGGCGTTCTAGCACCATTTCTTCTTACCCCACCATGAAATACCGTGCAAACAAAAAATTCAATTAGATTCTAAAATTCATCAATGAAATGGCTTATTCCCCTAACCCTAGTTTTGCTCATATCCTTGAGTCACGCTCAGGAAAACGCAAACCCTTTTGATGTCCAGGTTAGCGTAACACCAGTCAATGGTCGACTTCAAATAAATGCTAGCTACGCTATTCCTATTAATTTATGTAGCGCCTATAACTTCATTACAGATTATGAGGGCTCAAAAAATATTCCTGGAATAGCCGAGGCCACAGTAATTTCAAGGGCTGGCAATAAAGTACGCGTGCGAAGAGTCATTGAGGAAGAAATTCTTTTTTTCCGCGTCTCGATGAAATCCCTTGTCGAATATACCGAGACTCCTAAAGATCTAGTCAGTTTTGAGCAGCTTAATGGTGATGCTAAGTTATATAGGGGCACTTGGAAGCTGATTCCCAATGGCGATAAAACAACTTTTAAGTACGATGCATTGGTTGAGCTAGATTCAGTCATTCCGTCGGTGATCGTTGAATACTTTGTGAAAAATAATATTCGTGGACGGCTGGGGTCGATGGCACTAAGAGCCTCCGAACGAAGATCTATTGAAACATTGGCCTGTAAATAGCTATTTCAGTTTATCAAGCGTTGACGAAATCACAACATCCTTTAAATCGTGAGTTTTAGGCGTGGATTCTGATATTTTCGACCTTGGTTGCTACCGCCCAGAGCCGCCAAGAAACACCAAAACCACCTTCAGGTGTTTTTATTTATAAATGGATTGCTAGGCTTCCACTACCTCGGCTAGACTAGGCCAAACAGACCTTCGAGCCGCACTAGCTTCTTGCTAAGGCTACAGCCCCAGATTTCGAACACAGCTCAATTTTAAGGAGTGTTATGAATAGTTCAACTACAAATATATTGTCTGGCGCTTTCAAGATGAAAAAAAATATCTGCTGGGTCTTGCTGATACTGGGCTTTATCGCTGGCATTTACCCATTTGCCAACCCCTCTCCCATCACGACTTTTGCTGTTTCAAATATTGCTGTTGTATTTTGCTTGCTCCACTGCAGTATGTGGGCAGGGTGGCCAACCACCATCAAGATATTTCTTGTAACCTGGCTGACTGGTTATTTTACTGAAGTGCTTGGCGTTAACTTTCAATTTTTGTATGGGCTTTATCATTACGCTGACTTAGTAAGCGGCCCAAAAGTGCTAGGCGTACCGCCTATGGCTATGCTGGTTTATTTTCCGCTTGGCTATGCCTGCTTCATTATGGGTAGAGCAGTTGTCGGAGGCTTATCAGCCAAGGTCGCTGGATTGAGATTGATCGGCGTTGCTATTTTTGCCGGGCTGGCAATGACCACGCATGATTTTTCAAATGATCCGTTTATGTCTACTGTTAAAGGAATATGGGTGTGGCCTAATGGCGGTGCTTATTTTGGCGTGCCTTTACAAAACTTTATCGGCTGGTTTGTGCTCACAAGCTTCTTTTCATTCATCGTTGGACTGATCGCTAACGGCGAAAAGGCTATGCAATCGATCGCTATTCCTCGGGGTCCCCATTTCTTTTTACCTGCTATTTTGCTGTATTTAGTATTTGAAATTCCACAGATGTTGCGACCAATTTTGCTGGAACCAACAGCACTCAATCTCGCGGGATCTGGCATAGCGATGTTTGCTACGACTATTCCGGTTATAGCGGCTTTGCTGGCTCTTTATGGCCAACATAGTCAACAAGAAAGGCATCAATAGATTCGATGGGCCTGCCATCCTAGCCCCTAGTCAATTCCACCCCGGGTTAGTAAAAAGCCAAATATTTTTCTGGTGAGGATATTTTTATTTTGCCTAGTAAATTTTTTGTTGCGTGACAAATTTCTAAAGATTGTGAGATAGTGTCACGACTACTCGGGCTCACCCCATCTGCGAAAGATCTCAATGTTTGTCACCATATTTCGTAACCATGCCAATTTAAACTCTGTCGTCAGTGGCTTAAGGAGCCTGTGATGAGCAATTTATATTCTTACGAACCCAAAAATGGGCATGGTTTACCGCATGACCCATTTAATGCCATTGTTGGCCCAAGACCTATTGGTTGGATCTCCACTCAGAGCAGGGCTGGGGTTGTAAACCTGGCCCCCTATAGCTTTTTTAATGCCTTCAATTATGTTCCGCCGATCATTGGTTTTTCTAGTATTGGCTATAAAGACACTTTAAGAAACATTGAAGAGACGGGTGAATTTGTTTGGAACTTAGTCACATTTGATTTGGCTGAGGCCATGAATCAATCATGCGCACCATACCCTCCCGAAGTGAGTGAATTTGATGCAACGGGACTTGAGCAGGCTAAATCTGCATTGGTTGCACCGCCTAGAGTTGCTAAGGCAAAAGTAGCATTTGAATGTAAATGTACTGACATCATTCAACTCAAAAATATTTCGGGTGAAAAAGTCCAAACATGGCTAGTATTAGGTGAGGTTGTCAAAATCCATATTGATAAGGCGCTGTTAAAAGATGGAATCTACGACACCGCAGAAGCTGGCCACGTTTTAAGGGGTGGTGGGCCAGCCGACTACTTCATGGTTGGCAAAGAACAGCTCTTTAAGCTATATCGACCAAGGTAATATTTTTCATTTTGCTAATGGCGGGAGACGAAATGTATAAGTTAATCGCATTTGATGCTTATGGAACATTATTCGATGTTTATTCCATGGGGCAGTTGGCCGAAGAATTATTTCCCAATCATGGTCAAGCGCTTGCCTTGATGTGGCGCGATCGCCAAATTGAATACACCCGTTTAGTCACAATGAGTGACCCAAATCCTGGTGGAAGCAAATACTATCTTCCCTTCTGGGAGTTAACCATTCGGTCCTTGCGTTATGTGTGTAAGCGCATGGGTTTGCAGCTAAGCCCTGAAAATGAAAATAAATTGATGGATCAGTATGCCAAGCTCACAGGTTTTGAAGATAGCTTGATAGTTCTCAAGCGCATTAAGGAGCAAGGCATTTCCACGGCTATTTTGTCAAACGGAAGCCGAGAAATGTTATCGACCGTGGTCCACAGTAATGGCCTAAAACCATACTTAGATAAAGTGGTCACTATTGAGGACGTGCGTTTATTTAAAACGGCCCCACAAGCTTACGAACTGCTTTTAAAAGCCTTTCCGGTTAAGAAGGAAGAAATTCTGTTTGTATCAAGCAATGCTTGGGATGCTCTTGCGGCAAAGTGGTACGGCTTCGATGTGTTCTGGGTCAATCGTCTGAACCACCCATTTGAAGAGATTGGCGAAAGGCCAAATTATGAGGGCAATTCTCTTAGCAAAGTATTAGAGTTGATCGGATAAAAACACATTACGCTTCTGTCCCCATGAATAGTTGTATTCGTTCTTAAGAGATTGAGATGATTGCTCATTTAGATCACCTTGTTTTAACCAGTGCTAATGAGGCGGCCTGCGTGGATTTTTATGTGCGCATTTTAGGCATGAGGCTTGAGACCTTTATCGGGGGAACTCCTCCGGTTGAGCGTAAGGCATTTAAGTTTAGTAGTCAAAAAATTAACCTCCATATCAAGGGAAAAGAATTCGAGCCCAAAGCAGGCATTCCAACCCCGGGCTCATTAGATCTCTGCTTTATAGCGGATAGACCACTTAGTGAGGTGATCGCCATATTGCAAAAAGAGGCTTGGCCCATTCTTGAGGGTCCAGTAATACGGACTGGTGCTACCTCAAAAATCAATTCGGTATATGTCCGAGATCCCGATCAGAATTTGATTGAGATTAGCGAGATTCTGTCCCTATAGTCAATATTGGATATAGTGCTGGTATGAAAAAAATCATCTCATCTCTTGTAGTATTGTTGGCAATGCTTTCTGGCTGCCAGTCAACCGGCAAGGATGGCAAGCCCTTAACGCGAGTTGAGATTGCGCAGAAACGAGAGGCCACCATTCAAATGGCAAAAACTGGCTTAGATGTGCTAATTAAGCAAAACCCAGTAGTGAAAAAAGAGATTGATGAAGCTGCTGGATACGCAGTGTTTAGCACGACTAATGTGAATGTTGTTCTGATCGTTGTTGCTAGGGGTGAGGGTGTCTTATATGACAAGCGTCGAAAAGAGCCTATTTTTATGGACTCACTTAAAACTGGTGAAGGCTTAGGCGCTGGATATCAAAATCAATATCAGGTGGCGATCTTCAAAAGCCCTAAAGCCATTGATCAATTTCTGCTGACTTCCGTTGATGGCCAAAAAGGCGGTGTAGATGTAGATGCAAATTTCTCTGCAGGTTCTGGTGGTGAGATCCGATCATTCAATCCTGACATTACTTTCTATACCGTAGGCCTCTCAGGTTATGACCTCCAGGCAAATTATGGCGGAACCTTATATTTAGTTGATCAACAGCTCAATGATGCGGCGACTATGAAAAGCTTGCCAAGCAAAAGCAAATAATTCTCACCAACATCAAAATATGATGAATAAAAATCTCAATCTCATTTACGCATTTCTGCTGGCCTTCATGAGCCCTTTGGTATTTTCAGCAGGCGACAACACCCGTGTATATTTGCCAGCTTTTTATGAGTCTGTAATGAAGATGGCGCCTAACGGAAAGTTGGGGCAGATTATTAAGAAGGAGCCCGTCAGTACATCTGTTCAGGGTGCTCAGGCTTGGCGTATCGCTTTTATTTCTTCTGATTTTGCAGAGAGAAAAACAATTTCTACGGGCATTTTGGTAGCGCCAATCGGACCTGCTCCTAAAGAGGGCAGGCCTGTAGTTGCTTGGGCTCATGGCACAACAGGTACTGCACAAAATTGTGGGCCATCACAGGTGCCAAATCCAGCACAGTCCTTAAATGAATATTTCTTGATTGGTGGGAACTCAGGCACTGATTACGGCATGCCTGCTTTGGAGCGCTTTATCAAGGATGGCTATGTCATCGTGGCCACCGATTATCAAGGGCTGGGCGGCGGTGGCAAGCATCAATACATGATCTCCGGAACGCAAGCTAGAGACGCCATCAATTCGATTCGCGCTGCGGGTGATATGAAAGAAGTGGGTGCCGGTAAAAAAGCGCTGATCTACGGCTGGTCACAGGGTGGGGGCACAGTATTAGCTGCGGCTAGTTCGCCAGAGTACATTGCGCAAAAAGGTACGGCATTTGACGATATTGAGTTTGTTGGCTTTGTTGCGTTAGCCCCGCCAGATGTGAGCGCAACAATTGCTACACCTCCACAAGATCAAGCATCTGCCGACAAGTACCTCGGCGGATTAATCCAAGCATTTTCTGGTGATGCCATGGGTTTTGCTCACCTCTCCATGACTTTTTGGGCATTACCAAATGGATTTTCAAATCTTCAGTTAGAGGATGTGTTTACTCCAGAGGGTGCCAAGGCTATCAATCAAATTTACACAGGCAAATGCATTCATACTGCTGTTGACACGATTACTTACAACTTTGGCAGCACCTATAAATCATTGATGAATGTACGGCCCATGAATTCACTCGCATGGGCAAAAGCCATTTATGAGAGCGGTGTTAAGAAAGTAAAGCCAGTAGCTCCGGTAACGATATATTGGGGTACAAAAGATACGGCAGTGCCACCATTCATGGGCAAGCTCTACCAAGAGCAGATGTGTAAGTTAGGCGCCAATGTTGCGCGCACCCAGTTACAAGGGGAGCAGACGCACTACACGACCCCGCCAGTTGCAGAGCCCTTATTTGTCCCTTGGGTGGAAGACCGTTTCGCTGGAAAGCAGGCACCAAATGGCTGTGTGGGTATTCATTAGGGGTTTAGGATCTCGCTTAAAAAAAACTACCCGAGGGTGATTTTTCATTTGGGGCAATCCTATAAGAAACTATCAATGAAATAGGCCTTACTTAAAGCGGTAGGCGAGTGCCATAAAAATATTGTCTTGGAAAGAACGATTCATGACGGGGCTATTGTTAATGCCGTTACCCATCCATTTACGTTTGCCGTAGACGTTTATGTACCAGTTATCTACAACCGGAATCTCAATCATCATGCCGGCCATAAGATTGGTGGTGGCAGGTGCCACATATGCACCATACCCAGTGAGAGTTGATTCTCCAGGGCTAATGCCATAGTAGTAGTTTGCATATTGGCTAGATTGTCTTTCAATCCCGAGTTGGGGATACGCCACAATTTTCTGCAATGTTTCTACTTCAGCAAAGTAGAGTAGCTCATATAGCGCCCCATTTGATTTGCCAAAGTCATGATAAGCATTGGCAAAAATGGCGCCAATTGGTGTTTCCTGATAAGTACCTACACCGAGAGGAATTGGATCACTTCGATTGATTGAGTTGCCATTGAATGGGGACTTTACTTTATACGTATCCAAATTAATCTTCCCGATAAGCTCAAAATACCCATAGCCCATCTTGAAGGTTTTGATGCCAACCTCATCTATGCGGGCAAAAAAACGTTTGTAGTCAAAATAGGCATAAGGTAAAGCAAGAGATTGCGTTCCCTCAGTGCCGATATGAAGATTAGAGGTGTATATGGCTGCGCCAATATCCCCGACAATATGGTCTGGTAGTCCATCATCAGGCAAATCATCCATTGCAAACGATGGAACTGCTAGCGCAAGAAGTAATGCAAACAGAATGGATTTCATAAGCGAATAATAGGCTAAATTCTTTGATTTGGCGCTTGGCTTCAAAGATCTAAGTTATCTAGAGCTGGGCCATCTAGGTGGCTTGTATCAGCCCAGCAATCGAGCTTCCAGGACTGCCCATCATGAGAAATCCAACTTAACGAGGCGTTAGGTACCACTGCAATACGCTCTGCACCCAATGCTTGATGAGTGGCAATTCGGTACATCATGTCTAGTGCCCCACCATGACTCACCAGTAGAAGCGTTTCGCCCAGATGCTTTAGACGCAATGCTTCAAGCGCATTTCGAATGCGCTGGGAAAACTGATAAATACTTTCGCCACCGGACATGTCATGGTCTAGCTCGCGCGCTGTATGGGCTCGCCAAAGCTCAGGTTGAGCAAGAGGCGCCTCGTCAATGGTGAGCCCTTGAAGTGCGCCAAGGTGACGTTCACGTAATTCGCCATTAGCAATGGCTGGTGCATTAAAGCATTCCGAAATCGCATTTGCAGTATGAGCTGCGCGTTGCAAATCGCTGGTATAGAGAACATCAAACTGAAGACTTGATTTTTTGAGAGCTTGCGCTAGTTGCATAGCTTGTGCACGCCCACGTGCGTTGAGCGCGATATCGGTGTGCCCTTGTAAGCGTCGTGCTACATTCCAATCAGTTTCGCCATGGCGCACCAGGCAGAAGCGCGTTGTATTCATAAGGAAATGATACGTTAAAGACTATTTCTTCAGAGTCCAGGCGCGTGGATTATGTTCAAAGCCAATCTTTTGGTAGTAGTCATTTGCTTTGGGAGCGGCCAAGAGCACAATCATGCATTCTGAAGCAAGGTGAGATTTGGTTTCCTCAATAAGCTGCTTCCCGATCCCCTGTTTTTGATATTGCGCATCAACCGCTAGGTCTGCCAGATAGGCTACATACGAAAAATCCGTTAAGGTCCGCGCAATGCCAACTAATTTTTTCTGGTCCCAGGCAGTAATCATCAGATTGGCATTGGCCAACATATCTGCAAAAGTGGTCACCTTATCAATGGGGCGTCGCTCACCCAAGCTTGAGCGGATATAAAGATCTATGGCTTGCTCGGCAGTAATCTTTGCGTTGTTTCGGTAGATAATCATTTTGTTTATTCTCTACTATTAATACAATCAGATCAATTGCAGGCGGGAGACATTGATGAACCAAAAAATGATACGGCTACTTATTGGGGCATTGGCTACCCTTTTATTATCCGCATCCGCCGTAGCCGCCAACATTCAGGTCATTACTTCGGGGGCCTTTGCTGAGGCATTAAAGGCTCTGGTACCTGAATATGAAAAGCAATCTCCCAATAAAGTCATCATCTCTTATGGCTCATCAATGGGAACTGCGCCCGACTCCATTCCTTCCAGATTGGCTAGAGATGAAAAGTTTGATGTACTCATTCTGGCATCTCCAGCTTTGGATAGTTTTATCAAAAGCGGGGCCGTTCAGCCTGGTACGAGAGTGGACTTGGTGGCCTCAGTCATTGGGGTGGCAGTGAGGGCTGGTGCCTCAAAGCCGGATATCAGCACTGTAGCCGCCTTAAAACAGACATTGCTCAATGCCAAGTCGGTGGCCTATTCAGCTAGTGCAAGCGGCACCTATTTAGCCACAGAGCTTTTCCCTAAATTAGGTATTGCGGAGCAAATGAGTAAAACTGCTAAAAAAATCTATAGCGAACGAGTAGGTACAGTGATTGCTAGAGGTGATGCTGAGTTAGGGTTTCAGCAAGTCAGCGAGCTGATTCCGATTCCTGGCATCGATTTTATTGGAGAGATTCCTTCGGAGGTGCAACAGACTGTATTGTTCTCTGCCGGCATTACGAGCAATGTCAGTAACGTGGATGCTTCTAGGGATTTGATTGCTTTCTTGGCATCACCTAAGGCGATACCGACTATTCAGAAAGCAGGCTTGAAGCCTGTATTGCCGGTACTTCCTTGGCAGAAATAAGAGTATGTAAAAACCCCGCTACATTCATTGAGCGGGGTTTTTAGTTATGCTGCTGCAACTGCTGGTACGCTTTGCTTACTAAGGGCCCGTTGAATTTTGGCCTTTTCTTTCGGCTTGGTGCTCTTTTCAAGCAGGGCTGTTAGTTGGGCGGTATTAAGTGGACCCAATCTTGCTTTACCTGTTTTGGTGAGCATTGAGTCGTTTTTTCTGTTTCTTTGGTTTTGGCCGACAGCCATATTAATTTCCTAGAGTATTGGATGATAGATTTGGGGGTCCCCGCAAATCTCCCTATCTAGGGCGCAAAATAGTGATCACATTTCAGAATAACAGCTAAACAGCCCAGACGCTATGTTATGTTTAGATCATGATTACCATTTCAAACATTATTTTCTCTCTGGTCATGGGTTGCTTGATGTCGCTGAGCATTACCTTAGCTACTACGTTTGTGCGCATAGGCACTGCTGAAAATTTTTTCTGGGTCTGGCTTGAGGTTTGGGCTGTCGCTTATCCTGTGGCAATCGTATGCATTTTGGTTTATAGGCCAATCGCTAGCAAAATTACCATCAAATTGGTGGAGCGCTTATTGCGCAAATAATATATTTCAGCACCAGAAAGCAAGAGCATGAGAAAGTATTTATCTATAGCGTTGTTTAGCTTCAGTTTGATGGCGTGTGCTGCGGTATATACCGATGCATCAGATGAAAGCCATGTGACTTTTCTCAATAGTAGCGGTGAATCGATTGCTGAGCTGACTAAAAAGGCGAGCGCTTATTGCGAGCAGTATGGAAAAGTAGCGTTGTTTAGAAACAGTGATAGTCAACTGATCGCTGTATTTGATTGCAAGCTAGCCCGCTAGATCTGATTGGTAAATGAGTCCTGCATGCTCTCTGAGTGCATGGAACTGAATAGATTCCCAGCGTTGTTGAGCAACATCTAGTTCAGATTTGTGCGTAGCCAAAAATACTGATGCACCCACAACGTCTTCCGCCATGCGATGAATATTCTCTTGTATGAACTTCTTAAGCGCCACAGGATCCTCAGAGCTCACCCAGCGCGCCAGGTTATAGCGCGAAGGCAAGAGGCGTACTTCAGCGCCATATTCCGTTTGCAGGCGATGGCTCACCACTTCAAACTGAAGTTGCCCAAAGGCGCCCAGTAGCATTATTCCACCGGCCATTGGGCGAAAGACCTGAATTGCACCCTCTTCGCCGAGCTGCATGAGTCCGGTTCGAAGTTGTTTGGAGCGCATGGGGTCTGCTGATTCAACCATGCGAAAGATTTCAGGAGCAAAGAAAGGCAGGCCCGTAAATTGCAATTGCTCACCCTCAGTCAAGGTGTCGCCCAATCTGAGGAGGCCGTGATTTGGTAAGCCAATGATGTCGCCAGGGAAGGCCTCATCTAAAATGTCGCGGCGCTGAGACAAGAATGACAGTGCGTTATTGGTGCGAATTTCTTTGTTATTGCGACAAATCTTGAGTTTCATGCCACGCTTGAAATGTCCCGAACAAATGCGCAAGAAAGCAACGCGGTCGCGATGCGCGGGATCCATGTTCGCTTGAATCTTGAAAACGACTGCTGAGAATTTATTTTCGGCAGGACTTACTTCTCTTTGTAATGCTTTGCGTGAGCCTGGTGATGGAGCCAATTCTACCAAGGTGTTGAGAATTTCTCGCACACCAAAGTTATTAATAGCTGAACCGAAGAAGACTGGCGATTGACGTCCTGCCAAGAACGCTTCGCGATCAAAGGCGGGCATAGCATTTTTAATCAGGTCGACTTCAGTAAGGGCAACTTCAAGGTCCGATCCAAGGCGTTCCTTGAGTGCGGGATCGTTCACATCCACAATCGCATGCGAATCCTCAGTTACTCGATCTTCGCCAGCCTTGAACATGCGCATCTGTAAGTTTGCAATATCAATGACGCCAGAAAAAGATTTACCCATGCCTACAGGCCAAGTAAACGGCACAACCTCAATCCCTAAAGCTGTTTCAATTTCATCCATCAATTCCATGGGCGGCTTTACTTCGCGATCCATTTTATTGATAAAGGTAACAATAGGTGTATTGCGGGCGCGACACACTTCTAGCAGTCTGAGTGTTTGAGACTCCACGCCATTGGCGGCATCGATCACCATCAGAGCAGAGTCAACTGCCGTTAAAACACGGTAAGTATCTTCAGAGAAATCTTGGTGACCAGGAGTGTCAAGAAGGTTGATAATGCAGTCGCGATACTCCATCTGCATCACCGAGCTTGCTACAGAAATCCCGCGCTGCTTTTCAATTTCCATCCAGTCAGATGTTGCGTGACGAGTGGCCTTACGAGCTTTAACGCTGCCCGCGATTTGAATTGCCCCTGCGTATAGAAGTAATTTTTCAGTGAGGGTGGTCTTGCCAGCATCAGGGTGAGAAATGATGGCAAAGCTACGGCGACGGAGAACTTCCGCGCCTGGCGTGCTGGATGAAATAGTATCGATAGTAATTCTGCGCTTATTTAAGTATGGACCGAATTATATTCGGTGATGGCATTCAGAATTGCTCTTCAGGCCTGACAAATCGCCATTGACCGGGGGATAGCGGACCTAAAGAAATCCTGCCCATGCGCACGCGTTTTAGGCCCAAGACTTTGAGTCCAACCATTTCACACATGCGGCGGATTTGACGATTGCGCCCCTCTCGCAATACAAAACGCAATTGATCTTCGTTTTGCCAGCTTACTTGTGCTGGCTTGAGGGCGACACCATCGAGTTCAAGGCCATGCTTGAGCCTATCTAAATCCTCAAAAGAGAGTGCACCTTCTACGCGCACCAAATACTCTTTTTCAATTGGACTGTTTTCGCCAATGAGCAGTTTGGCAATCCGCCCATCTTGAGTCAAAACAAGCATGCCAGTTGAGTCGATGTCCAAACGTCCAGCGGGTGCAAGGCCGCGAGTATTAAAACGAGGATTGCGACCCCGATCCAGCGGACTTGAAAAATAGTTCTCTGGGGTAATTAAAGAGGCGGCCGGCGGGTACTCTTTTTCGTCGTCAAAATGAGAAATAAAACCTACTGGTTTATTTAGAATGACGGTTACGCGTGATGCTTGCTGGACTTTAGCGCCAGACTGAAGTTCTATTTTCTGGCTGCGGAGGGCACGCACGCCAAGCTCATTGACAACCTCGCCATCGACCGTGACTAAACCCTGTTCTATATAGGCATCGGCTTCGCGCCGTGAGCAAAGCCCAAGTTCAGATAGTAATTTTGAAACGCGCACTTTTTCCATATGCCTATTATCGATCAGTGACAGCATTGGGGAAGTGGAGTGATAATGGGCAAACTTCAGCTGAAGGCTCTTTAAGGCCATATTCATCAAGGAATTGAAATTGACAACAAATCTAAAAAAACCACCAATCTATAAAATCCTTTACTTTCAAGTGCTTGTAGCTGTTGTACTGGGGATTTTGCTAGGGAATTTCTACCCCGACATGGGTGTCGACATGAAGCCCTTTGGGGATGCCTTTATTAAAGGCATCAAGATGATGATTGCCCCGATTATTTTTTGTACTGTAGTGCTGGGTATTGCCGGCATGGAGGATATGAAGAAGGTTGGTAAAACCGGTGGTTTGGCACTCTTGTATTTCGAGGTCGTGAGCACGATTGCTCTTATCGTCGGCTTGGTGGTGGTGAATGTTTTGCAGCCTGGCGTAGGTATGAATATCGACCCCACTACCTTGGATACCAAAGGTATCGCTGCTTATACGGGCCCAGGAAAAATTGGTACTACTACCGAATTCCTACTCAACATTATTCCGAACACGATGGTCGATGCATTTGCAAAAGGTGAGATTTTACAGGTGCTCTTTATTGCCGTGTTGTTC
>Ga0194037_1001180_pt1 | contig 19351 bp, 13 predicted proteins | sample JunL306m_MetaG_FD_148653 | JGI IMG/M metagenome (GOLD analysis project Ga0194037, IMG submission 148653) | Anoxic zone freshwater microbial communities from boreal shield lake in IISD Experimental Lakes Area, Ontario, Canada - Jun2016-L304-6m | ecosystem: Environmental > Aquatic > Freshwater >...
GTAAAAAACTATTATCAAATACAGAAAAAAGAGTCGGTTACTTATATCCAGGAAATAAGCAAAAGGCTATTGCATACTATTGGGTGCATGAAGCGACTTGTAAAAACCCAACATGTCTTGCTAAAGTACCTTTAATGCGAGAGTTTTATTTGTGTGACAAACCAGATAAAAAGATTTTTTTTAATCCTATTATTAGCGGTAAGCAAATAAGCTTCTCAATTCAAAAAGGTGAACATAATATTGAGGATTGGATTCAAAGAAAAAATTTGAAATGTCCTATTTGTCAAAACATTACAGAAATAAGCGAATTAAAGAGACAGTTTAATAACCGAGATACAAGTATTAAATTAATTGGGGTCATTGAGGAGGGAGCAAATTCTAAAAATTATAGAGTTCCAACTACTGAAGAACTTAATATTTTAGAAAAATTACCCTCCGAAATTGAGTTTCCAAGTGAGAATTTACCCGAAGGAAATAACAGGGATTTACATTGTATGGGCTGGGGTGTTAAAACTTGGGGTGATATTTTTACAAAAAGACAAATTGTATTTTTAAACTCACTAGTTGTAGAATATAATAAATTACTTGAAGACAATAATTTAGAATACGATCTTGCGCTTAAAACCTACTTAGCTATTTTTATTGATAGAATAGCCGTATCAAATACAAATCTTGGTGGATGGCATAAAGGACGTGAAACGCTTGAAAGAATTATGGGTAGACAAGCATTGCCAATGGTTTTCGACTTCCCTGAGTCTATTCCCTTTTCTGAATCAACTGGAAGTGCTAAAAATCAACTTGATTGGATTATCCGTTATATAGAATCTGAGAGTTCAAATGAGTTTTATACCAAATGTAACAATGCATCAAGTGGTGATAAATATCAATTTTCCCCTAAAGAATTGGCAGCTGTAATTACCGATCCTCCTTATTATGATGCCATTGCATATGCAGACTTATCAGACTTCTTTTATGTTTGGTTAAAACGTACTTTAAATAAAGTATATCCTTTAAATTTTTCAACCCCATACACCCCTAAAACTGACGAATGTACAGCATTGAGGCATCATCATAATAATTCAATTAATGATGCAAAAATACATTTTGAAAATAAACTTTTACAAATTTTTGACGCGATTGAATTTCAAACATCTGACATTGTAAGTATTATGTTTGCACATCAAAGTACTGAGGCATGGTCAACTTTATGTAATTCGATTTTAGGTGCAAGAATGAATATTACTGGTAGTTGGGCATTAGATACAGAATATAACTTCACAGGTTTAAAAGCAGGTAAATCATTTTTGGCATCATCAGTTACAGTATCTGCAAAGCCTTCTTCTAAAAGTGGCATTGGAAGTTATAAAGATGTAAAGAAAGCCATTGAAAGTAAAGTTGCAATTGAAGTAGATGAACTGTATAGACTAGGATTTAGAGGAGCAGATTTATTAACAGCATGTTTTGGTCAAGCAGTAAGTGAATTTGGCAAATTCAATAGAGTAGAAAAAGCAGATGGCAGTGATGTTACAGTCACTGATTTGTTAGAAATGGCAAGAGAAAGTGCATTTAATGCATTGCTAAAAGGTTTTGATGGGGATGATTTTACAAAATTTTATATTGGTTGGCTTCAACTTAATTCTTTTTCAATGAGTGATTATGATGATGCAGTTCGATTTACTAGAGTCGGATTAAGTATAGAAGTTAACGACATTACAAAAGAAAATATATTAATTCAAAATGGTAATAAACAAATACTTGCAACATATAAAGATCGTATTTCAAGAAATAACAAACTAGGTGAGCAAAAGCAAAGTACTCTAATTGACATCTCGCACAGGCTTATGTATTTATATAATAGTCCTAATAGAAATAATTTATTAAAATTCATAGAAATAAATGCATCTGAAAATGAAAGTCCTATTTGGCGTGTTATAACTTCATTAGCGGAATTACTTCCAAAAGATATGGAAGATTATAAATTAGTTGTTGGATTATTAACAAATAAAGAACAACTTATTCGTGAGTCAAAATCTTCAATCACTCCAAAAGCACAACAAAGTCAATTTACATTCGAATAAAAATATTGTCATGATATCAAAATCAGAACGCAGCAAATTGTATACAGCCTTAGATAATTTTATTGAGGCATTTAGACCCTATATTGTATCAGTACTTCAAAAGACTGAAGGCGATAAGTGGGCGGCTAAATACGTTGAAAGTTTAAGCTATGAGCAAAAAGAAAATTGGAATAACTCATTAAGAACAGGTTCAAATCCTGTTGTATTAATTGACTTCCATCATTGGAGATCTTTTGCAATCAAGAACAAAGACCTTTTAAAAGAAGACTTTGGTCGAAAAGTCGGTGATTTGCCAAATTGGCTTGGTGAAATTGCTGATGTAAGGCACAAAATTGCACACTTCAATAATGACATTGAAGAGGACGAAGCAACAAAAGCATGGATTCACATGCGAGCCATTGCAAAGGCGATCAAAATGACGGAGCTTGAGTCTGAACTGCAAAAGTTAGAGAAAGGAGCATCTGAACCCGCTGAGCCAACAACAATTGTTACAAATGCAAATGTTTCGAATACTACTCCTTGGTATAATATTATTCAACCACACTTTGACATACGAAATGGTCAATTAGATGAGTCTGTATTTGCTGCGAACTTGGCTGAAGTGTCTAATAATGCTGGACGTGAAGTATACAGATCAGCTGAAGTGTTCTTCTCTAAAACGTATTTTACCGCTGGTATTCGTGATATAGCTAAACGTGTAATCCTGGGATTAAATGGCGGACAAGATTCTCAAAACCGTGTAATATCATTACAGACTGGATTCGGTGGTGGTAAAACACACACCTTGATATCATTATATCATATAGCTAAATCAGGTAAAAAGTTAATTGGTAATGAGAAAATGGATGAGGTTTTTAAACAAACTGGCATTCCAACCTTTGACAATGTAAACGTAGCTGTATTTACCAATACAACAAATGACCCTGTTCAAGGACGAATTGTAGATGGTATTCAGCTTAATACCATATGGGGTGAATTGGCTCATCAATTGGGTGGACAAAAAGCCTTTAATATCATAAAAGCAAATGATGAGCAAAGAGCAAATCCAAAAGGCTTATTTAAAAAGGTATTGGAGCAAACCAAACCTTGCTTGATTCTTATTGATGAGCTTGCAGATTATTGTGTATCAGCATCCGCACTAACTGTTGGTGGTTCCAATCTAAAAGATCAGACCATTAGTTTTATGCAGGAATTAACTGAAGCTGTTGCTGGGACAGATAATTGCGTTTTGATAGCTACACTTCCAATAAGTGCGCAAGAAGTCGCAGCTTCACCAGAGTCACAACAAATATTAAATGCATTAGAAAATAGGATTGTTCGTGTTGGAGCTAATTTAAAGCCTGTAGAGGATGATGAAATCTTCGAAGTAGTAAGAAGACGTTTGTTTGAAGATAACTACAATACGGGTGCTATAAACACGGTTATTGACAGTTATTCAATGATGTATACTTCATTGATGGCTGAAATACCATCTTATGCATTAAAACAAGATTATAGAGAGAGGATGAAGAAATCTTATCCTTTCCACCCTGAGTTAATTGATGTGTTTAGACATAGATGGGCTAGCACGCCAAACTTTCAACGTACTCGTGGAATTTTGAGAATATTGGCTAGTATTGTTTCAGACCTTTGGAAACGCAAAGGATCATTGATTGGCAACAACAGCATGATTCATACATCTGACGTAAACTTTGCCAATGTAGATGCGCTTACAAGTCAAATTACAATGCTTTATGGATCTAACTGGGATTCTGTTATTTCCGCTGACGTATCAGGAGCAAGTTCAAATGCATTTAGAATAGATAGCGAGGTAAAAACACTTGGGGACTACAACATTACTAAGGGTATATCAGCCACAATATTGTTGGGCACTTTTGGCTCGCAAGGTCAAAACCGTGGTTATACCATGCAAGAATTAAAGCTATGCATCATTAAACCAAACTCATACAATCACAATGATATAAATGGAGCATTGGACAGGTTTGAAAGTGCAGCACATTTCTTGTACTACAGCACATCTAATGAAAAAAGATATTGGTTCCATACCAAACCAAATATTAATATCCTAATCAACCAGGCTAAAAACGAGATTGGCAATAGCGACATTGAAGCTGAAATACTTAAAAGGCTTAATGCACAAACAACCAATATTGAATTATTTGGTAAAGCTTTAGTTGATCCTGCAAATGATATTCCTGAACAACAAAAACCAACACTTGTTATTCTAAGTCCAAAGTATCGTGCAAATCAAACTGAGATCAATGGGAATGTTAAGCCGTTCATTGAGAAAATTGCAACAAAAAAAGGTGCAACTGATCGAATTTACAGGAACACACTTTTGTTCTTGGTTTGTAATGAAATTGGTTTCTCACAGCTAAGTTCAAATGTAAGGGACTACTTGGCTTGCAATAAAATTAAAGTTGATTATGCAAATCAATTGGAGCGTGATCAAGCTGATACCATAAACAGAACAATGAACGATGCAACAAAATCGGTTGATGCATCACTTGCAATAGCATATTCTTTGGTTGTAAAATACTCTGCACGAGATGGTATTAAACTATTGAAGATTGACCAATTTAGAGATAATATTTCTAACCAGGTCAATAGCATTGTCGCAAAATTATATGAAGAGGAATGGATGTTAAAGGCTGTAGGATACAATACTTTAAAAAACAACAATCTTGTTCCAACTCCAAGTAATCCAATAAAAGTTAAGGATGTTCACGATGCCTTTTTGCGATTTGATGACAAGCCAATGATTGCAAACAGAGATGCTATTCAAAATTCAATCTTGAGATATTGCAACGAAGGGAACTTTGCAGTGGGATCAGGAGATGGTAAAAACTTCTCAAAATACTATTTCAAGGAAAGCGTGCCATTTTTTGATGTTTTACACGATGATTTTTGGTTGGTTGCACCAGAAGATTTACCTGCCAAGGAACCTGCTGTTGGGACTCCCTCACATGGAACATTTATTCCACCCACAACACAACCGTCTGCAAATGCTGGTAATACAACAACTACTCCTATTCCTAGTAGTAATCCAATTGCAAATGATCCTATAATTCCATCTGTAACAATATCTGGTCAATTAACAGATAAGGTTCAATTCATGAGCTTGGGACAATATTTTTTAGTGCCGTTTAAAGACAATAGCATAGAAATGGAAGTGAAGTTTAAAATTAAAACATCACCAAATTCCCCATTAACAGAGAATGATCAGAAATTTAAACGCATGAAAGAAGCTGCTAAACAACTTGGCTTTAATTTAAATATAGAAATGGAATAAATAATTTGTTTGATTTCGAGATTGATATTGTCATAATAAAATTAAAGAAACTGAGTCAGTAATTATTATACTTGATAAACGTTCGTGAACACTAAATCAAGTGGCTCACTTTGGCCGGAATCACTGGCTCACTATCAGCGGAATATTCATCTACCCCATGCGAATATCATGTTGGGGATTAATAACAAAGCTGAGAATACCAGAGCTAACAGTTTCCTTTTCATTGGGTGGTTGGTTAAAATACCAACTAAAGGTATCGATAGTTTATTTCGCTTATATATTATGTGATTAAAAAATATCTCCTATATTACTTTTAATATATTTTAGATATTCTTTTTGACTCACAAAAATGTAATTATGATTAGTGTCGTTTCCAATGAAGAAAAACAGGTGTTAATTCAAAAATTACAAGAATACAAAGAGAAACTTGCATTGCATGAATTGGAATTAATCGAGATAGTCAAAATTATCCCAGTTTTTGAAGTTGAAATTAGAGAATTGAAGGATGCTTATGATATCATGAATGATATCATTTACGGATCAAAGAATGTAGATATTACTCAAAACCAGAAATTGGAAAAAAGCTCTAATGAATTACTTAATAGAAGAAATATCAAACGGAAACAACTTAGTGATCTTAAAAGGAAAAACGAAAGACTATTAAGGGATATACCCATTATCAAAAATTATATTCAACATGGAGAATTTCTTATTTCTATGATAAACTCCTTTGAGAAAATTGTTGAAATTCCTGTTTATGATGATTTTGAATTCTTAAAACCAATGAATATAGGATATGATTATATTCATCCCGAACCAATGGAATTCGTAATAGAAGAAATATCAAATTCTGTTTGGAGTATGCAAGGTACTAGTAATATTATTTTCAAATTCTCAGAAAATTCTTTACAAGCTGAAAATGGAAAAATATTAAAATTTAATAAACAGCGAAAATCAGCATTCTTATTTCTATTCCATTATTTTCAAATAAATAATCACGATTTAAATAATGATAAATTGTTTCAAAATATTGTTGATAACAGTCATTTACAATTATTGGATTTTACGAATATTGATGGAGGAACTTCTACCTCAACAAACTTTAGCTGTAAAATGAATATTTACAATATTGAATCATCTTGGTCAGGTAAATATGTAAATGCGCCACTAAGATTGAAATTTGTGATCAATTATTTGTTGAGTTTATCAAAATAATTGAGCAGTCATTTATTTTTATCATATACTTTATAAAAATAGGCAAGACCATGAGCGTATTTTGGGTCTAACAATCCAGCTTCATAAGCATGAACAAATGCCATCTTTTCTTGGTTGCTGAATTTGACTTCAATCACTTCAATTATATCCCTGATATATCCAGCCTTTTCCATTTCATTATTGTGGATCGAAGTTTGTAAATCATCATTTAAATAAAGTTTCAGCTCTTGGATTGGAGTTTTCATACCTACATTTTTAGACACAAAAATTACAAAATGAAATAAAATTAGCTTGGAGTTTTTTCACTGTATTTTACAAACAAAACACCCATTTTGAGGATGGTTTAACCCTAATACATATGAAGGTTATTGCTCTGCGAATCATATAAATCTAATCACCTTATACTTTTCAGGAAACGGCGTTTGACCTAAAACAGAACCTTTACAGACGATTTATTAACATTTTTGCTAGTACCTGAGGGTTTGATTTGCTCTTTTCTCGTTGGAAAGAAGAAATCGCTAGTCCCTGAACACAACTAACTATATCTCCTATTTAATAACCTCTTCCTAAAATAGAAAAGGTTTCAGGTAGTACCGGAGGGTTTGAATTAATTTTCATCACTCCTTTTACTTTTTGGGGAAAGGTTGGAGGTAGTACCGGAGGGTTTAAATTTTAAATTCAGTACTCATCTTTTGAATTAATAGACAAATCTGCTGCTAATCCTCAATGGAAAATTTGAATACAATTCCACTTTTGCATCTGTTCTTAAAGTTCTAGCACGTCCAACAGCTTGAATCAAATCTGATTCAATAAGGGAGAGTTGTATAGATCTTAATTCCTCATTCAAATAACAATTCATTTTGAAGCGAAAACCATTGTAATCAATTTTTTCAAATTCCATAAATGTATCCGTTGTTTTAAAATCGATTCCTAATATTTTTGCAAACAATAAATATTCTGAGTTGTTTCTATGAGGTGTACCTACTACTGCTAAATCTTGACCTTTCATTCTATCTGAACCTGAACAATTCCCAAAATACATACCCTCTACTGGGTTAACAAAATCCTTCTGATACGCTTTAAATGTGATAACAGGCTTTGATCCAATTTCTTGTGAGATATTCGAAACATACCTTGAAAGTGATTGCCTCGAACAAGATCGATTGGTATACTGAATGATTTCTCCTTTCTGCTCAACATCTCTAATATCAATCACATTTAATCTCTCACCGTAAAGTTTTTCATATATAAAAATTGGAAGTGTTGCTGAGAGTATAATAATCTTTTTGTTCTTTGGTAGTTCCTTTCTGACGATATAATGAATCAAGTTCCGATCTCTTTTATCTTTCAATATATATGAGCTACAAAAAAAGTCAAAAATATTTGTTTGTATTGTTGAAAGGGTAGTTTTATTCATCAATGCATCCAAATCCAAATCAAAAACTGGCGTAGATGTAACTTCCCCAGGAATAGCCATTTTCAAATACTCAATCACATTGGCCAAATCATTATTTAATAAATAAGATTGATTATCCAACTTTTGCAAATCGGATATGGCGACCTGTTTAATACTCACCAGTGAACTAAGTGGATCTTCATCAAATATTATTGTCTCATGGTTGAAGTCTGAATGTATAGCTCTTGAATGGGTGGTCAATACTGTTTTATTAGAGTGGTAAGATTCATTTAGTTCTAAAAGATATTGACTGGCCTTCTCAATATCTGATGCAGAATATTTTGAGATATTTTTTGGATTGATTACTTCATATAGAATGGCTGTTGCTTTCTTTGCTATACCAATTGAGTAATAATAATCTATTCTTCTATTTAATATTTCATTTTCAAATAACACAGCATCTGGTGTTTTTATACATGGTACTTCCATGCGGTCATATACTTCCCTTTTTAAGTCATTTGTTGGTAGCGCAATTAAACCATTGGAGGATCTTATCTGATGCGTTTTACCTATTGCTGTTGGAAGGATAAATAAATGTATTTTATTCATATCCTTATCATTCATAACTTCTTCAAACTTGGATTGAAATTTAGATTGTGCATCTTCCAATGATATTTTGTTGATAGTTTCTATTTGCTCAATGTGACCTCTTATATCCTTTGATGAACTAATTAAGTCATATAAATCACTATCCTCTGGAAATTTAGAAAATGAATGGATAGGTTGAGGAGCATAACATTTTTTATTTAAATAAGTGTTGATGTAGAATTTATCACTAGAATAAAAGGTCTTATTAATTTCATTAAAATGAAGCATGGTCTTTCTCATCAAATTCCTTCCGCCTTTCACATAATAAAGGTTTGTTGCTAATCCGAATAGCTGATCATGATATAACCAATTGCCAGATAAGAAACTATCCAATATTTTAATTCTCTTTCTTGCTACATCAAAATCTATTTCTTCGCCCCCTTCCTTGTATATAGGAGTAGTAGTAGAATTTGTCTGAATACGAGTACTTCTATTAATATTATATAGAAACCCCTGTTCTGGGACAGATTCGGTACTAGTTTTAAATAAAGAAGCGGGTAGCTTTCTAGTTTTTCCAGAATCATTTGCAATAACATGAATGGCAAGTATATTTACTAGCCTCGCCAGCGAAATAGGTGTATCTGATAAAATATATGATTGCTTACCTCCAAGATAAAAACGGCCAGCATTTCTACATGATGTATCAGCATCTGGAAATATTTCCAGTAATGTATTTACTATTAGATTTCTGATTTCAATATTACGGACCGGCTCATCTAAAAAGAATACCACTCTAAATCTGGGTAGTTCTGACGTATCTCTAAATGTAGTATACCAAAGTTGAGGGTTGATTTCAATCTGGTTTAATTTTTCAAGTACATGCTCTATTGTGATATTACTTTTATCAAAGTCTAATGCAAATACTGATTGTGATTCCCAGTTATCATTACATATCGTATTAGAAAATGTGCCACCAAACATCGCATAACCATATGGCTGAGCGGAATAAGTTGAATATTCATTGATAGTCAATCCAGTGACCAGCGTTAAGTTATTGCTGATCTTACCCATTTCTGGTTTGGTAGGTTTTCGAAGAATGGGTGTTGGGTTAATGGTTATGGTGTATTTTTTTTCATTGCTATTTGTTTCCATGGTTAAATAAAATACCCCCGAAATTTCACTAATAGTAGTAGCTAGTTTAACGAGGGTTTTAAAAAAATCCTTAGGTACTTCAATTAATTCTACTATAATAAATTATGTACTTTTTAAAATATAACTGCGAATACTCAAAAAGTCAATGGCTAGTGCTAGATTTCTGAAAATTTTCTGCAGAATTTTAAAACTGATTTTCAAGGTTTCCAGAATTGACCAGATTTTTTCCAGAAATTCTGCGTCGCATCTGAGCTCCTTCCATAGTGTATATATATACGTATATATAAGGGAAAATACCACCTCCTTCTTCCAGCTCCTTCCTGCGGGTATCCCTGCAGGGGGGAGTATATCAACTTTTAAATACCGTAAACTCAATACTGGCGCGTGTTTCAGTGGAATCAGAGCAGAAGATCTTGTACCTTAAACATGTTAATGAATTGTTAATAGATTATCATAATTAAAACTTTTAATTTTTATATTCAAAAAAGTTCTAGTTTTACACTCTCAATAACAACGATGGCATACAGAGATATCATAAAGGGACGAGCTAACAAAAGCACTTACAAGGAAAGCCTTGTTCCTGTGTTCTCTGAGATCGTAGGTGAAAATGAAGGTCAGGGTAAATTGGCTGAATTCATTCAAGCTGGGGAAGAGAGTTTGCAATTGACTACTGGATCTGGTACCAAAGAAGATTTTAATTTCAAGAAAGACTTGGAAAAGGCTCTAAATAAGTTCATAGGTCAGACTGAGCTGAGCAAGCAATGGATCACATTGATGGGACTTTTAGAAAGGAAGATACTTCAACTTAGATGTTTCAGAAACCCAAGCATTGCTTACCATTTGTTAGAGCAAAAGAGTGGTGAGAACAAATTTAGTTACATCGTGATCAGAGCACCCTTTATAGACCTGTATTCAGGTAAGAAGGAAATAAGGATGTACTTCAATAAGATGGAAGACTATCCTAAATACGGAACTCTGGATGAGCTCAAAGAGGATAGACAATTTAGAGAAGCAGCTACATTGGCCATTAAGAAACAAATGAGTGACCACATGTTAAGCGAGGGTATTACAATAGAGTATCTAGAACAGGAATTGACCAAGGTACAATCACCGGCACAGCAACGACTTGCACTCCAATTCGAATCGGAGGCGAAAAAAAAAGCTGGCGCAAATCAAAGTTTTGAACGCATGCAACAACGACTAGAGATCGAAAGTGAGTATAGTCCAGAGCAGAAAGAAGAAATTGCGTTACACAGGGCTAATCTTGCTCAGCTAAGAAATTCACCAGCTGAGAAGGATAAAGAGAAACAACGGCATAATGATAAGTGGAAGCAACTAAGTCGTTTAAAACATGACCAGTCTAAACCCTCAAACAAGGGTAACTAAGGGTCAAAATAAACAAGGAGTCTAACAACTCCTCTTTTTTAACAAACATTATTATCAAAATAAACTCTTTTAATTTTATAATTACATAACAACACAATTATTATAACATGACAACAACAACCATCAACATCAACGACATCATTGAGATCCCAGCATTTAGAGATTTCTATGCAAACCAGTCAAACGAAGAACTCGTACAGTCCTACAAGCAGAACGGTCAACTTGTACATCTTTATGTAAACAAGAGAAACGAACTTATCAATGGGTATAGGATGAAGGATGCCATCAAACAAGCCGGTGGCAAAACTGTAATTGCCATCATCATGTATGGTGAACCCGACATCTTTACAAGAATCCAACTCAACAGGACTAGAGAGAAGTCAATCATTGACAAAATTCAAGAGATGAAGGAAATCTTCAAGAAGTTCCCCAAGAAGATGGGACAGAAGAATTCGGACGGAACAAAGTATGACAGATTTGAAAGTATCGAAAGCTGTTTAGGTGGCAGGTGGAAAGGTCATAATGTAATATCCAAGTTGGAGTTTATCAACCAGAACGATTTAGAGGGTGACACCTTATTAAAAGGGATCGTAGGACAGAACTGGAAAGTTGACACTTGCGAAGAGTTCATTAAGACAAAGAAAGATCTTGACCTTAAACATAACTATGGTTTTTCAGAGAAACTTGTAAAAGGTGAAATCAATGTGGCTGATGCCAACAAGCTTATTGAAAAGAAGCATTTCTTGGACAAAAAGTTCAAACACTCTTTTGTCATACCACAGAAGGTGAACTCCTACAATATCGACTGTACGAAGATTACAGGACTAAAAGAGTTTGAAAAATCGGTAGATCTGATTTTTACCAGTCCACCTTATTTCCAAGTTAGGAAGTATGACAATGGACAGGTAAAGCAACTTGGTGCTGAAAAGACCAAGGAAGAGTTCTGCAAAAACCTAACTGATATTTTTGGTAAGATATATCCAACGCTCAAAAAGACAGCTAATGTCATTATTAATATTGGTGAATCTTATGATGGATGTGTTGGACTAGGTATTCCACAACTACTCAAACATTACATCGAAACGTATACTCCACTCATTTACAAGGAGACTATGATTTGGAGCAAATCCAATCCAAAACCAGCAAATGATACTGTGCTTAGACCATGGAACTCAATTGAATATTTACTTTGGTTTGTGGTGGACCCGAAGAAAGCGAAGTATCAAAAACTAACTTTTCCCGTTGAAGGTAAGAAACCACAAATATCCAAAGGGGTGAAGGATGTGGATCATTTCGGAAAAGTTTGGGATAAGAAAGTAACACTTACCGGTGGTTACGCAAGAATTTACAACTTCCTTGAACAACAAAAAATCATCAACGTAATCAGGTCTTCTGCTGGTGCTAACAAGGATGTCTATGATATATTTCAAGAAGGTCACCCGGCGATTATGAATGCATCACTTCCGGTAGTTCCAATTTTAATGACAACTGTTGAAGGTGATCTTGTTTACGACCCGTTCGCAGGCAGCAATGTAGTGGGTAGGGTATCTACATTGCTAAATAGACGTGCATTATCAACCGAATTATCGGAGAAGTACTTCCAGATTGGTTGTAAGATGTTGGAAGAAGGGCTGGAATCATTTGACAGAAACTCACTTGATGTCATCAACATTGCACTGACTCCTCAGGAAAATGAAACATTTACAGAGGTAGAAGTTCTGGAAAGTATTATTCCAAGTGTTTCTCATGAACTTGAAGACGGTTCTGTCATTTATAATGGCAACAACCTGGATGTACTTAAAACCATGCCAGACAATTCGACTGATTCAATCGTTACAGATCCACCTTATCATTTGACATCCATCACTAAAAGATTGGGTAAGAAAGATTGCTCACCTATTCAGTTCGGAACAGATGGTGCATATCAAAGAGCTGCTAAGGGTTTCATGGGTAAAAAATGGGATGGTGGAGACTTTGCATTCAGACCTGAAATCTGGAAGGAATGTTTGAGAGTTTTAAAACCAGGTGGTCATCTAATCGCGTTCTCACATAGTAGAACCTACCACAAAATGGCCATGGCTATTGATGATGCTGGTTTTGAAATAAGAGACCAACTGATGTGGATCTACGGATCAGGTTTTCCGAAATCACACAACGTTGCTTTATCAATCGACAAACAATTTAATTATCCAGATGGAACAGTTGAACCCAATGGAGAAAAGATCGAGGCTTATAAAGCAAAGTCTCCTGAGGCTGAAAACTGGGAAGGATGGGGTACAGCACTTAAACCTGCACACGAACCAATGGTACTGGCAAGAAAACCATTCACCGAATCAACAGTTGCAAAAAATGTATTAATGCATGGAACTGGTGGTATCAATATTGAAGATTGTCGAATTCCAAATTTGGAACAAACCAATGGAATGGAAAGATGGCCAGCTAACGTAATACTTGACGAAGATGCCGGTGAAATCTTAGATGAACAATATGGTATTCACAAGAGTGGTAAGATGAAAACTACTCATAAGCGACATACGGATGGTTCACCCAATGGAATCTATGGGAAGTTCGACCCTAATTATCCGATATCTGAAACCTACGGAGATACTGGTGGGGTTAGTAGGTACTTCTATTGTGCCAAAGCCAATTCAACTGATAAAGGAGTTGGCAACAATCATCCAACGGTTAAACCAACATCACTAATGGAACATCTGGTGAAAATGGTTACACCAAAAGATGGAAAGTGTCTAGACATCTTTCTAGGTAGTGGTTCAACAGGTAAAGCCTGTATTCGTAACGGATTTCAATTCATCGGGATCGAAAAAGAAAAAGAGTATTTCGATATCGCTGTCATGAGATGTGAGGACGAAATCAAGGTAATCAACCAACAAAAACAAGCAGCATAAGCAACCTTTAAAATAGACAAAATGAAAAAGAACAATCAAAGTTTTACACTTGGTACAACTCAAACAATCGCCTTAGAAATGGGTAGATCGCATCGTGAGAGACTTACTCAACTAATCAATCGTCTATCGGTTAGAAATGATGAAGACAAGTATCCACATCTGTACATCTACTCTCCCCCCGGACTGGGGAAAACATTCACAGTAAGGCAGTTCCTAGAATCTCAGGATATGGAATACTATGAAGTAACTGGTAATGTGTCCATGTTTGCATTCGGGATTCAGTTAGCTGTCATTCAATATCAGAACCCTGAGAGAAACCCCATCATCGTTTTTGTCGATGATACGGATGTCTTGTTCGCTTCGGAACCTGCTTGTAACACAATGAAAAATGTATTAAGTGGTGCTCGATCATTCTCATATGAAAAATCATTGGCAAGTCAAAGAGGTAACTTATCTGAAATCCAAAAGGAGGCCATCAAAAACTTCAATGAACATGGTAAGATGGGTTTTACAGTTCCAACAGATAATATGGTTTTTGTATTCGCATCCAATTTCAAATTACCTATCGATGATGATGTTCGCACAGCTCGTGAGCGTAGTCAAGGAAAATCTGTTTTAATTGCTCACAAGAATGCAATTAGATCAAGATGTAAGGTTGCTGACTTTGATATCACTGGTGCTGACCAATGGGGATGGATCGCGGATGTTGCGAAGAATACAACTTGTTTGGATGACCTAGGTCTTGATGAGTCATCTAAAAAAATGATCCTTGATTTTATGTGGAGCTACTGGGACCGATTAACTGAACGCTCTGTTCGTCTAATCGAGAAGATGGCTGTAACAATGAAAGAGTACCCTAACAGTTTTGAACGTATATGGGAAATCGATCACCTTCAAAACTAATTCCATGACCAGAGAAGAAATTCAGGAAGAACTTAAAAAAATATCACAATCTTTTTATGCAAAGAAATCGGATAAACAGTTGATAGCATTCGAACTATTGCATGAGTTACACAAGGGTCGCAATGCAGGGATTCAAGCAAAGGAACTTCGGATGTATAATAACCCTGCAAATCGGGTGTGTAAACTAACACCAGAACATGTCAAAGAAATTCGTTCCAAATATGTGCCACATATGTATGGCAAAAAGAGACTTGCGGATGAATATGGAGTTTCAACATCACTAATTTTTAGGATTGTTAATGGTCAAGCTTGGAAAGAATACCAAGAGGATGGGTAATATACCCTATATCAGGAATCGAGGAAAATAATACAAATACAACAAATTTTAAGCTTCTAAAAAATATAATTATGATAAAGTTAAAAAAACAAATTCGAGTGGCATCAGTAAGTGGTATTGAGTGGACAGATACCACGTGGAATCCAACTACTGGTTGTGATAAAGTATCAGCAGGTTGCAAGTACTGCTATGCAGAAGTATTGGCCAGACGCTTGTGTGCCATGGGTCAAATGAAATATATCAATAATTTTAAGTTGACTTTACATCCACAGGAGATTGATACTCCAAGAAAGTGGAAAAAACCAAAGGTTATTTTTGTAAACTCGATGAGTGACCTTTTTCACATAGATGTGCCATTAGAGTTCATTCAAAAAGTATTTAAAACCATGAATGAAACACCTTGGCACACCTATCAAGTGCTTACAAAAAGAGCGGAGAGATTGGAAGAGTTAAGTGATCAACTTACATGGAGTGATAACATCTGGATGGGTGTTTCTGTTGAAGACTCCAGAGTAGTGGACAGGATCGATCATCTGAGAAATACAGGTGCAAAGATTAAATTCCTCTCAATAGAACCGCTTCTCGGACCAATACCTAATCTTGATTTAACCAATATTGACTGGGTGATTGTAGGTGGTGAATCAGGTAAACAAGCACGACCTATTGATGAGTCTTGGGTTATAGATATCCAACGACAGTGCTCAGAACAATCTGTAAGTTTCTTTTTTAAACAATGGGGTGGGAAGAATAAAAAGAAAACTGGTAGATTATTAAGAGGTAAAGAGTTTAATGAAATGCCAACACCTGAATCACAAATCCTGATTGATCAAAAGATTCTTGCCAAACAAAGTCGGCTCGACTTGATCACAGCTTAGTTAACATTCTTCTGTCTACTTCGAATGACGATTCAAAAGTAGTGATCATCCCAAATCAATTTACTGGACAATGCAAAATCATCCTTTGGGATGGGGTGATAATGTATTGACCATAATTAATCAAAAAAGGTGGAGTCACCACGATAAAAACTGACAATTTCAAAATGAGTAAAAATATCACCATTCAGTTTACGGTAACAACTCCGTATCAAGTATTTTACGAAGTAAATGATGATTTTAGTTTAAATACTACCAATGTTCACTCAGCTATTAAAGAAATATCTAATTTCCTTGATAGAGATATTTTTAAAGACTTTGATAAAGAAGAAGATAGAGAAAAGGAAGATGGATACGATGTAATAGAGAGAGTTGGAATTGACTTTATTGAGATTAAAAATTCTGACGATGAGATTGTGAGTTTGATTGAAGAAGATTAGGTATTTATTCTAAGCAATTCTCATTTTTTTCTTACGGTTTTTATTAATTATATTTTGTGTTTGATTTAGGCAAAAGGACTTCATTACTGAAGTCTTTTTTGTTTGCTGGCACTTGCTAGTCTTTTCTCTGTTTATTTTCCAGAATAAAAAACATTTATTGTTATATAAAAATATTTCAAAAAAAGTATGTTATAAATTTCGTTTTCCGTTTTTTTTTAGTTACTAATATACAAGAACTGATAAAATGGTTCATTGTATGAGTAAAGAAAAAAGACAAGTCATCGGGATAGACTTAGAAGATCTAAAAGATTTAATCCAAATAGCAGTTAGAGATGAAATTGAAACATGTTTAACCGATTACCGTTTTGGTACAGAATTTAAGGATGAAGTATGGGAAAGAAAAGATGTAGCTGACTTTCTTAAAACAACCCCTGAAAATGTAACAACAGGATATAAAAAGAAAGAAATACCAGGAAAGATGGTTGGCCGGGAATACCGCTTTTTAAAAAGTCAAATAATAGGAATGTTTAAAAAATTAAAATAATGGCAAGTGTAAAATTTATGTTGAGAGACAAAAACGCAAAGAACAAATCCTTAATTAGGTTTTCTTTCTCTTATAAGGGTGAGCGCATAAATCTCTGTACAAAAGAAAGTATTGTCCCATCTCTCTGGGATGAAAATACTGGTAACGCAAAAGAAGTTAAGGGAATGAAAGATCTTGATGTTTTAAATGGCAACTTAAAAAAATTAGAATCCGCATTCAAAGATGTATATAATAGAAAGAGTGAGTTTGATAATATTAAGGTTGATCCGAATGATTTGAAATTAGAGTTTAATAAAATACTTTCCCCTAATAAATTCAAAGAGGTTATAAAGGTCGAAAAAACGAGCATGGTTGATTTCATAGAAGAGTTTATTAGAGACTGTGAAATCGGAAAGAGGTTGCACACTAAAAACAGGACACGACTTAGCGAAGACACAATTCAAACACACAGAACTACCAGTTTACATTTTTTAAATTTTCAAGAGAAAAACCACAGAAGACATTTACTTAATAATATCAATCAAATTGTTTTTGATGACTTTTTATATTATTTAGAAATCGAATTAGAACTATCAAAAAATAGTGTTTCAAAACAGTTTGTAAATTTTAGACAGTTTATTCTTTATGCAATTGAGAAAAAATTGTTGCCAAAAACTGTAATGTTAGATTTGGTGTTTTATACAACAAGGGAAGAAAGCGACAATATTTATTTAACCGAAAAAGAAATTGAGAGCTTCACTAATATTACTGAATTTAATAGTACCCTGGAAGAAGAGGTTAGAGATATGTTTGTCTTGGGTTGTTATACTGGACTTAGATGGAGTAATTTCTCAACTTTCAATCCTGAGTATATTCAAGATGGAGTCTACTCAACCGTTCAAGGCAAAGTTGATAGTAAGGTGTCATTACCTATTCACCCAATTGTAAAAGATATACTTAACAAGTATAAAAACAAATTACCAGTCTGTCCAACAAATCAGGAGTTCAATAGAACTATTAAAGACCTCGGAAAAAAGATTCCTGAATTACATATACCCTTTTCAAAACAGATTACAAGGGGGAGAGAAAAGGTAATTGAGGAAGGAATGAAATATGAATTCATTATGACCCACACCGCTAGAAGGTCTTTTTGCACTAACATGTATTTGTTGGGTGTACCGGTGTTAACAATTATGGCAGCAAGTGGTCATAAGACTGAGAAGAACTTTAAAAAGTACATGAAGGCTTCTTCATTACAACACGCCGAAATCATGAAAGGATTTTGGGAAAAGAAATAAACAATTAAAAATTAAATAAGATGCAAAAAATGAAAACAATTGATTTTGAAAAAGAGATTTTCCAAACTCTAAAAAACGTGGATGAAAACGCTTACAGTATTTTCAAATTATACTCAATGATGAATTCAAGTCATCATTGGACAGTATTACAACTCGTCTGGCATTGGTACAAACCTTCCTGTTATTTTTACTATTGGCATTGGAGATTTCCATGACCTCAATTGTTGAGAAAGTTCTTTTGCCAACTCTTTAACCTTATCAGGATAACTTTTAGCAACGTTGTTTTTTTCACCAATATCATTTATAAGATTATATAATTCCTTACTACCGTCTCGCATATTATAAATAAGCTTCCAATCTCCTCGACGAATTGCAGACTTATAATTGATTCCCAAATTATCTTTCGATATCCATTTATTTGGATAGTGCCAAATAAATGCTCGTTCTTTTGCCGTGAATGAAATGTTTTTTAGTAATGGGACGAAACTTTGTCCATCAACTTTTTGAATAGTTTTATAATTTTTTATACCTGCCATTTCTAAAACAGAAGGGAAAAAATCTTCTATGATAACCTGCTGTCTATTAATACTGGATGACTTGGCTACACCTGGCCATTTAATAAGCATTGGCACCCTAATACCACCTTCATATATCGATCCCTTACCCGCTTTTAATGGATAGTTTTGAGTGTTCTCGTTACCGCCTCTTAAGGGCACCATACTTAACACACCATTATCACTCATAAAAATTATAATGGTGTTTTGATCAATGTTTTTTCTTTTTAAAAATGCCATAATATCTCCAAGACTTTTATCCATACCCTCTATTAAAGAAGCATATTTAGCTTCGACAATATTCATTCCTTTTTCAATATATTTTTTAATAAATCGTTTATCTTCCATAATCGGAATATGCACCGCATAGTGAGCCATATTCAAATAAAAAGGCTGTTTATTTTTTATAGG
>Ga0194037_1001183_pt1 | contig 19331 bp, 17 predicted proteins | sample JunL306m_MetaG_FD_148653 | JGI IMG/M metagenome (GOLD analysis project Ga0194037, IMG submission 148653) | Anoxic zone freshwater microbial communities from boreal shield lake in IISD Experimental Lakes Area, Ontario, Canada - Jun2016-L304-6m | ecosystem: Environmental > Aquatic > Freshwater >...
TATTCATTATTTTGTATAAATCAGGCTTATTTCGGATTTTTAGCTATAAATTTGACTTCTTGTTTTTCTTTGCTGGATTTCGGACCTTACTCTGGTACTTGGCTTTGATTATCGCTCAGTTTAGGTTAAAACAAAGCCTTGACAGGCCATTAATAAGGAAAAGCAACAAACACCTATGACCAGGATGATTGGCTTTTCATCAGCTTTGATTACAGTCCTGAGGCTGATACTTGGTGCTTTATTCATTATTTCGGGATTTCAAAAACTTCTGGATCTGAAGTTTTTCGGCCTTGCTATCGCTGAATACCAGATTCTGCCATCTTTTCTTATTCCCTCAGTTGCGCTCCTCTTCTCACTTTGTGAACTGCTCTGCGGCATCATGCTGATTCTCGACATGTTTTCGAGGATCAGTGCCTCGGTAATGCTCTGTATGATGGCAATCTTTATCGCCGCGATAACAAACAATGTAATGCGGGGACTCGAACATGACTGCGGCTGCTTTGAGTTTCTTTCCAGATGGTACGGACTGAAAGAAGAGATTGGTATTGTTCCGATTATCAGGGACATCCTGTTTTTCATTCTGTTACTGCCGGTCGCGTTACTTGGCAGCAACAGGATTCCCTGGAAAACATACCAGGGATGAATGTTTTTTTCTTATAACCTGTTCAGAGAGAATAATCAGATTGGCGGGCTTTCCTTGAGTATCCTTTTTCAGCATAAAGGAGCTGACGTTGTCCGTCGGTTTGGCCTTGCTCACTCAGATAGTGCCGGACTATCACTTGGCGGAGGGGGTGGGATTCGAACCCACGGTACACCGAAGCGTACAACGGTTTTCGAGACCGTCCGATTCAACCACTCTCGCACCCCTCCGTATATTTTATAATAAGCTGGCTTGTGTCTGTATGCTTTCCCTGATGATTTCAGTTTTCAATACGTGATCACTTTATCTCTAAAGTGGCAGTTAATTTATGAAAATCTCAATCAATTACCTCGCAGTTTATTCTCTGAGCATGAATCTGCTCCAAGGTTATACGGCATTGTTCCCGAAGCAACGAGCAGATTGAGATTAACCTGGTAAAAATTAAAGTTGCCCCGCAAGAAAAGAGCAATAAAGTCGTCACATCATACAGCAGACGCATAATAAACAAACAAATAATCAAAGGTGTATACGATGAATCGATCTTTCAGTTGGCGGTCATTTACCAGTTTCGGGCTTTTTCTCTCTTTTCTCATGATTCTCGTTTCTGGAGTTATTCTCTATATTTTTCCAGGCAGAACTCCCGGTTTTGTGTGGGAATTATGCGGACTGAGCAAACCAGCCTGGCAAAACCAGCATATCATTTTTGGATTTGTGTTTTCCATACTTTCTCTCTGCCATCTTTTTTTTATCAATTGGAAAGCTTTTTTCTCTTATCTGAAAAGCAAGGCAAAAACGGGATTACAGAGCCCAAGAGAACTTCTGGTGATTCTGGTGCTCTCCCTTTTGTTTGGTTTCGGCACCTACTTCAAGGTCCAGCCATTTTCCGGAATCCTGGAGATTGGTAAAAGTATTTCCAACTCCTGGGACAATAACGGGAAACAAACGCATGACAGGCAGGTTGAGGTTAATGGTGTCTCACAAGAACTGGCTTTTGCTGAAACAGCTCCTGAAAGAGGATTGAGGGAAGAAGAGTTCTACGGTTATTCCGAGAGAGGAGAGGGAAGAGAAAGACATCACAGACATGAGCATAAAAGAAACAATCATGACATATCAGATGGAGGCATAAAGTCATTCACATCCCCGCAACTTGCGTCAGGTTCCGGGAAAATTAATACCAAATCTGATACATCACCCAACATAAGGGTCAAGACGAGCGCCAGGCCAATAAGTGATTCTCAAGCGCCGGATGATGAACTCCATCGCAGGACAAGTGCAAGTTGTTCGTCGTGCCACAATACCAGCCGTTGGTAACCAGGGTAACGGTTTTTGAGAGCCCCCAATTATCTCAAAAGGGGGGAAAAAGAGAAGCAAATAAAAAAGCCTCTGTTGGTTCCAGAGGCTTTTTTGTGTTGAGCGGGAAACGAGACTCGAACTCGCGACCCCAACCTTGGCAAGGTTGTGCTCTACCAACTGAGCTATTCCCGCTTAATGAGTCACAAATATAAAGATATTTTTTTTCTGTACAACTTCTTGATGCATTTTTTTACAGAGAAAGTTCCCGCATGATGGTTTCCATGTCCTTGTCGCCCCGGCCGGAAAGATTAACGACAAGAATGGCATCTTTTTCCATGCCGGGCGCTCTGGTGATGGCATAGTGCATGGCATGGGCTGATTCAAGGGCACAGATAATACCTTCGGTTTTTGCAAGCGTCTCAAGAGCAGAAAGCGCTTCAGTGTCGGTCACGGAGGTGTAGGTGACCAGTCCGAGTTCCTGAAGGTAGCAGTGTTCAGGGCCAACACCGGGATAATCAAGACCAGCGGAGATTGAGTGGGCTTCCTGCACCTGCCCGTCTTCATTTTGCAGAAGTTTTGTCAGTGCGCCGTGAAGAACTCCTGGTTTTCCGAGTGTCAGGGAGGCTGCATGTCGTCCTTCCAGTCCTTCGCCAGCCGCTTCGATGCCAACAAGTTCAATTTCAGTGGCATCATTCAGAAATTCGTAAAACATGCCGACAGCATTACTGCCTCCTCCAACGCACGCAACGATGACATCGGGCAGTTTTCCTGCCTGGGCAATGATCTGCGAACGGGTTTCATGCCCTATGACGGACTGAAAATCACGCACGATCATGGGATAGGGATGCATGCCGACAACCGATCCAATGATGTAAAAGGTCTCTTCCGGATTATTCATCCAGTCACGGATTGCTTCGCTTGTTGCATCCTTCAGGGTTTTTGAACCGCTTCCAACCGGGCGTACCTCTGCACCAAGCAGTTTCATGCGTGCAACGTTCGGTGCCTGTCGCCGGATATCCTCCTCACCCATATAGACGACGCATTCAAGATCGAAAAGGGCGCAAACGGTTGCTGTGGCTACTCCGTGCTGCCCGGCGCCGGTTTCAGCAATAACTCTTTTTTTGCCCATGCGCCGGGCAAGCAGCACCTGACCAAGAGCGTTGTTGATTTTATGAGCGCCGGTATGGCAGAGATCTTCCCGCTTGAGGTAAATTTGCGCTCCTTGCAGCGTTCTGCTCAACCGTTCGGCGTGGTAGAGGGGGGTTGGTCTTCCAACATAATCGCGGAGAAGGTGGTCGAGAGTTGACTGAAAAGCAGGGTCTTGTTTAGCCTTGAGATACTCCGATTCAAGATCAGCAGCATTTTTAAAAAGTGTTTCAGGGATAAACTTGCCACCGAAACAGCCGAAATGTCCGGAAGAATCAGGTGCAGAATAGAGTGTCGGCGCCATGAAGTGAAAAAAGTTAAAGAATTGTCAACAGGGTGGTTGCAGTGCCTGTGCCCAAGGGTTCTTTGCAGAAAACACTGACCACACGATTAATAAAATAATATATTCAACTTTTACCAGCGAGCATACACAATACTGTACCGGAGCATTACCGCATTGACGTTTATCAGACAAAAAACCTCGTTTCTTACCGTATTCAGCTTTTGTTTGTTGGCTGTTCCTCTTATTTGTGGGGTGAGGCTCTCTGCTGCTGAAAAGTCAGACAGGCCCAATCCAGCCGATCCTGTTGATTCGTTTGCCAAAGCGGAAAGTTTTAAAAGTACGGTACTTTTTGCTGCGAAGGATTCGGTGATCTACAACATCGATGGGCGAACTATGGAATTGTGGGGGAATGCCTGTATCGATCATGAAGAGACCAGTGTCAAAGCTCCGAAAATTATTATCGATCTCAATACGTCGTTGTTTCATGCTTTCGGCATTACCGATTCCTTGAAAACAGGTGCTGAACCCGCTGTTTTTACTGACCGAATGGGGAGTTTTAATGCAGAAACAATAACGTATAATTTTAAAACCAAACGGGGAGAGACGACGAATGTTTTGTCATCTTCAAAACAGATTATTTTTAGCGGGGAGCGTGTTACGAGGCTTGAAAATGGCGAGATGATTATCAGGGATGGTACTTTCACTACTTGTGATAATCCGTCACCTCATTACTGGTTTTCCGCCTCCAGGATGACGGTTATGCCTGAAAAAAGGATTATTGCAAAGCCTCTGATTATGTATATCAGGCCGGAGATTTTTTCTGCGCGCCTTCCGGCCCTCCCGATTCTTGCTCTGCCCTATATGGTTTTTCCGTTAAATCAAGCTCGGTCGTCCGGTTTTCTTATGCCCAGTCTCGGCAAGAACAGCCATATCGGTTATTATTTGTCGAATTTTGGATATTTCTGGGCTGTTGATGATCAGATGGATTTCAGGCTTGACGGGGACATGTCGTTTAACGGAGGGTGGCGTCTCGGTGAAAGGCTGCGTTATAAAAAAACTAATAACTTTTCCGGTGAGATTGCCGGTGAGTACAAAGAGTATCTTGCATACAACGACTGGAATGCGAAAATTATCTACAACCAGGCGTTTGAATCTTCGACCAGATTTGATGTCAACATCCTTCTGCAGGGCGCACCACAGGGTTACGATCTGAATTCGATGAATTCAATAACTATGGTAACTCAGCAATCCAATGCTCGAGCGGCTCTGGCAAAAATGTTTAATGAAGAGAACAGTATGGCGGCGATTACCTATAATCGTTCCGAAGATTTGAGCACTCTGAATGCTACCCAAACCATTGAAGCATCCTTCTATCAGAACCGGATGTATCCGTTTCGTTCCGGGAGTCCTGTTGAAGACTGGAGAACGAATGTTTCACTATCGACCGGAGCTTCCTTCCGAGGGATCTCGACCTCGGAAACAACTTCCGGATATTCAGCAAATGCAAATGTCGAGTTGGGGTACTACCATGCATTTGCACAGGGCACCAAAGCTCTGTTTACTCAGGGAATCAGTTTGCAGGCAACACAACCGATCTCTGGATTCAACAACAACGAGATCAATAATGGGACGACACTGTTTGTTCCGCTTCGCATACAATCAACCCTGTTCCATTACTTTAATATTAATCCCGGCGTAACCTTTATCCATTCATTGTCGCCGGATGGTGCGAAAAATGATATTTCAACAACAGTGTTTGCTGTTGATGCGACTACCAGGCTTTATGGCACCCTTGAATCCGGGGTTCTTGATAATCTTTTTGGGCTTCATGCGTTACGTCATACCTTTATCCCAACCATCACCTATCGATGGAACCCGGCGTCTTCAGGGACAGTGTACAATTCTTATCAGAATATCTATGACTGGACCGATTCTCAACTCTTTAACCGATTTGAAAACAATACTTACGCCGGTATGCCTGAAGGGCAAAGTACCGTTGGTATTTCTCTGAAAAATATTATTCATGGGAAAAAAAGGGGGGCAGCGCCTTCCTTTCCTGACGATGGCTCGCCTGGTGGAGAACAGAAGATTCAGCTTCTCTCTTTAAATGCGTCGACGGCTTACAATTTTAATGCGGATGCTTTTCACCTTGCACCCCTGATTCTTACGGCTTCAAGCAATGTCCTCTCCCCGAACCTTCTTTTCAGTTCGGGCGCCATGTATGATATTTACAGTTTCGATCCCTTGACGGGCAACAGAATCAATCGTTTCAACAGTGATGATGGTAACGGATTATTTCGTTTTGTCAAAGGATTTCTTGATATGAGCCTGAGTATTCAAGGAAGCCAGGAAACATCCTCTTCTTCGGCATCATTGTTACCAACAACCCCGTTAGTTGTCATACCAAATGCGTCACAGTCAATATTTCTTAATCGTTTTAATGCGAACTACTTTAGTAATATTGATTACCGACAGCCCTGGCAGTTTCAGTTTTCCCTTTTTCTGCAATCGGACAGAAGCAATCCGCTTGAGCCAGTTACAACTTCACTGATCAACGCATCTGCAACAGCGTTGTTGTCAAAAGACTGGCAGGTGTTGTTGAATACCGGGTATGACCTTCAAAACCGAAAGCTGGCTTTTCCTATGCTCTATCTTAATCGCGACCTTCATTGCTGGCAGACAAGCTTCCAGTGTATCCCTTTCGGGCAGTTTCGGAGCTACGCTATCCAAATTGGTCTTAAAGCTCCATTAAGTTCGATCAATGTCAAAGCAGGAAAAGGAGCATATTAGTATACTCTCAGGGATTCTCATGAATCAGCCCAAGTATCAGCGAGAGCCGGTTGTTAAACTCTTCGTGGGCATCATGGTGGATACAGTGTGATGCTTTGGGGATAATATATGCTCCTGCCTGCGGAAGAAGCTGCTGAAATTCAGGGATAATCTTGTGAGGCGGGAGTGCTACATCTTCTGCTCCCCAGACCAGAAAGGCAGGCCCTTTGTAATTGCAGGGTTTTGGAAGGTGATCGAGCCTGAAATCGAGTGGTCGTTTGGAGGGAGAGAGATAGGAGAACTGCGCTCCTCTGTCCTGGAGTGGCATGGTGAACTGGTTGATCAGCTTGTCATCAACTTTACTTTGATTAAAATATGTTGGCATGAGGCTCTGACCCACGGCAACAGGATTTGCAAAAGCGGCCAGAAGCATCTCGCCAATGAGAGGTGAGGCGACGAGACCGAAAAACAGATTGCTCATGCCATCCATCGTGTCTCCAAAAAGGCCGGAGGGATTGACGAGCACGAGTGCCTTAACTTTTTCGGGCTGATGGTGGGCAAAGTAGACTGCGCTTGCTGCTCCCATCGAATGGCCTACAATAATGACTGAATCAAGTTTTTTCAGCAGGAGAAACGTTTCGATTTGTGAGGCAAACAGTTCAAGACAGTAGCGCACATTGGGTTTTTGTGATTTGCCAAACCCTATCAAATCCATGGCATAGATTTTATGTTCACGGGCAAACACTGGAATATTCAGATCCCAGTGCTCTATCATGCCGCCATAACCGTGGAGAAAAAGAAGTGGTGTCTTTTCAGGATTTTCCTTTCCAAATTCCTGATATCGGATTTTGGCTTCGTTTTCAGGAGATAATTGCCATAGAAAATATTGATCTTTCGCCGGGTTGCTCATAATGAAAATCAGTGAAATATTCGGAGGGGTAAAAACTTATAGGCCAATATACCCGTTAAACAAACAATAATTAAAAGATATTCTTTAATATCTGAAGGTGGACCTGGTTTGTCCCGCTTAATAAATACTCCAATAAATATGCTTCAGGTTTCCCGAAAATTTGAATATGGGCTTCATGCAGTTACCTATCTTGCAACGAAGGGGCAGGGCAGGGTCGTTACCGTCAAGGAGATGGCTGATGATATTGGCTTTTCACAGGAGTTTCTTTCCAAGGCGATGCAGAGCCTGAAGCGGGCGGGTATCGCCTCCTCGGTTCAGGGGGTGAAAGGCGGCTATACCCTTGGCAGGGAGACTTTTGAAATCACCGTTGCTGATATTGCGCTTGCCATTGAAGGAAAGCCGCATCTGATGCGCTGTGGCGTGAAGGCGGAGAGTTGTGAGGTTTTTTCTTCTTGCCATCATCGGGGTTATATGGGTACTTTGCAGCATAAAATCCAGGATCTTTTGGGGGCGACCACCATCTCCTCGCTTTTGCAGCAAATAGCATCATGAGCTACTTTCAGCAAAAAAGTTTTTATGATGAGCTTCATTCTGTGTTTATTATCACCGGGTTTGGTGGTATTCATGTTGAAGCACCTCCCGTTGATCTTTACCCGAAACTATATGACACTTCATTATGACCAATCAAAGGCTCAGCAATTCAGCCCTTGCTGAAACGAGTCTGCCGGATATTATCCTCAAAGGCATCAATACTCATAATCTCCGAAATATTTCGGTTTGTATTCCCCGCAACAAATTTGTTGTCTTAACGGGGGTGAGCGGATCGGGTAAATCAAGTCTTGCTTTCGATACCCTTTATGCTGAAGGTCATCGCCGCTATGTTGAATCACTCTCAGCCTATGTGCGTCAGTTTCTTGAACGGATGCCCCGACCTGATATTGAAAGTGTTGAGGGAATTGCGCCTGCCATTGCTATTGAGCAGAAACCCATTCCAAAAAACCCGCGATCCACAGTTGGTACGGTATCGGAGATTTATGACTATCTCCGTCTGCTCTATGCCCGAATTGGCAAAATCTATTCTCGTGACACCAATGAGCTGGTGCTGAAGCATACTCCCGATGATGTGAGCCTTCATGCAGGTTTTTTTGAGGAGGGCACAAAATTTTATGCAGGGTTCTTTTTTCCCGCCCATCAGGATGCAGGCCATCACAATTGCTCGGTGCAGGATGAAATAGCAAATCTCCTGAAAAAAGGTTTTTTCAGGGTTGTTGCCGGGGATGAGATTCTTGATCTCAACCAGGATGTGGCATGCAATAGAGTGCTTGAAATGACGATAGCCGAGCGATCAACCCTTCTTGTGCTTGTTGACCGTTTTGTGGCGCGGCATGATGACAAGGTGTTCAGCCGGGTTTCGCAGGCGGCGGAGAGCTGCTTCAATGAATCGGGCGGTTATGCTGTGCTGAAGGTTGTCGGCGGTAAAACCTGGCTCTTCAGCGATCGGCTCGAATTGAATGGCATTGAATATCAGGAGCCTTCTCCCCAGCTTTTTGCCTTTAATTCTCCGATAGGTGCCTGCACAACCTGTCAGGGCTTTGGTCGTATTGCCGGTATTGATGAGAACATTGTTGTCCCGAACAAGTCGCTTTCCCTTGAAGAGGGCGCCGTTGCGTGCTGGAATTCGGAAAAATACCGCTGGAATCTCCGAGAGCTTCTTGATCAAGCAGAAGCTATGGGCATTCCTGTCGATGTTCCTTATGAAAAGCTCTCCTACACACAAAAAGAGCTTATCTGGAAGGGTAGTCCAGATGGACGTTATACGGGTATCCGGCATTTTTTTGCTGAAATAGAGAAGGATGCCGGTTACAAGATGCACTATCGGGTCTTTTTAAGTCGTTATCGTGGTTATGCGATTTGTCCTGATTGTGAAGGAAGTCGCCTTAATCCTGATGCGCGGCTTGTCAGGGTTTCGGGTCGTCATATCGGTGAGGTTTCTCGCATGAATATTTCAGAGGCTTCCGATTTTTTCAAAAATCTCGAAATCTCACCTTTCGACCGCAAGGTGGCGGAAGTTATTTTGCAGGAAATTATCAAACGTCTCGGCTATCTGCTTGATGTGGGATTGAATTACCTTTCCCTTGATCGCTTGACCCATACCCTGAGTGGCGGCGAGTTTCAGCGCATCAACCTCTCAACCTCACTGGGTTCTCCGCTGGTCGGGGCAATCTATATTCTTGATGAGCCAAGCATCGGGCTCCATCAGAGCGATTCGGCGCGACTGATCACGCTGCTCAGAAAGTTGCGCGATTTGGGTAACACCGTTGTGGTTGTCGAGCATGACCGTGAAATCATTGAGGCGGCCGATGAAGTTATTGATCTTGGCCCTTATGCAGGGCGACTTGGCGGCGACGTTGTTTTTCATGGTTCGGTAACAGAAATGAAGGCTTCCGGCGCATCCCTTACAGCCCAGTATATGAATCGTACGAAACGCATTCCTGTGCCGCAGCTTCGCAGAACGCCTGATTTCAGCTCCTGCATCGAAATTACTGGTGCCATGCAGAACAATCTGAAGAATATTGATGTGCGCTTTCCTCTCGGCGTCATGAACTGCGTTACCGGTGTGAGCGGATCAGGCAAGTCTACTCTGGTCAACGATATTCTTAATAAAGGTATTATGAAGGAAAAGGGTGCATTGAAGGAGAATGCAGGTACCTACCGCTCGATTTCAGGCACATGGCTTGTTGATCGCGTAGAGCACGTTGACCAGTCTCCCATAGGAAAATCAAGTCGCAGTAATCCCGTCACCTACCTGAAAATATTTGACGACATTCGCAACCTGTTTGCCCAAACAAAAGATGCCCGGCAAAAGGGCTGGAAGGCCGGTTATTTTTCGTTCAACATTCCGGGAGGCCGTTGCGAAACCTGTGCTGGGGAGGGAAGTGTCCATATTGAGATGCAGTTTCTTGCTGACATAGAGGCTGTTTGTGAAGATTGTGGTGGCTTGCGATACAAACCCGATACTCTTGAAGTGAAGTACCATGGAATGTCCATTGCCGAGGTGCTCGACATAACAGTAGAGGAGGCGATCACTTTTTTCAGTAACGAAAAGGCAATTGCAAGAAAACTTATGGTGCTCGACGAAGTTGGGCTGGGTTATATCCGGCTGGGCCAGTCGTCAAGCACGCTTTCAGGTGGTGAAGCCCAGCGCCTCAAGCTGGCAAGTTTCATTGCCCATGCCGATCTGGCGCACACTCTGTTTATTTTCGACGAGCCGACTACCGGTTTGCATTTTGAGGATATCAACAAGCTGATCCTCTGTTTTGAAAAACTTCTTGAACAGAAGAACACCCTTGTCATCATTGAACACAACCCTGATATTATCAAGCAGGCTGACTGGATTATTGATCTCGGACCAGGCGCAGGAGATAAAGGTGGCAATCTTGTGGCGGAAGGTACCCCCGAAGAGATTGCGGACAGGGAGGATTCTCTGACCGGTCGATATCTCAAGCCTTCGTTCGACTGCTGAACTGTTTTTTCGTCATGTAATGGGGTGCTCCTCAAACGTGCCACCGTGAAGCCTGATATGCGGAAAGTGTGTCTGAGCAGTGCGTTCAACCCATACCGATTTTCCTTTTTTGAACTCGGTTTCATTTTCGGTTACCGAGAGCCGGTTTTTGGCAAGAGCCTCGATTTCCTGCAGGAGAACCGCGAGCAGTCGGTCTTCGGCAGTTGCAGTGTCATCCTGCATTTTCGAGCGGATACTTGTCAACTTTTCAAGGGTGATTTTACCTATACTGTTATAAAGTGCCTGAGTCATTATTTATTTTGGACAGGTGAATATTTTTATTATTATTGAAATGTTTTTTAGCACTCTCACTGTTCGAGTGCTAAAAAACATGAATTATGTGCCATAGTATCTTACTATTAAATCCAAAACCCAAACAAGAGAAGACAATGAACTTGAAACCCTTAGCTGATCGAGTTATTGTTAAGCCTGCAGCGGCTGAAGAAAAAACCAAGGGCGGTCTTTATATTCCTGATACCGGGAAGGAAAAGCCGCAGTATGGTGAAGTTGTTGCCGTAGGAACAGGTAAAATTGCCGATAGCGGTCAACTGCTTGCAATGCAGGTCAAGGCTGGCGACAAAGTGCTTTACGGCAAATATTCTGGCACCGAGGTGAGCGTTGAAGGCGAGGATTACCTCATCATGCGCGAGTCGGACATCTTTGCCATTCTTTAATTTTACTACAATTTAATAACCTTATTGGAGGAACGCTTAACAATGACTGCTAAAGATATTCTTTTTGACTCTGAAGCCAGAGCAAAACTTAAAGTTGGTGTTGACAAACTAGCCAATGCCGTCAAAGTTACCCTCGGACCTGCCGGGCGTAACGTCCTTATCGACAAAAAATTTGGTGCACCGACCTCAACAAAAGACGGTGTGACCGTTGCCAAAGAGATCGAACTTTCTGATGCTTTCGAGAACATGGGTGCCCAGATGGTGCGCGAAGTTGCCTCAAAAACCAGCGATGTCGCCGGTGATGGTACCACAACCGCAACTGTTCTTGCCCAGGCGATCTACCGCGAAGGTCTGAAGAACGTCACTGCAGGAGCTCGTCCGATTGACCTGAAAAGAGGCATCGATCGTGCCGTGAAAGAGGTTGTTCAGGAGCTGAGAAACATCAGCCGCAACATCTCCGGTAAAAAAGAGATAGCACAGGTTGGAACCATCTCCGCCAACAACGATCCTGAAATCGGCGAACTGATTGCCGAAGCTATGGACAAGGTTGGAAAAGACGGTGTCATTACTGTTGAAGAGGCCAAGGGAATGGATACGGAGCTCAAGGTTGTTGAAGGTATGCAGTTTGACCGTGGTTACCTTTCACCGTATTTCGTGACCAATTCCGAGACCATGGATGCCGAGCTCGAAGAGCCGCTGATTCTTATCTACGACAAGAAGATCAGCAACATGAAGGAACTTCTTCCTATTCTTGAAAAATCAGCACAGTCTGGTCGGCCACTGCTTATCATTTCAGAAGATATCGAAGGCGAAGCACTTGCAACCATTGTTGTCAACAAGCTCCGTGGCACCCTGAGAGTTTGCGCAGTCAAGGCCCCGGGCTTTGGCGATCGTCGCAAAGCCATGCTTGAGGATATCGCTGTTCTTACCGGCGGTACCGTTATTTCTGAAGAGAAGGGCTACAAGCTCGAAAACGCAACTATCACCTATCTCGGTCAGGCTGGTCGCGTCACCGTCGACAAGGACAACACAATTATTGTTGAAGGTAAAGGCACCCCCGAGTTGATCAAGGCCCGCATCAACGAAATCAAGGGACAGATCGAAAAAACAACTTCTGATTACGATACTGAAAAGCTGCAGGAACGTCTTGCAAAACTTTCAGGCGGCGTTGCTGTTCTTAACATCGGAGCTTCTACCGAAGTCGAGATGAAAGAGAAGAAAGCCCGTGTTGAAGATGCGCTGCACGCTACCCGCGCTGCTGTGCAGGAAGGTATTGTTGTTGGTGGCGGTGTTGCCCTGATTCGTGCGATCAAGGGTCTTGACAGAGCTATTGCAGACAATGAAGATCAGAAGACCGGTATTGAAATTATTCGCCGTGCGCTCGAAGAGCCACTTCGTCAGATTGTTGCCAACACTGGCACCACCGATGGCGCTGTTGTGCTTGAGAAGGTCAAGGCTGGAACCGGTGATTTTGGTTTTAATGCCAGAACAGAACAGTACGAAAACCTGGTCGAAGCCGGTGTTGTCGATCCTACAAAGGTAACCAGAAGCGCTCTTGAGAACGCTGCATCAGTTGCCAGTATCCTTTTGACAACCGAAGCAGCTATTACTGACATCAAGGAAGAGAAATCCGACATGCCGGCAATGCCTCCAGGCGGAATGGGTGGTATGGGCGGCATGTATTAATCTGCGCTCTCCATCTCTATTCTTTAAAAAAGCCAGCCTTCGGGTTGGCTTTTTTATTTGTGATTGATGGTTGATAATGACTATTACAAAGTCTTTATTAGAGTCGATTCAGAAGGATTTCCCAATGAAATACAGCACTTCGGTCAAGCCCATCAGCTTTTTGAAAACTCACGCGTCGGAAGTTATTCCGGAGGTTTCAGCCAATCGGGGAACCATGATTATCACGCATAATGGTGAAGCAAAGGTGATTGTGCAGGATGTTCATCTCTACGAAGAGACGCAGGAGAGCCTCGCTTTGTTGAAAATTCTTGCTCAAAGTTCAGAGAGTATTGAGCAGGGAAGGTATAAACCCGCAAGCGAATCGTTTGATTTTATCCGCCAGCAGAACGCAAAGCAGAAGGAGTTATGAACTCTGATGTTTTCCTGACTGAGGATGCGGAGGCAGATATTTTTGGTATCTGGAAGTATGTTGCCCGGCACGATTCGGTTGAACGAGCAGGTTCCCTTATTGATGCATTGCAGGAAGCTTGTCTGAGTCTCTGCCATTTTCCTGATCAGGGCCATTGTCCACCCGAACTTGAGAGAATCCACGTTGTTGAGTATCGTGAACTCCATTACAAGCCTCATCGGATAATTTACCGGATTCTGGATCGCCAGGTTTTTATCAGCTCAGGCTGTGGCTCTTGAACAAAGCCAGGCAGGCGGGAAGAACTTTTCAGGAGTTGCGGCAGAATTATGCAATGGAGTGACTTCTCTACCGGTTATCGAATCTGACCTTTGGACTCTGTTTCAGATAAGGCACGCATGCTGTGCGTTATTGCAAAAGCTCTTTACTTATGTATATTTGAAGAGGATTTGCATAAAGGAGCTATCATGAACCGAAAACAACAGATACAGCAACTCGTAGGGAAAAAAGGGATTATTCGGGCTGCGGATGTTGAGGATGCAGGTATATCCCGAAACTACCTCTACCAAATGCACAAGGAAGGGCTTTTGGAGAAGCTGTCAGTGGGACTTTACACCCTGCCGGAAGCTCCCGTGACAGAACATTCGGTTCTGGCTGAAGTTGCAATAAGGCTGCCCTACGCAGTTGTTTCTCTTCTGTCAGCTTTAAGTTATTATGAGCTGACTACTCAAATCCCTCATGAGATATGGCTGACCGTTCCCAGAAGTTCGTGGAGGTCGCAGAGAGAATATCCCCCGCTGAACTTGACTTATGTTTCCGGTTCAGCGTATTCATTCGGTATTGAGGAGCATATCATCAACGGAGTGAGTGTAAAAATTTATAGTCCGGCAAAAACTGTGGCAGATTGCTTCAAGTTTCGTAACAAGGTTGGTCTCGATGTCGCCATTGAGGCGCTTCGCGAGACCTGGCGATCACATAAAGCTACCGTGGATGAGCTGGTTGAAGCCGCCAGCATTGACAGAGTGTCGAAAATCATGCGCCCCTATCTGGAGGCTACAGTATGAGTCAGAAAAACATTGCCCATTCAATTTTTCAGCGCTTGCTGAACCGTGCTAAAGCCAATAAGGAGGACTTCAATCTTTTGCTCTCGCGTTACGGCATGGAGCGGTTTCTCTATCGACTCAGTGTCACGTCATACCGTGATCGATTCATCCTGAAGGGAGCAAGTCTGTTTTTTGTCTGGAAGGGACAGAACTACCGTGTCACCAGAGATGCTGATTTTCTGGGGTTTGGCAATCCCGATATGGAACAGCTTGCAGATGTGTTCCGAGATATTTGTGGTGTTGAGTTTCAGGATGATGGTATGATCTATCTCCCGGACACTCTGAAAATTGTGGAAATCCGTGAAGACCAGGAATACGATGGTGTACGAATTACTCTGGCAGGTTTTCTCAATCAGGCTCGAATTCCCATCCAGATCGATATCGGCTTTGGGGATACGATAACACCAGCCCCTGAAAACATCGAATATCCGGTGCTCTTTGATTGTCCTCCACCGCTTTTGAAGGCGTACCCACGATATACGCTGGTTGCCGAAAAACTGGAAGCGATAGTCAAACTCGGCCTTGCAAACAGCCGAATGAAGGACTTTTATGATCTATGGCTGATTTCTAAACTCTTCTCTTTCGAGGGGAATGTATTGCGGAACGCTTTGGAGAATACCTTTGAACGTAGGCGAACCGCATTTCCTGCGGCAACTCCATTTGCTTTTACTTCTGTGTTTTACGAGGATCATCAGAAACTGGTACAATGGCATGGGTTTATTAAAAAATCAAAATCAGACATTCCGGTAAGCGAATTCTGCGCAGTTATCGCGGAAATATCTGAATTTATCATGCCCGTCATCAATAGCCTGCAATCTAAAGTGCCGTTCACAGGAGTGTGGTTGCCGGATCAAGGGTGGAAGTGAAGTGACATTCTCTATTGAAACTACCCAAAAATTCAAGGTGACTCAAATATTGCGGCACACAAAAAGATGCGTTGTATTGTCATCTTTCCATTCATTGATTACCTTGTCTTTTCATACTTTTCACGGTTTACGGCATTGACAACAACACGATGGAAGAGAAATACATACTGAAATATCGAATAGAGCGGGAACTTGGCAGAGGCGGGATGAGCCGGGTCTATCTTGGCGTTGACCCGGTGATAGGGCTGTGGGTGGCTATCAAGGTGTTGAACCAGGATCTTGCAGAGGATGCTTCCATGCGTGAGCGCTTTCTTGTGGAGGCGCAATCGTTGGCAAAGCTTGATCACCCTGACATTGTTTCGTTGATTGAGTACGACCATGAGAAGCTGGTGCTGGTGCAAAAGTACATTGAGGGAATGAATCTTGAGGAGTACATCACCAACCATCGTGGCCCTATTCCTGAAGAGGAGGCGAAGGCGCTTTTCTGCAAACTGCTGGAGGCTTTTGCCTACGTGCACAGCAACAACGTGATCCATCGTGATATCAAGCCAGCCAATATTTTGATGACGAAGGCGGGCAAGGTCAAGATTGTTGATTTCGGTATAGCGAAAGACACAGAAGCGGGTCGCAATACCAGTACCGGCCTCCACCCGGGGACGCTGCCTTACATGAGCCCGGAGCAGGTGCTTGGCGAGGAGCTCGACAAGCGGACAGATATCTACTCGTTGGGTGTGCTGCTGCACCAGATGCTGACTGGCAAGGCACCCTACGATATCAACACCGACAAGCAGTTCAAGGTGCAAGCAAAGATTGTGCAGGAGCCACTGCCGAGGATGAAGAGCATCTACGAGTACGTGTCGCCGGGGATGCAGGCGGTTGTTGACAAGGCGACGGCGAAGGATCGTTCAAAGCGATATCAGAGCTGCGAAGAGTTTATGCGGGCGATCCGGGCGGTCAAGCCAGCGCCACTTCCGGTGGCTGACTGGCGGGAGAAGCTGCGCGATATCGTCCGCGACAAGCGGGTTATTGCGGGTGTTGTTTTGGTTATGCTGGTTGCGCTGGGTGTGTTCGGGTTCAGCCATGCGCCAAAGCGTGTGGAGCCGCCAGTGGTTGCTGAACCATTTTCACCAGCGCCCGCAGGTGTTGATCCTGATAAAGCTGCTCTCAGAGAGGCCGAGCGTCAGCGTGATGCTGCAAAGAGAGAGGCCGACAGCTTGAAAGCGAAGCAGAAGGCGGATGATGCTTTTCGCGCTCAACAAGCCAAAAACGCTGAATCTCGTTTTAAGGTGGGTGATCGAAAAAATGGTGGCATCATTTTTGATTTCGATGGTAGTGATCAGCATGGTTTGGTTGCTGCAACAAAGGATATGCCAGGGCACTCTGAAGGTTTTAATGAAGGTCATTTTACCTGGGATGATGCTGTGGCAAGATGTTCCGACTTCAATGACAAAGGTTATAGCGATTGGCGGTTACCAACAAAAAAAGAGTTAAATAAGCTTTATTACGCTAAAAACAATGTTGGTGGTTTTGTGGACGGCTGCTATTGGAGTTCTACTGAGATCGATGCGGGTAACGCATTGGGCCTGACCTTCAACGGTGGCGGCCAGGCCTACGGCACTAAGGGTGGCAAGTGGTGGCGAGTTCGGGCTGTGCGGGCTTTTTAACCATGTGCGACGTGAAGTCGAGTAAACGAATTGTTCTTTGCAGAACCAACGGTGTCGTCAGTTGACCCCACCGACATAAGCAGGCAGAGTAATCGGTCTTGTGTCAAGCTGACGGGAAAAGTACCCACAGGAAACGGTTAGCTGACTCGTGAGGGAAGGCCAAATCTGCCAGGAGCAGGCAGTGAGGGGCAAAAGGCAGAATGACAAGGCGAACGGAAGTGAACTATTGGTAAAACATCGCCAAAAGCAACAAGCAGAAGTTACTCATACGCTTGAACCAAAAAGTGTGCGGGAAGGTTTCAATGAACAGACTTGAAAAGCATGGAACAACAGATTCTGAACTATAACATAGAACGCCTCCTTGGAGAGGGCGGAATGAGCCAGGTCTATCTCGGCGTTGACCCTGCGACGGGTCAGAAAGTGGCGATCAAGGAGCTGCTGCCGCATCTGGCAAGTCACCACGACATGCGTCTCCGTTTTCTGAATGAGGCACAGTCTTTGGCAAAATTGAACCATCCCAATATTGTCCGGTTGATCCGGTATGAGGAGGTTGAAAACAGGTTGATTCTGGTGCAGGAGTATGCGGAAGGAGTCAACCTTGAGGAGTACATTACGAACCAGCGCGGGCTTATTCCTGAAGCGGAGGCCAAAGAGCTTTTTTGCCAGTTGCTTGATGCTTTTGCCTATGCCCACGAACACGGCGTTATCCATCGCGACATCAAGCCATCAAATATTCTCATTACACCAGACAACCAGATCAAGGTTGTTGATTTTGGTATTGCCAAAATTGCCGGAGGTGAGAGCGGCATGCTTCGTACCAAAACGGGCGCCAGAATCGGAACGGTTGTTTATATGAGTCCTGAGCAGGTTCACGGCCATGTTGCCGACCGGCAGAGTGATATTTACTCGCTTGGTGTGCTGCTGCACCAGATGCTGACCGGCAAGGCTCCTTACAATCTCGACACGGATTCGGAATTTGATATTCAGACAAAGATTGTCAAAGAACGATTGCCACGGATGAAAGGGATTTATGAATATGTCTCAAACGAGATACAGGCCATTGTTGACAAAGCAACTGCTAAAGAAAAAAGCGCCCGATATCGTGACTGCCAGGAGTTCATGCAGGCAATCAAGGCTGCAAAACTGCCTCATTTTTCTGAGTCTCCCGATTGGCGGGAGTGGCTGCGCGACAAGCGGGTCATTGCTGGAGTTGTGGTGGTGCTCTGCATTGTGCTGGGAGTTGCAGGGTTTAAGTACAGCGGAATACCCGAGAAGTGGAAAAAGGAGGATGCGGCAAAAGCTTATGAGCAGGGCAAATTGCTGTATGATGCTAAAAAGTATGATGACGCAAAGGTATTCCTTGAAAAAGCCGCTACTCTTGGTAATCCGGATGCGCAGTATAAACTCGGAGTATGCTACGACAAAGGTAAAGGTGTGAAGCAGGATTATGCAGAAGCAGTGAGATTGTATCGTTTATCAGCCGATCAGGGAAATGCGAAGGCGCAAAACAACCTCGGCTTATGCTACGACAAAGGCAAAGGTGTGAAGCAGGATTATGCAGAAGCAGTGAGATTGTATCGTTTATCAGCCGATCAGGGGGATGCTTATGCGCAATGCAACCTCGGATATTGCTACGACGAAGGGCATGGTGTGAAGCAGGATTATGCAGAAGCAGTGAGATTGTATCGTTTATCAGCCGATCAGGGAAATGCGATGGCGCAAAACAACCTCGGCTTATGCTACGACGAAGGGCATGGTGTGAAGCAGGATTATGCAGAAGCAGTGAGATTGTATCGTTTATCAGCCGATCAGGGAAATGCTTATGCGCAAAACAACCTCGGCGTATGCTACGACAAAGGCGAAGGTGTGAAGCAGGATTATGCAGAAGCAGTGAGATGGTACCGCTTATCAGCCGATCAGGGAAATGCTTATGCGCAAAACAACCTCGGCTTATGCTACGACAAAGGCAAAGGTGTGAAGCTGGATTATGCAGAAGCAGTGAGATTGTATCGTTTATCAGCCGATCAGGGAAATGCGAAGGCGCAAAACAACCTCGGCTTATGCTACGACAAAGGCAAAGGTGTGAAGCAGGATTATGCAGAAGCAGTGAGATTGTATCGTTTATCAGCCGATCAGGGGGATGCTTATGCGCAATGCAACCTCGGATATTGCTACGACGAAGGGCATGGTGTGAAGCAGGATTATGCAGAAGCAGTGAGATTGTATCGTTTATCAGCCGATCAGGGAAATGCGATGGCGCAAAACAACCTCGGCTTATGCTACGACGAAGGGCATGGTGTGAAGCAGGATTATGCAGAAGCAGTGAGAT
>Ga0194037_1001184_pt1 | contig 19331 bp, 12 predicted proteins | sample JunL306m_MetaG_FD_148653 | JGI IMG/M metagenome (GOLD analysis project Ga0194037, IMG submission 148653) | Anoxic zone freshwater microbial communities from boreal shield lake in IISD Experimental Lakes Area, Ontario, Canada - Jun2016-L304-6m | ecosystem: Environmental > Aquatic > Freshwater >...
TTACCCTGCGGCACCTGGGTCTATGGGGGGGGGGTAGCGGTCGCGGTCATCGCCTCCAGTTACACCTTCATTCTGTGGAGCCACCCCTACGCCGGCATCATCTTCACCGCGGAAGCGATCTGGATCGGAATGGCGCTCCGGAGGGGACACCGTAACCTCGTGCTGGTGGATACGCTCTACTGGCTGGTGGTGGGGATACCGTTGGTGGCTCTGTTGTATGGCCTGGCGCTGGGAACGCCCGGAACCAGCGTAACCGTCATTGCCTTGAAACAGGCCATCAACGGCATTGCCAACACCCTGATTGCCGTCTGCATTCTGCTCCCTGTCAAGCGGTGGTGGGGGGCGCCGGCGGAACCACTTTCCCCTTATGCGGAACGGGTGTTTCTGCTGGCGGCAATCTTTCTGATGGCGCCGGTCCTGATTTTGATCTGCACCGACGCTCAACAGGAGCGTACCCGGACGGAGCGTCTGATCATTCAGGACATCACGACCGATTTCCGCGAAACCGAAACCAAAATTGCCGGCTGGATGAGGCAACATGTCACTGCTATCCGAGTCGTCGCCGCGTTGGGTAATGAGTACGCGCTGAAGCCGTCGCCCCGCTTGCAGGCGGAGCTGCACCGGATTCACCTCATGTTTCCGGACTTTCATAACATATTTCTGGCGGACGCCGGTGGAACGTCCCTGGCTTTTTATCCCCCGCTCAACGAACGGGGAGCAACCACCATCGGTATCAACTTCTCTGATCGGGAGTGGTTCCGGTTGATGAACAGCACCCTTCAGCCGGTTATTTCCGAGGTCTTCCTGGGGCGGGCCAGAATTTCGGCGCCGATCTTTGCGATCAGCGTACCGGTGGAGCACGAAGGTCGGCTCAGTCACTTCGGCGCCGGGGCCATCAATCTGGACCGGATGCGGGATTTGTTCCAGCGGGCCGGCGCCCGCAGGGAATACTCGTACACCATCATCGACCACAACCGGAACATCGTGATCAGCACCGACCCGGCGCGTAAGCCGTTGACCGGATTTGTCTCTCCGGGGGCCATCACTCGCCGCCTTACCACCGAAGTCTCCCTGCTGATGCCTGACGCGCGGAGAAATTACAGCGCCGTGCAGCGGTGGCAGGGCGCCGGCTACGTGATCCGGCAGCCTATTCCGGGGACCGACTGGAGCCTGTTGCTCGAATATCCCCTGGCGCCGATTCAAAGTCTGTTCTACCAATGGGCCATAAGGAGATTTATGGCGGCGCTGCTGCTCTTTACGGGCATGCTCTACGCCGCTACCCTGGTCAGCCGGCGTATGACCGGGCCGCTGGCCAATCTGTCGACAGTTTCCCGGGACATCCCGGAGCGGATTGACCGGAACGAAGCGATCCCCTGGCCCGCGGCGCCGACCCTGGAGCTGGCCGATCTCACGGCCAATTTCCGGTTGACGGCCGACGCCCTCCGGGAGCGGATCGAACAGGCCCGGCTGACAAACATTCGCCTGGAAGAGCAGGTACAAGCCCGCACCGTCGAACTGACCCGGAGCGAACAACGGTTCCGGTCTCTGTTCCAGGAACATTCCGCGGTCTTTCTGCTGATTGATCCCGACTCGGGCGCCATTGTCGACGCCAATGCCAGCGCGGCCCGGTTCTACGGCCACGGCATTGCCGAATTGCGCGCCATGAACATCGAGGCCATCAACCTCCTGCCGCCGGCTGAAGTCGCGGCCCTACGCCTGACGGCTCAAAACCATGACCGGAATACCTTCCTGTTTCCCCACCGACTCCGTGACGGCGCCGTGCGGATGGTCGAAGTAGATTCCTCGCCGATCCCGGTCAACGGGCAGCCGTTGCTCTTTTCCATCATTCACGATGTCACCGACCGGGAAACCGCGGCCCAAAAACTGCGGGAGAGCGAGAAGCGCTTCCGTACCGTGTTTGAGATGGCGGCCGTCGGCATCGCCCGGGTGAAGCCGACCGGCGAATTCATTGAAGTGAATGATCAGATGTGCGCTATTACCGGCTACTCGCGCTCGGAACTGACGACGTTGAACTTCCAGGAGATTACTCATCCCGATGACCGCGAGCTCAGCGCGCGCCATACCGCCACGTTGAGCGCCGGAGAAGTCGAGACCTGTTCTCTGGAAAAGCGGTATCTGCGCAAGTCCGGCGACGTGGTGTGGTGCTTTCTGACCGTGGCCGTGTGCCGGGGAACCGACAGTTCACCCCCGTATAACATTGTCGTCGTGGAAGACATCACCCCCCGCAAAGAGCTGGAACGACGGCTTGAACGGATCAGCCGGGAACAGCGCGTGATCCTCGACACCTCCAGCGTGGGGATCGCAATGATCCGCGACCGGCGGTTGGAGTGGGTCAATGCGGCCGCAACCAGAATCTTCGGCTTTACCCAAGATGAACTGGTCGGTAAGTCCACCGGGGACTTTTTTGTGTCTTTGCTAGAGCATGAACGAATCGGTCGGGAGGCGTATCCGTTACTGGCCCAGGGGAAAGAGTATCAGACCGAAATACGGATATGCCATCAGGCCGGCCACCCGGTCTGGGTTCGCATTACCGGACGGGCTATCACCGCCGAAGATATCTCCCAGGGGAGTGTCTGGATATTTGAGGATGTCACCGCACACAAGCAAATGGAAGACGCAATGCGCGCTAGTCAAAAACGTCTGGCAAACATAATAGAGGGAACACGAGTCGGTACGTGGGAGTGGAATATGCAAACAGGGGAGGCTGTAATTAACGAAGAGTGGGCAAGAATTATCGGCTATACCCTTGATGAACTATCACCCGTAGCCATCGAAACATGGAAGAAATATTCCCACCCTGACGACTTGCGGAGAAGCGACGAACTGCTGGATATATACTTGCGTGGAGAATTCGGTTATTACGAGTGCGAAGCCAGAATGAAGCACAAAAATGGTGATTGGGTCTGGGTTCTCGGCCGAGGAAAGGTTGCTTCGTGGAGTGAAGACGGGAAGCCATTAATGATGTTCGGCACTCATCAGGACATCACCGAACGCAAGCAAGCCGAAGATGATTTACTTCTTGCCAAAGCCGCCGCCGAGTCCGCCAACCGGGCCAAGAGTGACTTCCTGGCCAACATGAGCCACGAGATCCGGACCCCCATGGTCGCCATCATCGGCCTGGGCGACCTGACCCTGGAGACGAAGCTGTCGCCGGTGCAGCGGGATTATCTGGAGAACATCACAACGTCCGCGCGTTCACTGCTCGCCATACTGAACGGCATTCTGGACTTTTCCAAGGTCGAGGCCGGGAAACTGGACCTGGAGTCGGTTGTCTTTTCGCTCCCGGCAAGCCTGGAAAAGGTGGCCGGCGTCATAACCGTTCAGGCCCGGGCCAAGGGGTTGGCGTACCAAACGGAAGTGGCCTCCGACGTCCCCAAGGTGGTAATCGGCGACCCGCTCCGGCTGGAACAGGTGCTGATCAATTTGCTGGGGAACGCGGTCAAATTTACGACTCAGGGGAGCGTCGGGCTGGCCATCGCCCCAATCGAAACCTCCGCCGAAAGAGTCGTCCTGGAATTCAAGGTCAGCGATACCGGCATTGGTCTGTCGCCGGAACAGTGCTCTACGATCTTTGCGCCGTTCACGCAAGCCGACAGTTCCACGACCCGTCGTTACGGCGGGACCGGACTGGGACTCAGTATCAGCCAACGTCTGGTGGCTCTGATGGGAGGGAGCATCACGGTCGAAGGCGAACCGGGGCAAGGGAGTGTCTTCCGGTTTACCGCCTGTTTCCTGCCGACAGTGGTCGAAGCTCTGCCTGTAGCGCCGGCTCCGGCCCGGATTGACCTCAGTGTCATCAAGGGCGCGCGGGTCCTGTTGGTGGAGGACCAGCCGATCAACCGAAAAATTGCCCACTCCATGTTGCACCGGGCCGGGCTCCTGGTCACGATGGCGACGGATGGCCGGGAGGCCGTGGAGTTGGTCGGAGATACCGCCGAGCCCTTTGACCTGGTACTGATGGATATCCAGATGCCGGAGATGGACGGCTACGAAGCGACCCGGCGTCTCCGGGAACATTGGGGTACGGACGTGCTGCCGATCATTGCCATGACCGCTCACGCCCTGCCCGAGGAGCGCCGAAAATGTCTGGCTGCCGGGATGAACGATCACGTGACCAAACCGATTGATGTCGCGGAGCTTCACGAAACACTGTGTCGCTGGATCAAGCCCCGGCCGGGGCAGTCCGAGGCGTCGGCAGGGGATAACGAAGCCGCTACTCCCGGCGAGGACGTCCCGGACGTTCCCGGAATTCATACCGGAGAAGGACTGGCCCGCCTGGGAGGCCATGTGGCCATGTACCGCTCCCTTCTCCAACAATTTGCCCGCGAGAAGCGTGAGGTTGCGGCACAGCTCTCTATCCTGCTGAATGCAGGGGATATTGCTACGTGCCGATTGGTGGCGCACACTCTCAAGGGGGTGGCGGGGAACCTGGGAATCGCGGATATCGCCGAAACGGCGGCGAATCTGGAAACGGCGCTCATTCGGGAGGACTTAGAGGCGGCCGGCGGGTGGCTGGCGACGTTAGAGGAGCAGGTAGACCAGGCGCTGACCAGTGTGACGGAGCTGGCACAATTGCTCCCGGTTGAATCCCGTGCCGAGCAAGAACCTCTGGCGCTGGAAGAACTGTCGGCCCTGGGCGAGGATATGACCCGGATGCTGCGGACCAACAATCTCCGGGCGATTGAACTCTGTGATCGGCTGCGGGCGACCTTGGAACAGCTCTGTCCGGCCGAAACGGTGCGGAACTTGAGCAAATGCATGGAACGCCTGGATTTTGACGGAGCCAAGGGGCATTGGCGTGAGTGTCAAGCGATCCTTAAAACGGCAATTCACTCGCGCAAAGTCGGAAAGAAATTCAAAGACGGATATTCCATAACGTCAGGAGAATTATCATGACCACCCGAAAAACCCATCCGGAACTCCTGGCGAACAAAGAAAAGCTTCTGCGCCGTCTGGCTGCGACGGAAGAGGCCATGCGCGCCATCGGCAGCGGCGCCGCCGATACGCTTGCGGTTTTCGGATCGGAAGATGAGCAGCTCTGCCCCCTGAAGCCGGAAAGTCCGACGCACCGAGAGGTCGACCTTGACCTCCTCACCAGGATTCTCGACTCCCTGCCGACCAATACCGCAGTTATTGACGATCAGGGTACCATTGTGAGCGTAAATGAGTCCTGGGTGCGGTTTGCAGTGGAACATGGGGCGCCGCATGCTTGCGGCGGTACCTTTGTCGGCGTCAATTATCTGGAGGTCTGTCGCGGGTCCGCGCTGGAGGGCGACCACTTGGCGCGGGAAGCCCTGGATGGCATCGAGACGGTTCTGTCGGGCCAATGGGAAACCTTTACCTTAGAGTATCCCTGCCATTCGGCCACGGCCCGGCTCTGGTTCCTGATGACAGTGGTCCGTTATCACGGGTCCACGCCGGGCGCGGTCATCACCCATTTCGCTATTTCGGAACGTAAACTGGCGGAAGAGCGGTTACTGGCCGGCGCGGCCCGCTATCGGCTGTTGGCGGACACCATGTTGCAAGGTGTGGTCCACCAGGATGTCGCCGGAACCATCATCGCGATGAATCCGGCCGCCGAGGAGATTCTTGGCAAAAGCCGGGAGGAATTTCTGGGAAGTAGTTCGGTTCAGGTGGAACATCATACCCTGCGCGAAGACGGGACGCCGTTCCCCGGCCTGGAACATCCGTCCATGGTGGCGTTACGGACCCGATCCCCGGTACGGAATGTCATCATGGGAGTATTCAACCCCCGGCGTGACGAGTATCGGTGGATCAACATCGACGCCGTGCCGTTCTTTCTTGATGATGAGTCGCAGTCATTGGAAGTGTATACGGTTTTTACGGATATCACCGAAAAAAGGGAGACGGAAGAGACCTTGCGGCGGACGTTGGCCGAACTGGAGCAGCGGGTAGCGTCCCGCACCGAGGAACTGGCGCGGAGTGTCGCGGCCCTGCGAGTCAGCGAAGAGCGCTATCGCACCGTGGTGGAAGATCAGACCGAGCTGATCTCCCGCTCTCGTCCCGACGGCGCGTATACTTTTGTCAACGAAGTCTTCTGCCGGTTCTTCGGCCACAACCAAAGCGAATTGCTCGGCGCGAGTTGGGCGCCGCAACCGGTTGCCGAGGACATCCCCTTTATCGAAGCGGAACTCCAACGGCTCTCTCCGACCACTCCGGTGGTCATCATCGAGAACCGGGTGTATGACGCCGTCGGCGCAATCCGCTGGATGCAGTTTGTCAACCGGGGTTTTTTTGACGAGCAGGGGCGGTTGCTGGAGACCCAGGCCGTGGGGCGTGACATCACCGCCCGCAAGCAGGCCGAAATGCTGATGGCCAACCTCAATGACCAACTGGAAGAGCAGGTGGCGGAGCGGACGAACGAATTGACCATGATCAATACGAGCCTCACCCATGAGATGAAAGAACGCTTACGGATTGAACAGGAGATACTGGAGCATCAGCAGCGTCTCCAGGAGATGTCCCAGGAACTGGCGCTGACCGAGGACCGGGAACGGGATCGGATCGCCGCCGAATTGCACGACCAGGTCAACCAGCGTCTGGTCCTGGCCAAGATGAAGGTGGAGGCCATGGCGCGTAAGCTGGCGGCGCCGGCCCTGGAAAAGACGGCCGTGGGGATTTGCGACCTGCTGGCCCAGACCATAGAGGACACCCGGTCACTGACGGCGCAAATCCGGCCACCCATTCTGGCGAACTCCGGTCTGGAGGCGGCGGTCAGGTGGTTGGGGGATGAGTTGCATGAGCAGTACGGTCTCTGGATAGAGGTGTGTGATGACCACGAACCGAAAGCCCTGGAGTATGGGGTGCGCTCCTGCGTGTTCCAGGCGGTCCGGGAATTGTTGATGAATGTGGTCAAACATGCCGGAGTCTCCCAGGCACGGGTCGTGATGAGGCGGGAGGGACGCCACCTGGTGATCATTGTGGCGGACGACGGGAGTGGCTTTGATCCGGCGGAGGCAAACACCCGTAAAGCTCGCGCCGGAGGTTTTGGCCTGTTCACTGTTAGCCAGAAAATAGAATATCTGGGTGGTTTCTTCCGGATCGATTCCCAACCCGGCGCCGGCGCCAGGGCAACCATCAAGATGCCGTTGACCGCCGCCGAGGCCGGCGGGGAGGCTGCCGGGAAACTGAAGATCCTTCTGGTTGATGACCAGAGTTTTGTCCGGGAAGGGTTGCGGGCGCTTATCGCGGGAGAGCCGGACCTGGAGGTGGTGGCGGAGGCCGGCGATGGCCGGGCCGCTGTCGCTCTGGCCCGTGACCAGCGCCCCGACGTGGTGATCATGGATCTCAACATGATCGATATGAGCGGGATAGACGCCACCCGCGCCATTACCACGGAACTGGCTGGAGTGCGGGTGGTGGCTTTTTCCGTGGAGTCGGACCGGCGTTTCATCATTGACGCCCTGAGCGCCGGGGCCGGCGGCTATGTCCGCAAGGATTCCCCTTTTGCCGTCCTCGCCGCAGCAATCCGCGCGGTGGCCGCCGGTGAAACGTATCTGGGACCGCGGATCTCGGACATCGTCATCAGGGACTATCTGCAGCGGGTTCCTGATGGCGAAAGTTTGTTCGCCGAAAGCCTGACGGTCCGCGAGCGGGAAGTCCTGCAACTGATCGCCGCCGGCAAAACCGTCAAAGAGATCGCCTTTGCGCTGGAGATCAACGCCAAGACCGTTGACGGCTTGCGGCGCAAAATCATGGACAAACTCAATCTTCACAGCACGGCCGAGCTGACCAAGTATGCCATTCGCGAAGGCTTGACGTCGCTCAAGTAGCGTCCTGACCCCCTCACCCTGTCCCTCTCCCACGAGGGGAGAGGGGACGTTGCGCGTGACAGCGGTGTTGAAATTGCAGCGGTTTCTCTGGGGTAATCGCCATTCATCCCCCATAAACCCGTACAAAGGCTCCCTCTCCCCGTAGGGGCGACTCGCGAGTCGCCCGTACAGAGAGGGCCGGGGTGAGGGGTGGTTTAGTGGTAGGTTTAGTTGAACAGTACATCATGGATCTTCAGGCGCCGCCGGAAGCTGCGCGCTGTGCCATACCGCGACAATCCAGAGGGTGGTCTCCTTGATCCGGTAAAAAAATCGATACGGCGCCACGATAACTTCACGAAATGGAAGGTCGGGAAATTCCAGCAGGATACGGCCGGATTCCGGGAAATCTCTCAGCCTCGAAAGCCTGTTTTCGGCTTTTCGACGAAAGGCGTCCGCGGCGGTCGGATTTTCCTTGTGAAGGTACGTGAGGGCATCCAGAAATTGTTTTCGCGCCGTGGGCGTAAACCTGACATTCATGATTTCAACCCACCCAAGAGCAGCGCCTCCGCTTCCGCAAAGACGTCCTCCAGGTCAAATCCGATGCCTGCTTCAACTTCTTGCTCTCCACGGGCGAGCAGATGGAGAATTTCCAGAGACTGTTGTGTCTGGGCATAGGTCTGCATGCTGAGCATGACGGCGGCAGCCCGTCCTCGCTGGGTTATGAAGACCGGCTCTCTTGAGTCAATGACCCGTTTGACGAGCCCACTGGCATCCTGGCGAAGATCCGAAATCGGCACGATGTTGGGAATAGCAGCCATTGATTGTACCTCCTTTGATAGCGTCAACAGTATCACCAACGGTATTGGAAAACAACCCCCCCTTTTTTTTCTTGTTCCCAAGCTGGAGCTTGGGAACAAGGAGAGTCCGGCTAAAGCCATCCCCGTGGTTTCCGCCGCCCACTAAGTATTTTCCCCCCGGTCACTCCCGAATTTCCTTGTAGCGCCATCTTTTTCCCTGCGCCATACTGTTCATTAGAAGGCGAAATACCCTCCGGCGGCGCTTCCCGGTCATGACGGTTGTCGTCAAGGCTGGCGAATCAGAGGCCGATACCGGTCGGAAGGAGATCCACAAGCCCATGACTATCCAACCCAAGTCTGACCTGTTCGATGTTGATTGCCACACCAGAGCCGTTATGAAGAGTATTTCCGAGTGCCTCATGGACCGGCCGCTTTGCCGCCATGCCTTCCTGTTTGGCGTCAGCTATTTTTGCAATCATCCTCGCCACCTCGAACTGCGGGTTCCCGTGCGCCGTAAGACGGAGAGAGTACAGCCTCCAGTTACTCCTTTATTCCGTTGAGCCACCCCTACGCCTTTATCATCTTCACCGCGGAAGCGATCTGGATCGGGCTGGCGCTCCGGAGGGGACACCGTAACCTCTTTCAGGTTGATACGCTCTACTGGCTTCTGGTGGGGATACCACTGGCGGCTCTGTTGCATGGACTGGCACTGGGAGCGCTCGGAACAAGCGTAACCGTCATCGCCTTGAAAGAGGCCATCAACGGCATTGCCAACACCCTGATTGCCGTCTGCATTCTGTCTCCGGTCAAGCGGTGGCGGCGCCGGCGGAACCACTCTCCCCGTATGCGGAACGGGTGTTTCTGCCGGCCGCGGTCGTAGATCTGCCTGTGGCGCCGGCGCCGGCCCGCCGGGTTGACTCAGTGTCATCAAGGGCGCACGGGTCTTGCTGGGAGAGGATCAGCCAATCAACGGAAAGATAGCCCACTCCATGTTACCATGTTACAGCGGGCCGGGCTCCGGGTCACGATGGCGGCGGATGGCCGGGAGGCAGTGGAACTGGTCGGAGATGCAGCCGAGCCGTTTGACTTGGTGCTGATGGATATCCAGATGCCGGAGATGGACGGCTACGAGGCGCCCCGGCGTCTCCGGGAACATTGGGGTACGGACGTGCTGCCGATCATTGCCATGACCGCTCACGCCCTGCCCGAGGAGCGCCGAAAATGTCTGGCGGCCGGCATGAACGATCACGTGACCAATCAGATCGATGTCGCGGAGCTTCACGAAAAACTGTACCGCTGGATCAAGCCCTGCTCAGGAGAAATATCATGAAATCCTTTGTGGAACTCTTTGAGGAACTCTTAGCGAACAAAGAAAAGTTCCTACGCTGTCAGTACGCGACGGAGACCCTGCACGTGCGAGGCTGCTACGCCGCCCCGGTTTCGGTTCCCGGATCGGAAGCAGTAGGTTGGGGTGAGGAACGAACCCCAACGGATAATGTTGGGGTTCACGGTAAAGCTGTTCACCCCAACCTACCACTATAACGTCTGGAGAAATACCATGACCACCGCCCGAAAATCCCATGAGGAACTCTTGGACAACAATGAACAGCTCCTGCGTCGACTGTCCGCGACGCTGGAGCTGCGCGCGAGCGGTAGCGGCGCCGTCGACACGGGTGCGGTTTCCGGAGCGGAAGGTGAGCAGCGCTGCCCCTTGAAACGGGAAAAGTCGGCGCATCAAGTGTTCGACTTTGGCCTCCTCACCGGCATCCTCGACTCCCTGCCGACCAATGCCGCGATTATTGACGACCAGGGGACCATTGTGTGCGTCAATGAGTCCTGGACGCGGTTCGCCGCGGAAAATGACGTGCCGCTGGCTGACGGCGGGGCCTTTCTCGGCGTCAATTACCTGGAGGTCTGTCGCGGGGCGGCGCGGGCGGACGACCCCCTGGCGCGGGAAGCCCTGGCCGGCATCGAGGCGGTTCTTTCGGGACGTAGCGGAACCTTTACCTTGGAGTATCCCTGCCATTCGGCCACAATCCGGCGCTGGTTCCTGATGACGGTGGTCCGTTATCAGGGGTTCATACCTGGCGCTGTCATTACCCATTTTGATATTACCGAACGGAAACAGTTGCTGGATGACTTGAGCCGGTCCAATGAGGAACTGGAACAGCGGGTTGAAGAACGGACCCGGACACTAAGCGAGAGCGAGGAGCACTTCCGGGCAATACTCGACAACATGCCCGCCATGATCGGTTACTGGGATCGGAACCTCCGGTGCCGTTTCGGTAATTACGCCTACAGCGACTGGTTCAATATTGATCCGGAGCAGTTGCCGGGTATGCACATCCGCGAGGTAATCGGCGAAGAACGCTATCGGCTCAATCTCCCGTATATCGAAGGCGCTTTAAGGGGAGAACCGCAACATTTTGAGCGGGTCATAGCGACTCACGATGGCGCGGATATTCGTTACTCCCAGGCGAATTACCTGCCCGATGCGCAAAACGGCGAGATTGTCGGGTTCTATGTGCTGGTTACCGATGTCAGCCGGATCAAGAACGCCGAACAGGCCGCCGAGGCCGCCAACCGGGCCAAGAGTGACTTCCTGGCCAACATGAGCCACGAGATTCGTACCCCCATGGCCGCCATCATCGGCCTGGGTGACCTGACCCTGGAGACGAAGCTGTCGCCGGTGCAGCGGGACTATCTGGAAAAGATCACCTCTTCCGCGCGTTCGCTGCTCGGCATACTGAACGGTATTCTGGATTTTTCCAAGGTGGAGGCCGGGAAACTGGACCTGGAGTCAGTCCTATTTTCGCTCCCGGCAAGCATGGAGAAGGTGGCCGGTGTGATAACCGTTCAGGCCCGGGCCAAGGGGTTGGCGTACAGAATGGACCTGGCGCCGGACGTCCCCCACGTGGTAATCGGCGACCCGCTCCGGCTGGAACAGGTGCTGATAAACCTGCTGGGGAACGCGGTCAAGTTTACCTATCAGGGGAGCATCGAGTTGGCCATCGCCCCGGTGGAGAGCTCCGCCGAAAGAGTCGTCCTGGAGTTCAGGATCAGCGATACCGGCATTGGTCTGTCGCCGGAACAGTGCGCCTCGATCTTTGAGCCATTCACCCAAGGTGACAGTTACACGACCCGACGTTATGGCGGGACCGGACTGGGGCTCAGTATCTGCCAACGTATGGTGGCTCTCATGGGAGGGAGCATCACGGTCGAGGGCGAACCGGGACAGGGGAGTGTCTTCCGGTTTACCGCCTGCTTCCTGCCGGCCGGGGCTGAAGATCTGCAGCCCACGCCGGCGCCGGCTCTGAGAGACCTCAGTGTCATCAGATGCGCGCGGGTCCTGTTGGTGGAGGACCTGCCGATCAACCGGAAGATTGCCCGGTCTATGTTGCACCGGGCCGGGCTCCAGGTCACGGTGGCGGCGGATGGCCGGGAGGCGGTGGAGCTGGTCGGTCATGCCGCCGACCCCTTTGACCTGGTGCTGATGGATATCCAGATGCCGGAGATGGACGGCTACGAGGCGACCCGGCGTCTCCGGGAGTTGTGGCGTCCGGAAGAGCTGCCGATCATTGCCATGACCGCTCACGCCCTGCCCGAGGAGCGCCAAAAATGTCTGGCGGCCGGGATGAACGATCATGTGACAAAACCGATCGAGGTCGCGGAGCTTCACGAAAAACTGTGTCGCTGGATCAAGCCCCGGCCGGGGCAGTCCGCGACGCCGGGAGAGGATGACAACGCCGCGACTCCCGGCGCGGACGTCCCGGACGTTCCCGGAATTCATACCGGAGAAGGTCTGGCCCGTCTGGGCGGCAATGTGGCCATGTACCGGTCCATGCTCCAACGCTTTGTCAGCGATAACCGTGAGGTTGCGGCGTGCCTCTTTGCCCTGCTGAATGCCGGGGATTTCGCCGCGTGCCGGTTGATGACGCACAACCTCAAGGGGGTGGCGGGAAACCTGGGAATTGTGGGCCTCGCGGACACGGCGGCAAAGCTGGAAACGGCGCTCGTTCGGGAGGACGTAGAGGCGGCCCGCGGATGGCTGGCGGAATTAGAAGAGCAGGTGGTCCAAGCGCTGGCCGGTGTGACGGAGCTGGAACAATCGTTGCCGGTCAAATCCGAGATCACGCAAGAACTCCTTTCGCCAGAGGAACTGCCGGACTTGTGTGAGAATTTGACCCGGATGCTGCGGGTCCGCAATCTTCAGGCTCTGGAACTTTTGGTGATGTCCCCATCCTGTTGACACGATTTCGTAACTGAGCATTTTTCCTCTATTTTCATGAAATCGCTGGTCTCTGCCAACCTACTGATTTGTAACGATATGTTAGATTTATGTCAACAGGATGGGGACATCACCGAACTTTTTGATCGGTTGCGGTCGCCCCTGGAACAGCTCTGTCCGGTCGAAACGGTGAGGAACCTGAGCCAATGCATGGATCGCCTGGATTTTGCCGGGGCCATGGAGCAGTGGCGCGAGTGTCAATTGATCATTGAAACAGCGGTTCGTAGGGAGCAATATAACCCACCCCTCACCCCGGCCCTCTCCCACTGAGGGGAGAGGAAGAATTTGTGCGGGTTTTAAAGGGTTAATGGCGATACCCTAGAGCAATCGCTACAATTTCAACACGGCTGTAACGCGCAAGGTCCCCTCTCCCCTCGTGGGAGAGGGACAGGGTGAGGGGCAAAAGGAGTACTTTCATGAGCTTATTACGTTCCACCATAACCCCTTTTTTCAAAAATCGCGTCAACCTGACCTTTATCGGTCTGAGTCTGGCCAGCATAGCCCTGATAGGCGCCTTTATCTATGAGAACCAGTCGGCTCAGTTGCGCAATAGTCTGCGGGACCTGGCGCGGAATGAAAGCCGCTTGTTCCAGTTGATTGTCGATGAAGACCTGAAGGGGCTTGCCCGGGCTCACTTCGGTCTTGACCGGCTGGACCAGTTGCTTAAGCCCTTTGCCGAGGGGAGAAAGGATGAACTCCTGGCCGCGGCTCAACCGATCTTCAGGGATATCCGGCGGGACCACACTATTACCCACATGTATTTCATTAAACCGGACGGAACGGTGTTTCTGCGAGTCCACAAGCCGGAGGAGTCCGGCGACATCCTGACCAGGACGACATTTTTGCGGGCGGCGCGCACTAACCAGATCGCCGGCGGTATTGAAATGGGGAAAAACTTTTTTTCCCTCCGCTCGGTCAAACCGGTATCCTACCAGGGGAAACCAATAGGGTATATGGAGGTAGCCGAAGAAATCGATCACGTCTTCATGCACATGAAGGAAATCAACGGCAATGATGTCAGTATCTTCCTGACCGATGACTATCTCAAGAGCCAGGGTACGCATGTCCAAGGTGAAAGAGTCGGCACTTTCAGGATGCTCTATCCGACGAACCGGGAGGTCACCCTGCAACTGGCGACCCAGCTTAAACCGGCCATGTCGCGGACGTTACAGGAGCCGACCGTAACCATTATCGCCCGGCAAGGGGCGCACTACGTTGTGGGCATGGCGCCTCTCAAGGATGCGTCGGGCGCCAGGGTCGGCATGCTGGTGCTGCACAAGGATATCACCCCCCTGTTTGCCCACATGTGGCGGGGGATTTTCACCAATCTCCTGGTTCTTGCCCTGATCGAGGTAACCGCGCTCATTCTGCTCTATCTGACCCTTAATAAACTCAACCGGCGGCTTGAACTATCCACGCATGAAGCTGAGAGCGCCACTCAGGCCAAAAGCCAATTCCTGGCCACCATGAGCCACGAAATCCGCACGCCGATGAACGGTGTCATCGGTATGACCGACCTGCTTCTGGAAACCGATCTGACGAATGACCAGCGCGACTATGCCGAGATTCTCAAAAAATGCGGCGAAAATCTGCTGGGGCTGATTAACGACATTCTGGACTTCTCCAAGATCGAAGCGCGCAGGCTGGATCTGGAAATTATTGATTTTGATCTGAGAATAACGCTGGAAGATACCGCCGATATGCTGGCGGGAAAAGCCTGGGAAGCCGGGCTGGAGCTGATCTGCCGGATAGAACCCGACGTGCCTATTCATCTGAAAGGGGATCCGGGTCGTTTGCGCCAAGTCATCACCAACCTGGCCGGGAATGCCATCAAGTTTACCCACCAGGGGGAAGTTATAATAAGGGCATCACTTCAATCCGACCAGGATGGTCTAGTAAAAATTCTCTTTGAAATTATCGATACCGGCATCGGTATTCCTGAAAGCAGACGAGCCGCGGTGTTTGAACCATTCACCCAGGTGGACGGCTCCACCACCCGCAAATATGGCGGAACCGGCCTTGGCCTGGCGATCTGCAAACAACTGGCGGAGTTGATGGGGGGTGAAATCGGCGTGACGAGTCAGGATGGCACAGGCTCAACCTTCTGGTTTACGGCCAGGTTTGCGAAGCAGACCTCCAAAGTCATTGATGAGACCGCGGATGTATTGCAACACGCCGACATTAGCGGTGCGCGGATTCTGGTGGTTGACGATAACGCCACGAACCGGAAACTGCTCTCCGTCCTGCTGACCCATTGGGGGTGCGACTATGAGGTCGCGGTTGATGGCGTAAGCGCTTTGCGGCATCTGCGCGAGGCGATTTCACGAAACAAGCCTTTCGACGTCGCCCTGCTGGATCAGGAAATGCCCGGCATGGACGGCAGTGAACTTGGACTGCACATCAAGGCGGATCCGCTGCTGCAAGCGACGTTGATGATTATGGTGACCTCCCTCGCACGGCGCGGTGACGCGGGAGTGCTGGAACAGATCGGCTTTGTCGGTTATCTGTCGAAACCGGTCCGGCAAACACAATTATATAGCTGCATCGCCCTTGCGCTGAACCGGGCGCATACAACATCCGAGGCTTCAACCGCGATTATCACCCGCCACACCGTAGCCGAGGCGAAGGAGCGCGGCTTACGCATCCTGCTGGCCGAAGACAACAGCATCAACCAGAAAGTGGCGCAAAAAATCCTCGGCGCCCTGGGCTACAAGGCCGATGTCGCCGCCAACGGCCTGGAAGCGGTGCGGGCGCTGGAGCTGATTGATTACGACCTGGTGCTGATGGATTGCCAGATGCCGGAGATGGATGGTTTTGCCGCGACCATGATGATCCGCGATCCGGAATCAAACGTGTTGAATCATAAGGTAAAGATCATCGCCATGACCGCCAACGCCATGAAGGGTGATCGTGCGCAGTGCATTGCGGCCGGCATGGATGATTATCTGACCAAACCGGTGAAGAAGGATGAACTGGCGGTAGTGCTGGAGAAGTACGACGCCGTGATCACGGACCGCTTCGGTGACAGGGGCTCTGATGGCGCGCGGCGGATAGTGAAAAGGAACTGATGGGAAGTCAAGAAGTGCGGCAGGGAGCCGGGTGGCGTGAATGAAAAGGAACTGGGCGTATGCCCGGCGGCGCTACCCAATGATTGTAATGGCGTCAATCATGGCCGCAATGGCGGGCGGATTTGCTGGGCTATCGCGGGAACACTGTGCGGAGCCAAAGTGCAGGGCGCTTTTGCCGCCAAGTTTCAGAATTGTATGGAGTGTGAATTCCAAAAGGAGGTGCATGAAGATGAAGGTCGATTCTTTGAGTTATATCCTAAATAAATGATTCAGAGGTAAATTGAATGAACATCAAAACCAGCATAAGTATTGTAACTTCTGTTGCCATAGCTATAGCCATTATCATAACCGTAATGATAAGTTGGTTAAATTACAAAATATCTATAGCAAGTAAAGCAGATACTCTGCTGGATGAAATTGTCATCACTGTTTTTGAACTAACGGTTCTCAAGAGTGACTACCTCCAAAACAACGACAGTGCGGCTAAAGAACTTTGGATTCGGAAACAAGCACAAATGAGCAGTCTCGTCAAACAAGCTCCGTTACACTGTTTTTCAGATACTGACATTCAAACCATAAAATTGATACATACTATTATATAGTATTTTTATAGTACCTCTCAACAGAAGGCTCAAGAGTAATATAGATTCGCTACAGTTGGGCGCGGACGCTCTCAGTAACGGTAACCTTCAATACAAGGTACAGGTTCCATTTAATGATGAGTTTAGCGAGTTTGCAACAGCCTTTAATAGTATGGCTGAAAAACTGGATACATCAGACATCGCTCTGAAGCAGAGTGAAAAGCGCTTCAGAACCTTGGCTGATTCTTTGGCGAACATTATAGAGGGAACAAGAGTCGGTACGTGGGAGTGGAATATACAAACAGGAGAAACCGTATTCAACGAAGAGTGGGCGGGAATTATCGGCTATACCCTTGATGAACTATCACCCGTATCCATCGAAACATGGAAGAAATATACCCACCCTGACGACTTGCGGAAAAGCGGCGCATTGCTGGATAGACACTTGCGTGGAGAATCCGGTTATTACGAGTGCGAAGCCAGAATGAAGCACAAAAATGGTCATTCAGTCTGGGTTCTCGACCGAGGCAAGGTTGCTTCGTGGACAGAAGACGGGAAGCCATTAATGATGTTCGGCACTCGTCAGGAGATCACCGAACGGAAGCAAGCCGAAGATGATGTACTTCATGCCAAAGCCGCCGCTGAGTCCGCAAGCCTCGCAAAAAGTCAGTTTCTTGCCAATATGAGCCATGAGATCCGGACCCCCATGAACGCCGTCATCGGTCTTGGCCGGCTCCTTCTGGATACCGACCTCTCCCCCGGTCAGCGGGAGTATCTCGACAAGATCAACTCCTCGGCCCACTTGCTGCTCGGCATCATCAACGACATTCTTGACCTTTCCAAGGTCGAAGCGGGGAAATTGACCCTGGAACAGGTAGCCTTTAATCTGCCGGAGTGCCTGGAGCAGGTGGCGGATGTCATCGCCGTGCAGGCCCACGCCAAGGGGCTGGAATTCGGGATTCATATCGCCCCGGAGACGCCGGCGTATGTCACGGGTGATCCGCTTCGGCTCCGGCAGGTACTGCTGAATCTCCTGGGAAACGCGGTCAAGTTCACCGAGAGCGGCAAGGTCGAACTCTCCGTGGCCGGCGTCGAGACCGGGGCGCCGGAGCTGATCGTTCTGGAGTTCCGGGTCAGCGACACCGGCATCGGGCTCTCCGACAAGCAGCGCCTCGCCATCTTCGAGCCGTTCACCCAAGGGGATAGCTCCATCACCCGAAGCCATGGCGGCACCGGCCTGGGGCTCAGCATCAGCAAGCGGCTGGTGGAGCTGATGGGAGGGAGCATTCAGGTACAGGGGGAACCGGGACGGGGGAGCGTCTTTACCTTTACCGCCGGCTTCACCTCGGCGGCGATCGCCGACCTCGAAGCAAAGCCGGTCCCGGCGTCGCGAGATCTTCGGCGCCTCCATGAAGCGTGCGTGCTGCTGGTGGAAGACAATCCCATCAATCAGCAGATTGCCCGACACCAGTTAACCAAGATCGGCCTCCGGGTCATGACCGCAATCAACGGCCATGAGGCTGTGGCCCTGGTGACCCAGTCAGGTGAACCCTTTGATCTGGTACTGATGGATATCCGGATGCCGGGCATGGACGGTTATGAGGCGACCCGGCTGATCCGGCTGAGGAGAACTGCTGAAGAACAGCCGATCATCGCTATGACCGCCCATTCCTTGCCCGAGGAACGACGGCGGTGCCTGGATGCCGGGATGAACGACCACTTAGCCAAGCAGTTTGAAGTTGACGATCTGCACGAAAAACTGCTTCGATGGATCAAGCCACGATCAGCGGGGAACGATTCCTTGGAAGAGACGGCGCCGGCTGTCGGGGACCAATCCGCCACTTTGCTGAAGGATATCCCGGAACTCGCCGGGCTCCGGGTCGCGGAGGCGCTGGACAGGTTGGGGGGCGACCGCGCTTTCTATCGAGAGTTGCTGCTCGAATTCATTGAGGAAAACCGACATGTTGCCGATCAGCTCGAATCGTTGCTGAACGCCGGAGAGTATGACGCCGCCTGGAGTATGGCGCACTCTCTCAAAGGGGTAGCGGGTAATCTGGGAGCGGTGGAACTGGCCGCCACGGCGGAGGCCATGGAAACGGCGCTCCGGCGGGGGGACGCGGAAGAGGCCGGCGCCCGGATTGCGCTCCTGAATGCGGGATTCAGGCAAGTGCGGGTCGCGGTCGCGGCATTTGCATCAGAACTTGAGCCTTCATTTTTGCAAGACGGTAGGCCGGATGAAGCGTAGCGCATCCGGCGGCAATCGCGACCAGGCATATAAGCCGGTTCCGCTTCGCTTGAACCGGCCTACAAAAATGTTACTGTAATTAACCGTTAAGAACATCTTGACATGTATTTTTGATCCCGTTATTGTCCAGCTTGACCCTGCGAAATGGGAAAAACCGAGACGTTGCAAAAGTATTTCCGTTCATGGTTCGATACCTCACCATGAACGAAAATACAGGGAGTTTTGCAAGAGCCTCAACTGTAAATGGGAAAAATAGCAGAGCGTGGGGATGATATAATTTAACGAAGCTGTTAATAATTATAAGGAGCATAGACCATGTCTGAAAACGGCGAAAAAACGATCAATACCGCCTGCGCTCTCTGTTACCACAGTTGCGGAACCGAGGTGGATGTGGTGGACGGCAGGGCGGTGGCGGTACGGGGACAGCAGTCACATCCGCTCAATAAGGGGAAACTCTGCCCCAAGGGACGGGCGGCTATTGAACACCTCTATCATCCTGACCGGGTCACCCACCCTCTCAAAAAGGTCAACGGCCAGTGGGAACGGATATCCTGGGACC
>Ga0194037_1001186_pt1 | contig 19298 bp, 9 predicted proteins | sample JunL306m_MetaG_FD_148653 | JGI IMG/M metagenome (GOLD analysis project Ga0194037, IMG submission 148653) | Anoxic zone freshwater microbial communities from boreal shield lake in IISD Experimental Lakes Area, Ontario, Canada - Jun2016-L304-6m | ecosystem: Environmental > Aquatic > Freshwater >...
GGCGAGGTGAGCACTTCCACTTGGTCGCCATTGTTGAGCACATACTTGATGGTCATGTTTTTAGCATTCACTTTAGCACCCACACATTTGCAACCCAAAGCTGAATGGATGGAAAAAGCAAAATCAAGTACTGTAGCTCCTTTTGGCAGTTTGTGCAAATCACCGTTGGGTGTGAACACAAAAACTTCCTTGTCGTACAAATTCAACTTGAATTCGTCCATGAAGTCAATGGCATTCAGTTCTGGATTTTCAAGAATTTCGCGGATGTTTTTCAGCCACTCATCCATGCCCGATTCGTTCTTAATGCCCTTGTATTTCCAGTGTGCTGCCAAACCTTTTTCGGCAACTTCATCCATGCGAACGGTACGAATTTGCACTTCAACCCATTTCCCATCAGGGCCTAATACCGTGGTATGCAAGCTTTCATACCCATTGGTTTTGGGTATGGAAAGCCAGTCGCGCAAGCGTTTTGGATTGGGTTGGTACATGTCTGCAACTATCGAATATGCCTGCCAACAAGCCGCTTTTTCCTTGTCGAGCGGAACATCAAAAATAATTCGAATGGCAAACAGATCGTAAATATTCTCGAAAGTTGTGTTTTGCTTTTTAATTTTCGAATAAATGGAATGAATGGACTTGGTACGTCCCTTTATCTCAAAATCAAATCCCAAACCATTCAGTTTTTCTTTTAATGGATTAATAAATTCAGAAATATATTGGTCGCGCGAACGTTTGGTCTCATTTATTTTCTCGGCAATTTCCTTGTATATTTCTCTGTTGGTGTACTTTAGCGACAAATCCTCGAACTCTGTTTTTATGGCATATAAACCCATACGGTGTGCCAAAGGCGCATACAAAAATGAACTTTCGCGCGCAATTTTCTGACGGCTTTCCACAGGATATGTCCCCAAGGTCCGCATAATATGCAGATGTTCAGCAATAATAATCAAGATTACCCGAATGTCTTCGGCAAAAGTGAGGAATAATTTGCGGAAATTTTCGGTTTCGAGGGAGGCATTGCGTTCATAGAGTTCGTCTACCCGCAACAAACCTTGAATAATGGTGCCCACTTGTGTGTTGAAAGTTTTTTCAATTTCTTCAACACTCAATAGTTTTTTTTCAACCAATTCATGAAAAAGAACACTCAAAACAGCTGCTTTGCCCAATCCAATTTCATCAAGCACTATGTTCGCAATGTCTATTTTACTCAGAATTGAATGCGCAGGGCTATCATTTACAGCATCGTAAGTGCCAAAATGTTTTTTGAAAATGGCTTTTATTTCTTTTCTTTCTTTATAGCTAAATAAAGAAGGATGCAAGTGCAAAAACTTGCTATATTGTATCCGAAATGATTCGTCTGGAAGTGATGTCATCTGATTATTCCGTTAATTGCTAGTTAAAACAGTTGGTATTAGTACCTCTTGAATTTATGTGCAAAGATACGACACATAATTCAAGAACTTTCAAAACTGAATTAGAAAACTTTAAAAATCACATAGAAAATCCCAAAACCGAAAGAAAAGAAATAATTCAATTAAAAAACGGTAGAAAGATGGCGCATTGAATTTTCTTTTCTAAATTTGCAAACTGTACAAAAATAATCAGGAAATATATGGAAGAAGTTTCCAATCCCATACAAAATAATCAATATAGCTTATCCATCCGATTTAATTTGGATGGATTTTATTTATCCGTACTTGACATTTCAAATACGCTTATTTCGGCCAAGAAAGTGTCAATTCCAATTTATTCAACTCCAAAAGCTGAAATTGCAAAAATCATTGAACGTGAGGCGGATGGACTTTTGGATTATCAAAATATTCGATTGATTTGTGAATTGGATGGCTATATTTTCGTTCCAAACGCACTGTTTGAAAAGGAAAATGAAGCGGATTATTTCCTTTTTGAACACAAGCTTGACAAAAACGACTGCATTATTAGTAACAATATTTCAAGCTGGGAAACAGTGAACGTTTTTACTATTCCTATAAGTCTGAAAGAAGCTTTGAATCAATTGTTTCCAAATTCAATTATAGAACATCATTTGAGCTATTTCTTGACCGATAAAATTAAAAGTAGAAATGAAGAGAGTGTTCAAATTTGGGTGAAGTCCAAAATCATGGACGTGGTGGTAATAACTGGTGGTAATTTGCAGTTAATCAACAGTTTTTCGTTTAATACTCCTGAGGATTTCACCTATTACACACTCAATATATTTGAGCAATTATCACTCGATATTGAAAGTTGCAAAGTGAAATTGTATAATACCGAGGGGAATAACGAGCTGCAAAGATTGCTGCAGAAATACGTGAAACAGTTGACAGTCATCAGTTAGCAGTCATGAGTTAAGGAAATCCAATTCCTGAAAATACTGTCGTAAAAAAGTACCGAAAAAAAAAGATAAGAAAATGAGAATTATCAGTGGAAAATATAAGGGTCGCCGTATCAGCGCACCAAGCAATATCACGGCTCGCCCTACAACGGATTTTGCCAAAGAAGGTTTGTTCAATCTTTTGAACAATCGAATTGATTTTGAGGACATTGAAGTGCTCGACTTGTTTGCCGGAACTGGTGGCATAGGCATTGAATTTGTGTCACGCAATGCAAAAAGCGTGATTAGCATTGAGGAAAACGAACGCCATTGCGCTTTTATCCGTAAAGTGTGTGCTGAACTGAAAATCGATAATTTATCACTACTCAAAACCGATGTTTTTAAGTTCATCAACAGTTGCCACACGCAATTTGACATGATTTTTGCCGATCCTCCCTATGAGCTGGAAAAGATACAAGAAATTCCAAATATCATTTTCTCAAAAAAACTACTCAAAGAGGATGGACTTTTTGTATTAGAACATTCTGCAAAAAACAGCTTCGAACAACACCCCAACTTTGTAGACCACAGGTATTACGGCAGCGTAAATTTTAGTTTCTTTGAGTGGAAAGAAAAGGAAGCTGAATAAAAAATGATTAGAATAATTTCATCCAGCATTTCCTAAATACTACTTATCTCGTTGGCTTACAATGTAGTTGTAACCGTAAACCAATTATCGGCATCCATTATGTTTGTGAATTTAACAGTCTGTGGATTAATCGGAGCATCGGCAGTAATTATAAAACCGTTTGAAATCAAACCTACCATTTCTTTATAGCCAGAAACGTTAGTGTAAAAGCTTTTACCATTACTGTCACCCGTTCCTAAGTATGACATCGAAATGATATCTTTCCCTAGCAAGCTAAATTTAAAATCTACATTTCCTTCTACTTTATTCTTGTTGGAAACAAAATAAATCATCAATGTGTGTGATTTGCGGGTAGCATTATACTTAATAGCTACTTTTATTTCTGTAGCTTTGTATTTAGTAACCAGCGATTGCACCAACAAATCATAATTGGTTTTTACTTTTGTGCTCAATTTCGTTGGGTCAAAAGTCCAAACATAGATATTGTCATTGAAATACGAATTTAGATTAGTGGTAGCATCGGATGCAACCAGCTTTGCTTCAGGTACTTCAGAACATATTAACGCTGAATTGTCAGCATTAAGAATAAATGTTTGAGCTAGTTTCTCATTATGATTAAAAGGCGTGTGAAACCTTATCCCACTGGGTGTTACGATAAATGAATGAAACTCATCGTCCTGTTTTACATTGCCCGGCTTCTCAGTTATTTTGAATTGATGTGTGGCACCATTGTAGGCCAATAAGGTGTCGGCATCAAAAACAAAGTTAAGCACATTACTGGTTTTATTGAATAGCAGCGTGTTCATAGCATCTGTTTTTGCATAATAATCAGCCCACAATTGGTCATATGGCAGGCGTTTCAAATAGATATAAGTTCCTCTTTTTTTGCCTTTTAACTTTATTTCGTTCGTATCTACTTTTAGTACAATAAACTCGTAGTCGCCCGTCATCCCCAACCCGTTAAGTAAATCAGTTCCTTTAGGATCTTCGGGATTAGAGAAGATGTGAAACAGTGGGTTGTATGAATTAAACGACAATACGGGACCATTGTCAGCTATCATTTCGAAAACACTGGTGTCTTTCATGAATACGTTTTTAGTGAACTCGTTTTTAGTGGCAATATCTACTTCGCCTGAGCTGTGAAATTTCACTAACACGTTAAAACCTCTTGTTGTATCAGTAGGAAAATACTCCATAACCCAGCCATTTGTAGCACTACACAAAACTTTGTTATATTCAGTTTTTGTGTTTTCTAAACGCACCGCAGCCGATTCGGGGAAAAGATTTGCTTCCTCAAAACTGCACGCTGTTGAAAATAGAATTGTAATTGATATTATTATTTGAAAGAAACTTCTCATATCTTTGATTTATACCTGTTTGAACTAAATATTGTATTATTTCCTTTTATCTATATCCAGCAATAACGAGTCGAGCGGGATGTTTGATTGCCGTTTTTGTACTTCGGCACGCAAAGCATCCAAATCCACATTCCATGCATCGGCCAACCAAGTACGACAGATGGATAGTTTTCTTAATATAACTTCATGTCCATCAACTCCATCTGCATCTGGTATTTCAACAATGGTAGTAATTTTATTACCTTTTGCATCATCAGTTATTTCAACTTTCCAACCTTTTGATGCATCAAGCATCAATTGATTCCATTGTGCATCGGTTTTTACAATATAGTTGGCTATTATTTCCACAAAATCTTCTCGGGTTTGCGAACCACCATAAGAGCTTGCAAAACCAAGTGAAGCCGCTAGTTTTTCATCTCTATCTTGCCAACTGAAAGGTTCGTAGTTTTTAAACGAAATGAGATTGAAATCTTTAGGGTAACTCTTTGTCTGGTGCAAAATATGTGCAAATTCATGATGCATAGTCTTGAAATAGAACTCATTCATCATTTCAATGTTTGTTGGATCCATACTATTGATGCGGAATAATGAAACCTTCAATCCTCCTTCGGCAAGACCTAGAAGCATGGTTCCATTGGCTGGATTATAGGCTGGAGAACCAATTAAATGAATAATTCGCGGTCCATATAGTTTCAAAAAATCTGGCCCTACCACTTTGGCGTACACATCAAACCACAGATACTTCACCAGTACAGCTATTTTCTTTGAATTATCGAGCGTGGCTGGCACCAAATTAAAAGACATGTCAGTCCCCATATCTTGCATTTTGTAACGGAATTGAAGGTTATAGGTCTTCAGATAATTATCCGTTAAATAGCTGTCGAAGTTATAAGTGTAAGAAGTAGAATCGAGTACAGCATTGGTTTTCTCAAAAATGGTTGGCCCAAATAACTCGTCATTAGAACAGGCTGTAATAGTGATGGTTATGATGAATGCAACGAAGCATCTAAATAAATATATTTTCATAATTCTATTTTTTAACACATGAAACATTTAACTTAGTAATAGAAGGTGACGTAATGTTTGTCAATCTATTGGGCTGAAAACCTGCCGCAATGACCTCTTGCGGTATTTGCAGCGCACGTCGTTTGTCATTCCAAGTCAGTTTCTCAACTCTTGACTTACCAATATTATGTGTAATTTCAATGCCATAACGTTTAATGTCGAACCAGCGCATTCCATCAAAAATTGTTTCTAAACGGCGGAAGTGCAGCACACAATCAATAAACGGTTTTTGAGTGGCGGAAACTACAAAATCAGGCGACATAAGTGTTGTATTGTAGGCTTTTACATACAATGAATTATCACTTGTGTAAAAACCTTTGATCACATTTTCGGTTAAATCTGGCTGAATGAAATCAGTCATTTTTCGTGAATCATCATAAACTTTTAAATCGGCAACTGCATTGCTTATTTGGTTCAAATAAACATAAGCTTCCGCACGACAAAGCAAGGTTTCCTCTCCAGTGAATTCTGCCCGTACAACATGACCATAACCAATGCCAGCTATTTTATCGGTGTATTCAAAAAACTCACCACATTTTGGAAAATACAATCCATATTCCTGACTTCCACCAATGTACAGTCGACCATTGTAGCAGGGAGCAAAAGAGTAATTACTTGTTGTTGGTCCGGATCCAAAAATAGTTCCATCGGCAGCATCTCTATTGCAACCATAGCGTGTGCCAAAAACCCTGTTGAAAAAAGAGGAGGTAGGCATCAATAAAAAATTATTCGTCGAGCTGGCATTTATCCATCCATAAGCAAAGGCTTCAAAAGTAGGATATTCAGTATTCCAATTTCGTAGATTGGTAGCAGGATTTGTTCCCATAGCAGCATTGGCATGAGCAATTACCTTTTCGTAATCGCGTTTGAACAAATAAAATCGAGCAGCAAAAGCGTGTGCAGCCAATTTGTTAAAGTGATATTTTGGAATTTCGTAATTTTTGTCGTCAATTAATGCAATACCATCTGTTAAGTCCTTTTCTATTTTTGCGTAATCTTCAGCCACGCTAGGTCGTTCGTAATTCACAGAAACGGTAGTTTCACGAGTAGTTACATAAGGAATTCCCATGTCATTCTTGCTCAATTCACTGTTTCGGTATGCTTGGGCAAAAATGTTCACTAGAATAAAATGATGATAAGCACGACTTAATAAAGCCTCCCCTTTTTGTGCTTTCACCTCATCTGCACGTCCTTCGGTTTCCAGTTTGGCTATCACTTCCAAAGCGTGATTATCAACCGCAATGGCCAAATAACAGCCACTCCAAACAGATGAAGGAGAATCTTGCTCGTCGGATGAAACTACATCATCCCAAGCAAACATTTCGTTGTGAATTTTGTTGAATTCCTCCAAATGGTAATACACTCCTTTGCTGTCAGGTGAATTATTATCAATAAAATTGTCGCTGCTCAACTCACCAATAAGTGCATAGTTGCCTGTTGAATATGCACTTACAAGCAATTGTGTTATTTGTTCGGGCGTATTTAGTTCCGCACGATTGTCGGGCGTCTTATCCAGTATGTCTTGACACGATGTGGTAACAAGTACCACCATTATCAGACTAATTAATATCGTATATTTATTTTTCATTTTCTTGATTTTGAGAGTGATAGCGTAAGATTAAATTCCTACTCTAAGCGTAAAAGTAAATTGTTTAGGCATTGGAGTAGCCACCCCACCACTATTCATAAATTCTGGATCCTGTCCGTTCAACTTTTTATCAGCATACAGCAAAAATAAATTTGTTGTTTGCAATTTCATTTGAAGTATATTGATTTTCAAAGTTTTAATCCATTTTTCTGGAAAATCGTAAGACAGAGAAATCTCTTTCATTCGGATAAAACCACCATCAGCAATTCGCTCGGTTGAGTAATTGTAGGCATTGTAGGCCACCGACAATTGCGTGTCATTATAATACTGACGTCTGGCGGCAATTGTTGGAATATTGGTTATGGCTTCATCGCCTGGTTCCACCCATCTGTTTTTAAATTCTTTTGGCAATGCATCCAGATCTGAGTAGGAGGCACTAAATACAGGGTCTAACCTCACTTTGTTTCCAAATGAGTAGGTAATGAAAACGTTTAGCCGAAATGATTTGTAAGAAAATACATTACCAAAGCCACCAGTAATTGTTGGATCGGTAGGGCCTTCATATTTTAAGAATCCAATTTTCTGAAATTCTTGGAAATTGATGTCGCTTACGGTTTTTTTGCCATACTGATTAATGAAAGTAGGAAGTCCTTCATCGTTCAACCCAGCAAAAGGAATTGAAAATAAAGCACGAACTGGATACCCTTTCATTGCAAATCCCGAACCAGAAACCAACTGAATAACATTGGAGCGAGTAGCCAATTCGGTTATTACATTTTTAGCATTAGAGAATGTAAAATCGCTTGTCCAATTAAAATCTTTGGAATCAAAATTCTTCGTTGAAACCGTAAGTTCAATTCCATCCGATTTCATACTTGCCACATTGGCAAACTTTGAAATAAATCCACCAGCCCCTTGCGTGTAAACAACTCCTATCAAATCGTAGTTGTTGCGGGTGTAAACATCTACCGAAACATTCAATCTATTTTTCAGAAATCCCATATCGGCACCTACATTAAACTCATGTTTTTTCTCGTAGGTAAGCTCGCTATTTTGAATTTCCTCCAACGACAAACCTGTTTCGGAAACACTCGAAAGTGGACGCCAAGGAGTAGTGGAGCGATAAATGGCCTCTGCATTTGTTACGTTGGCAGGGCCACGGTCGGCAGTTAAACTATAGGATGTTTTTAACGTGAAATGTGATAATGTCGGTTGTAAATTCTTGAAAAAATCTTCCTCATGCAAGTTCCATGCAGTCGAAACATTCCAAGTGGGCAACCATCTGGATTGAGTTGACTTACCCAACTTATTAGTACCTTCATATCGACCAGTGAGATTGAGAATGTATTTGCCTTTATATGAGTAAGTTCCCGAAGCAAAACCTGCTAAACTTCGCGAATAAGTCCAAGCATTGCCATAATAAGGTGAATTCTCCTCTTTCTTTTGTTTAAAAAGCAGGTAATCGGTAAATGGAATTCCACCGTTATCATACAGTAAACCCCAACCTTGAAAATTAACTTGATTCCTATCTGTCGAATTTGACTCTACTCCAGCAAATAAACTCAAAATATGTTGCTGGTCCTCTCCAAAAGACTGATTGTAAGATGCAGTACCGCGAAAGTCGACTTGCAACATGCTAAAATCATTCCTGAAATAAATGCCCCCTTTTGGAAGTATGGTTTCTGGTAGCGCATTTGGATCATCCGGATTGGTATAGAGATACCTGTTTACATCCCGCACCAAAGCATCTTCGGGGGTAATTCCAGCCCTATATGCCAAAGCCTGATTGGATTTATCTTTAATAAAATGGTCTTGTGCCGAGTTTTGATAGCGAATAGCAGCCAAACCAGATAATTCTAATCCTGGCAACACTTTCCAATTAATATCACCTTGAAACTTCATGTCACTAATATTCAGGTCGATATAGTTATTTTCCAACTCATTGAAAATATTAAATGCAGAATAATTGCGTTTGTAATACTGGGTTGCATCAAGCGTTCGTGATGTATTCAATGCGTAACTATAAGGATTTATGTCGAAACTACGTTTAATTTTTCCATTCACCACATCAGTTTCCTGACTTAAAGTTCCTGGTGCTTTTTGCTTCCGATACGAATCGTTGGTCAGTAAATTTAGAGTAACGTTTTTCGAGAGGTTAAAAGAAGCATTGGCATTGGCTGTATAGCGCTGCACTGAGCTAGATGCCGTCCATCCTGGATCATTCATTGCCGAAAGTGAAGCATAAAACCTTGCCTTCTCCGTTCCGCTACTGATACTAAAAGCATGATTTTGAGTTACGGAATTTTTAAAGAGTAAATCAAACCAATCTGTATTCCTAAATTCGGCCTCTTGCAAATATCCATTCATGGCAGATGGAGTAAAGGCTAATCCATAAGCGCCATTCGATTGGTTGTATTGGTCAATTAGTTGGTACATTCTTCCATAAACTCCAGAGCTGGAGCCGTTGGCAATATTGGCAAACTCCAACCAGCCTTTTTGTTCCATCTCTTTATAAATTCCCATTTGTTCTTGAGAATTGGAAATGTTGAAGTTATTATAGCTAGGTTTTAAACGCATTGAAAGTTCCGATGTATAATTAATCTTACTCACCCCAGCCTGACCTTTTTTTGTTGAAACAACTACCACACCCGCCATGGCACGAGCACCATAAATGGATGTTGCCGAACCATCCTTCAATATCTGAAAACTCTCAATATCATCAGCATTCAATCCCGCAATGGCTGAAGAGATGAGTGTTACGGCATCACCTGAAGATAGTTGGTCTACAGGCACATCTACAGCATCTTCCATCACCACACCATCAACCACCCACAACGGCTTTGAATTCCCGTAAATGGAAGTAGCGCCACGAACTCGAATTTTGGGGGCGGTACCAAATGTTCCAGACACATTTTGTACTGAAACCCCGGCAGCACGTCCTTCCAGTGCACGGCTTATATCTGGCACTCCATCCAATTTGGTTTTTTCTGCATCTATCTTAGTGGTTGCTCCAGTAAACAATCGCTTGTCTATCTTCACCATACCAGTTACTACCACCTCATTCAACTGCTTGGCGTCCGAAAATAACTTTATTTTCATCACGGGCTTTACATCCACTTCTTGGGCTTTCATGCCAAGATAGGTAACGATAAGTTTTTTGGATGCTTCAGGTAGATTCATACTGAATTTTCCATCAATATTGGTTGTAGTTCCAACCTTCGCATTGCCTTTAACCACAATGGTAGCACCAATAATGGTCTCACCAGTTTCATCAACCACTGTACCTGTAATCTTTGTTGTTTGTGCGTTGGTAATTCCCAAAAATAGAATCAGGAAGGAGAGTATAAAGAGAGTTCTTTTCATAAATGTCTAACTACTATATAAATAAACGTATATTCGATACGATTTGGAGGTGATTCTTGTTAATTTTAATTTCAATACATCAAGATTTCATTTCTTATTAAAAAATCGGGTTACAAAAATAGCATATTTATTCAAGAAAAACTAATACTAATACTGCTATTTTTGCTAATATAATAACTGAATATCAGCAAAAAAGTCTTTTGAACCTCGTCATCTTATTGGATCTTTTTTCATTAGTTTCAAATAAATATTGTTTTATTATTTTGTTTGAAAAGTACTGCAAATATACTATTAGTTGAATGGATATAAAATGCACTAAATGCGAATTGTAATGTACTTTATGATACTATTCGTATTGAAAATGATTTATAAATTATCTTTGTCAATAAATGCACTCGTCTTATTAACCAAGGATTTTTTAAAAACCGCATTTGAGTTAAATGGCTGGCAATTCCTGGCTTCCCAATAGTCCAATTAACCAGTAAGTATTCTTTTCATTGCTCATTATACTAATAAAAAAGGCTGTACAAATTAAATTTGAACAGCCTTTTTAGTATAATGTTTTTCTAATTAATGTTTATCAAAGAATAACTTAGTTGTTACAAGGTCACCACCAATTGCAGCAGCAGCAGCTTTATAAGCATCACCATTCAAAGTTTGTTCACTGATTGGATAAATCAATCTTAATGGAATAGCAGATTTAGCAGTAGATGGAGCAACAAGTATTGGGTAGTCAAGTCTTACCCATTCTTGCCAAGATTCCCAACCTCTATTATAAAGCGCAATCCATGCTTGTGTACCAATTTTTTCTTTCCAATTTGCACCAGAGGCCGCATTAGTATAATCCACTTTTGCAGTTGCTAAATAAGCATCAACATCTGCTTGCACACCACCCCAATACAGTATTGAAGCTTTGATACCTGCATTATAATGTGATTGTGCAGTTCCTCCAACTGAAAATCCTCTTTCTGCAGCTTCAGCCAACAAAAATTCAGTTTCTGCAGCATCAAAAATAGTACCTTCAAATTTAGCTTCTTGAATTGGATCAGCAATATGAGAATAGGAAGCAAATGTGTTACTAAAACCATAAACACCACCTACATAAACTCCACCCAAAGTTGTCATATAAAATTGACGTCTTGGGTCGCTTAATGTATTCATAGCATCAACAAGGGTATTTGCAGGAATAAAATCATGTCTTCCACTAGCAACTAAATCAACGTAAAGAGGATTTGTATTTGGTTGATCAGCCATATACGCCATTGCAGCATTATCTGCATTGCTTGAAATTACGCCTGATGTTACAGCACTTTCAACCGTCGTTTTTGCTAAAGCAGCATCGGCATCAGCCAATACTAAACCCATTCGCAATTTTAAAGAATTTGCAAATAGTTTGGTTTTTGCAACATCGCCATGATATATATTATCATAATTACCCATACCATCCACTGTTACATCCAAATTAGCTATTGCCACATTTAAACGAGCAATAAGATCTTTGTAGATTGTAGCTGCATCATCGTAAACAGGTACTGGCTTAGTAATATCAAGGGCTTCTTTATATGGAACGTTACCAAATGACTGAACTAGAACACTCCAAGTATAAACTTTAGTGATTTCAACCGTTGCCAGTTTGTTTTTTCTAATTTTGTCAGTTTCACCAATTCCAAGTGGATCAGCTGTCAACACTTTGGTAGCTTCATCCAAATTTTTCAAAACTGTACGATAAAGATAATTCCAATGATTTCCTGGAATCGTTCTTGTTACAATATCATAATTAACTTCATCTAGATAAGTCGTTTCTGTCCATTGTTGAGTAAAGAAACGAAAGATGTTTTCATTTACATTGGCTCCCACCATTTGATCAACAAGATTTTTTTGACCATTTGAGAAAAGAGACTCACCTTTGACCACCGCAAAGTCTTTTGTATTTGTATTTAACTCTTCAAGGTTTCCACATGAAGCAAATACAACAAAAGAGGATATAATAAAAATTATTTTTTTCATTGTTGTATGTTTAAAAATTTAATTTAACGTTGAAGCCGAAATCTCTTGTTGAAGGTAAAGAACCAATAGAGTAACCTTGTACGTTTCCAGATCCTAAGCCTGATTCAGGATCAGCATAAGGTAATCCTTTGCTAATAATCCATGGATTTGACGCAGTTGCAGTAAGAGTCAATCCTTGAATAAATGCACCTTTCAATAACCTAGTTGGAAGTGAATAAGATAAAGAAATCTCTCTTAACTTAATATATCCAGCATCGTAAATGAAAGCTTTATTTGGTTCAGATCCATAACCAAGACCTGCATAAGTTGTGGTATTAACTCGAGTTACATTAGGTGTGATAACGCCTGTGGAACTTACATTTACACCTTCGTTAATATAACCACCAGATGTTGGTGCATATCCAGAAGCAATCTTAAGTGTTGTTGTCGCAGCTTTTGGATTATTATAAACGATTGGATTTCTTACTGGATTTCCTAAATCATTATCATAAACAGTTTCCGCATACAATCCACTTGATAAACCATAATACATATCCAAAGAGAATACATCACCACCATGTTGCATGTCAATTAAAAAACTAAATGACCAGTTTTTATAAGTCATGGTACTTTGAATACCGCCATTCCAATCTGGGGTTACATTACCAATTACCTTATCAGCAGTTGCAGTTTTTACTGGTTTTCCTGTTGTAGCACTAAGAATTTTTTGGCCATCAGCAGTATATGTATAATCAGTACCTAATAAAACACCGTAGGGTTGTCCTACTTGAGCATTTAATGTTACATTACCTTGGTATGCTCCAAGTTGTAAGTTATCAACACCTGGGAATAAAGAAACAACTTTGTTAGCATTTTTAGACCAGTTGATTTTTAAATCCCATTTGAAATCTTTTGTTTGTATTGGAGTTAACATCAAAGATAGTTCAACTCCTTTATTTTCAATTTCACCAGCATTGATGTACATTTGATTGTAACCTGTAGTTTGAGATAATTTCAAAGGAAGAATCTGATTGGTTGTATTCGTTTTATAAGCAGCTAAATCTAGCCCAACTCTATGTTTCAAGAAGTACATTTCAAGACCACCTTCAATACTTGCAGTGTTTTCAGGTTTTAAGTTTTCGTTTTTCTTATAACTTGATACTGCATACAATGGAGTATTGAATGGAGTAACCACTGTATAAACATCCTTTAACTGATCAAATCCAGCACTAGCACCAACTTGAGCATAACTCAAACGAGCTTTTCCAAAATCAAACCAGTCTTGGTTTACTAATTCTTTGAAAAGGTAACTGGCTGCAATTGAAGGATATTTATAGGTGCTGTTTTCTACAGGTAATGTTGAAGAATGATCTTGACGTATGGTTGCATCTAAAAAAACTTTGTTTTTATATCCAAACGAAGCACTAGCATATACACCATCTACACCCACTTTTTCAGCAGCTTCTATTGGAAAAGGAAGTGGTCCCGCACTATTTTGCAACGAGTAGATTCCCGGACTTACTAAACCACCATTTGTTGATGCAGCAATACTATTATAATAAGTACGTCTTACATTAAGCCCTAATACTCCAGTAAAATTCAAATCTTCTGTAATATCCTTTTTGAAATTAGCCATTAAATCATAATTAAACTCATTATAATTTATGTCTTTTCTGTAATAACCTGATTCTTGATCTGTTCTATCAAGTCCAAAAGTGGCTGGTACGCTACCAACAGCTCTTCTTTCTTCCATCAATTGGTTATAGCCGTCAAGTGATACCCGACCCATAACACTTACCCAATCTGCAATTTTATAATCCAAGGACATATTCCCAATATAACGATTTCTTGCGTCAGTCTCATAATTTTGATAACGAGTCCAATAAGGATTATCCCAATATATAGGTTTTAGGTCCGTTATAGAAGTAAGTGCTGGATTCCAAGTTGCATTAGTCCCAGTATTCATATAAGCATCTTTTTGCTCTAAATAATCAACGTTTGTTTCCATCCATTGACGCATTGATGATAAGATGTTGTCGTTATAACCTGTTGAATTTCTACCCAATGCAGATTGTCTTGTGAAATTTCCTGAAGCAGATGCAGTTAATCTATCAGTTACTTTCCAAACACCATTCACTCCAAATGAATTTTTTGTCAAATCACTGTTTGGCATCAACCCTTTTTGTTTCATATTGCTATATGATAAATGGTAAGATCCTTTATCATTTGAATTGTCAATCGATACCGAAGTATTGTATGTTAAAGGATTTTCAAAAAATGTAATAGGTCCATTTGCTGCTGCCACCCAAGGTGTTGCTTTTTTGTAATTAGGCAAACTTGGATACAATGAATTCCATTGATAAACCAATTTGTTGGGATCAAATGCACCACCAAAAGAAGCATCTTCAGTAGTCGGAACAATGTCATAATCTGTTGTCTTACCAGTAATGTCACTTAATCCATCTCCATTAATATCACTTGAGTTAAAAAAAGCATTTGAATTCGGGCCATAATAAGCTCCGTATCCAGCACCATATTTATTTTGATAAGTTGGGAAAGTACTTTTATCAATAAAGCCCATGGTTACTCCACTACTTACAGTTACTCCAATTCCTCTAGTTTTTGTACCGGTTCCTTTTTTAGTAGTTATCATAATAACTCCGTTGGAAGCACGTGACCCATAAAGTGCAGTAGCAGCTGCACCTTTCAATACATTCACTGATGCAATATCTTCAGGATTGATGTCAGAAGCAGCATTTCCGTAATCATAGGCCACAGTAGCAGTATTTTGATTTGCCAAGTTGAAGTTTGCATTGCTAATTGGTACACCATCAACTACAAATAATACTTGGTTATTACCGAGTAATGATTTACTACCACGCATCACAATGTTTGTGGAACCACCCATGTTGGTGTTTCTTTTCACTTGTACTCCAGAAACTTTACCTGAAAGTGAGTTTACAAAGTTTTCAGATTTTACTGTTGATAAATTATCTCCAGATACTTCTTGCGTTGAATAGCCAAGTGATTTCTTTTCTCTGGAAATACCCATTGCAGTTACTACAACTTCATCAATCATCAATGATTCATCAACTTGCAGTTTTACCACCATGTTGTTTTTTGCCTCAACATCTAGTTGTTTCATACCAACGTACGAAATCAATAGATTTTTTGCAGTTCCCTGCAAACTGATTTTAAAATCGCCATCTGTGTTTGTAATAGTACCTAAAGTAGCACCTTTAACTTTCACAGTAGCACCAATAATTGGTTGCCCATCTTCCGCCGAGAGTACTTTCCCCGAAATGGATTTTGATTGAGCATGAACCAAACCTACACCTACCAAAAATAGGCATGTCAATAAGAACGTTAGTTTTCTCATAAATTTAACAATTTTGTTTATTAATCATCTTAGTTTTGCGATTTTTTCCGGTATCATCAGAAAATCAGTTTGCAAAAATAGAGTATTAGAAATTAAAAAACAAGTCTTTTTGATAACAGATTGAATATTTCTGCATAATATTTCTATCAATATGTAGTAATGAGGTTAGTTTTTCAAACACTACATAACGTTTTGTAACAACATGAAATGAGACAATTAACAAGCAATATACTGAAAATCAAAAGATAAAGTGATTTGTGGAATACGAAATTTAATTGTAATGTAATACGGCTAAACAAAAAACTACAGTTTGAAAGTTTTTTTAGACATTACGATATTTAACTTTTTGGGAATGCTCAATTGATGTTTAATTGCGATTTTGAAGTACATAAAGTAAATTATTTGGGCAGTTTTGTGTCAGTTTTCTTGAATTTGAGCAAACAACTATCAAATAATATGAATTTTTTATTCATAAATATGTGTATTTTCCTCATATTTTTACCCAGTTTCTAGTTTGATTGTAAAGTTCAATTCTCTAAGCAAGCTATGCACACGTTTTTTGAAATCTGCAAAATATCAATTTACTTTTTTCTTCAAATCATTAGCAGAAATGAAAAAAAAGAGCTGTCTAATTTGCATTAGAACAGCTCTTTTTATAATTGAAAAGATAGATTATTTGAACTGATTATCTTATCACTTTAGTCGTTTCAATTGTTTTACCCATAAATTTAAAAATATAAATCCCTTTTTTAAATTCATTGCTTGAAATATTCATTTTCCCTGTGGCTGGCAATTCTAAATTGCGAAGTACCAGTCCAGATACATTGTAGATGGCTACAGATTTGAAATCAGCTGTGTAGCTAAGTTCGAATGAATTACCAGTATTTACAACCTTTGTATCCAATGCATTAGTAGCTTTAAGGCCTGTATATGCTCCTTGGGTGACGTTGATACTCAAGTCTGCTCCATAGGTTGAAATAGTTACTACCGCTCCACGCCCTAGCGTACCAACAGGAAGTGCTTCGGCTTTTAAAGTGATTGTAGTAGCCCATGTCATATCATTGAAGGTAGTATCCATTTTCAACCAAGACGGCAATTTTACATCCGACCACCAATCGCTTGGTGAAAAATAGGTTGTCACTTTAAAGGTTTTATTTCCACCTGTAATTGGGGCAACAAAGGTTTTTTCATCCGTATTTATAAATGAATATGTTGCAGCTAAATTGAATAGTAAAGAAGTATAAGCTCCAATGTATTCGGGAGCGCTGTACATGTTTCTACTGGTTGTGCCATCTGTGTTTTTTGAATTGAGATAAACATAAGCATTTGTATCGCCAGTTGGGCTATCATAACCTTGAGCGAAAGCCCCTAAAATAATTCCAGGTTTATTGAACCCAGTTAATTCCACCAACATTCCATCGTTAATTTCTAAGAAGTCGTTTGAAATTTCCAGTCCTGTAATGGGATCTATACTTTTAAAACCTTTAAAAAGCATCGTGTAGTAACCAGCTTGTATTGTAGCAACATCTGCAGTGGTACAGGTAGCGGTAGCAATGGTATCGGTTAAATAGCCATCTACAACTCTATGAATAATTACTTTAAATTCAGTCCCAGCAGGAGCAGAAAATGCACCTAAATTAATCCACAAGCTGTCTAAAAGATATTTATGAACCGGTTTTTCATAATAGTTGGCAATGGCATCCACAGACCCGTCAGCGCAAGCTCCAAAATAATAATTATTCGGCAAACCTTGTACAGGGAAATCATAAATGCTTTGATTAAGATCATAATTTCCTGCGCCTAATCCATTGGTTGAACCACCATTAGCGATAAAAGCTTTGTTGGCAGCACCCCAAGTGTAAATAGAATCATGCGTACCAGCAGTAGCTTTCAAAGTTGGGACTTTAAATTCTCCAAAAGGATAAGTTATTTGAGGATGTATTTCTGTAGAAGTTATAGTTGCAGCAGAATTTAAAGGGTCTGCAAATGTCCATAAAAACGATTTTGACTCTAAATTTGAATAATTGTTCCAAGTTGTAGACTCATAGGCTGGTCCAAACATATAATCAGCAACCGAATTCATATAATCTGGTGTAAATCCTGCATAGAAATACCCTTGCGGACGGCCATACAATGCACTTGGTGCCAATTGACGCACTGATACTTCATCTATACCCATTGAGTCACCATCTGAACCTACATAGCGGAAGGCGATTTTTATTGATTTACCAGTATATGCTTCCATCCCTTTCAAGATAGTATTCCACGAACCAGTACTATTTGCCCAATTAGCAATAGTCGAATCATTAAATTGCTTGGCATCGTCAATTGCGTCCCAAAGTTTTGTCCAGTTAGCACCATTATCAGTACTTACATACAGTTGCATTGTGGCCGTAGGTTTTGTATAATTGAACACATCTGTAGTAGCTGTTGATGCTGCATAATCTATGTACATCCAATACGGGTTGTAAAAGAAATCGAAGCTCACAATATCTCCAGTTACAGGAGTAAATGCGGGTGAAACCAACCATACATCTTGTGGTCTAGAGCTTTTGCTGTCCCAATCAACCCACGCCATACTTTTTCCTACTGCAGGTGATGTGTAGCCATTGGCTGGATTTACAGACCAAGTTGGATTAATAGAATCGCCAGTTACATAAGTAGTCGTTGTTTTATTTAATCTGGTCCAAGTGCTTGGTATCCAGTTTTTAGCAACACCATCGTAGCTTTCAAAACCTTCGTGAATGGTCGTATCTTTGCTGGCTTTCATCCTCAATAAAGGAGTGTTTGTTCTAAAACTATTAATACGATTTACATGTTTTGGATTCACTTTCTGTAATGTACTCATTTTTTTTGAATGCACATTTTTTTCAACCAAAGCAATATTGCTTCTATAGATTTTAGTGGGATTAATCACTAACGATTTAGAAGCCTGGCTTAGAGGCGTTTCTACAACTTTGGCATGTGATGCATTCCCCTTATTGGAAGCGTGGTTAATAGATTGAGCAGGTACCAAAGTAACTCCCAGCACAATCATTGCGGTAAATAGTAATGTTTTCTTCATTTTGGAATTTTTAAATAAATAATATTTGAGATTTTTTTATTGTTATGCCGAAGATTTTGTGTCGGCTTCATTTTATATTTTGAAAGAATGATAGCGAATTAAAATAGCAATAAATAAGTGCTTTAAAGCTATATCATTTTTAATATGATTCGCATTTTACAAGTACAATTTCATATCCTATTTTTCATTCGGATATAGAGATAAAAGCGTAAAAATAATAATAAGTTTGTGAGGTTAGCATACTTCAATTTAATTTATAGTTATTTTAATGTTTGTTATATTGTATTTTTATTCACTTGATATACGCATTGAATATATCAAGTTCGTTGAAATACAGGTATTTATACATTCATAAATGGCAATTATAATACTTGAAAAGAAACAGCTACTTTAATCAAACTATTTAATGTGTTGGAGCAATTTGATAACAAAACAATTACGTGGAACTCAATAATCAATAGCTAACTAATGCGTACCTTACTTCTACCCTTCACATATAAATCGAATATAATTGTTACAATAATAGATCATATAT
>Ga0194037_1001187_pt1 | contig 19267 bp, 10 predicted proteins | sample JunL306m_MetaG_FD_148653 | JGI IMG/M metagenome (GOLD analysis project Ga0194037, IMG submission 148653) | Anoxic zone freshwater microbial communities from boreal shield lake in IISD Experimental Lakes Area, Ontario, Canada - Jun2016-L304-6m | ecosystem: Environmental > Aquatic > Freshwater >...
AGCGATTCCTCCTTTACCAATCACAATTTGCTTTTGAGAATCGCGCATTACATATATTTCTGCCATAATTCGAATGATATCAGGTTCGTCTAAAAATTCTGTGATATCTACTTGCACCGAATAAGGGATCTCTTCTTTATAATGCATCATAATTTTCTCTCTCAGAATTTCGGATGCGATAAAGCGTTCTGATTTATCTGTTAGTTGATCATCAGGAAAAAAAGATGGTGCTTCCTTTAAATATTTTAAAATATGCTGAATAATTGAACCGATATTAAATTTATTGAGGGCCGAAATTGGAAGTATTTCCTGGCAACCGGTTTTTTCTTTGAGCTCTTCTATCTTTAATAATACCTTTTCGTTTTGGCTTAAATCGATCTTATTAATCAAAATAAGTAAGGGAGATTTGATTAGTTTTATTTTTTCAAGAAGTTCAGCATCGTGGTTTCTTTCATCCATATCAGTGATGAATAATACCACATCTGCATCTTCTAAACTTTCGTTTACAAATTGCATCATTGAACCCTGTAATTTATAGCGTGGTTCTATGATACCAGGGGTGTCAGAAAACACAATCTGGTATTTTTCGTGGCTCAGAATGCCCATGATACGATGCCTCGTAGTTTGCACTTTTGGAGAAATTATGGAAATTTTTTCTCCTATCAAAGCGTTTAACAATGTGGACTTTCCAACGTTCGGTTTACCGATAATACTTACAAAACCTGATTGATGATTCATAATAAATTTGGTTTGCAAAGAAACGACAATATATTTGCAGTCCCAAATTTGTAAAGTATTTGGGGAATTAGTCGTTCTAAAAATTACCATTAACTTAACTCAATTTTTAAGTTGAGAAACAGTTAGAAAAGATATATCGCGGAGTGGAGCAGTGGTAGCTCGTTGGGCTCATAACCCAAAGGTCACAGGTTCGAGTCCTGTCTCCGCAACTAATAAACACAGAGGTCTTCAAGAAATTGTAGACCTCTTTTTGTTTTAAGTCGGACAAAAGTGAGACAGCAAGTTTTAAAGTTGCAGAAGTTATGTTGTTTTGAAAAGGTTGGTAGCTAATCACAAAAACAACAAAAATTAACAACAACAAAAAATTGCAAGCGCATTACTTAAACAGGGATTTATCTTAACCCTGGTTCATTTCCTATTATTATCTTAATCCAACAATAGGAATCTTCGAACTGGAAAAGAAACCGGGAGCATTAATTATTTTAAAACTATTGAAGAAAGGCATGAAGCTCTTTTTCTCTTAAGCATGATAAAGGAACAATGAAAAGGGAACTGAAGTAAGTAAAGAAGATCAAAGATGCTGATCTGAAAACGTTGCAGGAAATTGTTGGCTAAGCGAAATGGAAAATAGTAAGGCAACATTATCATGTGGATAAGAGGGGAAAATAATTTTTTACATGAAACTATTTCGTAATATTTGTAGAAAGACCTTAATCAAAATAAAGATGAAAAAATTATTACTTATAATGAGTGTTTTTGTTACAACAGCAGTATTTGCTCAAAGAGACATCAGTATGACATTGATTACCCCAACTCCATATTCAGCAATTATTAATGGTATTCCAGTGAGTCCGTCAGGTAAAATAGTAAATCTTGGACCAGCACTTACCGCACAAGACACGATTTTTGTTATCATGTGTTTCAATCAGAATGGATCACTTGTTCCAATAACACATACAGTAAATGGAACTGCCGGTATTCGATGGGGAGCGAACATTAGCCATGGTGCGGTTGCTACAAATGGTGTTCTGGATTTTACAGTTACGCCTTCATTACCATTTAATATTACTACATTCTCAGGAGCTTCTATTTGCGCTGTAGCTTATTTGCAGAATGGTGGAAATGTTGATGTAAATATAGTAAATAATTCTTCATGCAATCAGGTAACAATGACCGTAAATGCAGGGATTAATGATTTGACAGCAATTTCTAATTCGGTAAAAGTATTTCCAAATCCAGCGAAAGACGTGATCAACTTTGCAATTGAAGGCAATCTTGCAAAATCAATTTCAGTAATGGATATAACTGGGAAGATAATTGAAAATGCAGGTACATCATTTGGCGAATCGCAAATCAACCTGAACAATTATAGTAGTGGAATTTATTTGTATCAGATTAAAACCCAAGATGGACAACTGGTCAAATCTGGTAAGTTTACTGTAAGCAAATAACCTAGAACTGGAGCCTTTACTTTTGAGTGGACAAAAAGTTAAGACCCTTGTAGGAATTCCAAATTTTTAGTACCCCGTTTTAATCGCGTGTGTAATATAATTGATGTCAATAAATGCATTCAATTTTGTAAATGATTTTTCGAATTTTCTTAAAATTGTTGAGATCACTTTTTCTTCCATTTGTGAATTGTTGATTGCTTTTAGAAAATCGTTGTATTTAATTTTTTTTAAATATTCAATTTGCAAAAAAACAGAAACAAAACCTGTCGTCCAGTATTAAAAAAAAATGGCGACCACTTGAGTTGTAAACATTAAAATGCTTTTTATTAAACAACAACTATTTCCATGGTTTTAGCGTGAACTCCAGCTGCCACTTTATAACTATAAATGTCACTTTATACTTGCATTTTACAAAAAAATGTGGTGGTGAAATTCTTAAAATCAATCTTTAAATAATGATTTAATAACAAAAACCCATCTATAAATGGAACTTTAATCATTAATATTGTTATCCATATTTTTAATAACAATTAAGTGAAAAAAAATTATCTAACAACATTAGCAATCCTCCTAAGCGGAATTTATTCTGTAAGTGCTCAGCAAATAAATTCATCATACAAGATTTCTAAAATAAATATAGAAGGAAATGGGAGTTGGGATTACATTGCTGTTGATGAAAATACTAATCGTTTATTTGTTTCTCATGGAACTGTTGTAAATGTTGTTGATACAAAAGATAAAAAAGTTGTTGGTATAATTGAAGATACTAAAGGCGTGCATGGAATTACATTAGCCGAAAATTTAAACAAGGGATATGTGAGTAATGGGAAAGATACTTCGGTAACTATTTTCAATTTAAAAACGTTGAAATTAATTGCAAAAGTTAAAGTGACAGGATTAAATCCCGATGCAATTTTGTTTGATAATTTTTCGCAAAAAGTTTTTGTTTTTAATGGACGAACAAACAATGCAACAGTAATTGACGCAAATACAGATAAAGTAATTTCAACTATATCACTTAGTGGAAAACCTGAATTTTCGGTATCAAATAATAACGGTTTAGTTTTTGTGAACATCGAAAATAAAAATGAAATTGCAGTCATCAATTCAAAGACTTTTGCTATTGAAAATACCTGGAGCATACTTCCCGGTGATGAACCAACTGGTTTGGCAATTGATAATAAAACCCATCGGTTATTTTCTGTTTGTGGAAATAAATTAATGGTAGTAACTGATGCTCAAAATGGAAAAGTGATTACTACTTTACCAATCGGAGATCATTGTGACGGATTGGTTTTTGATGCTCAAAGCAAAAATATATTTACTTCAAATGGCGAAGGAACAATCACAGTTATCAATGAAGAAAATGAAAATACTTTTAAAGTTTTGGAAACAATTACCACACAAAAAGGTGCAAAAACAATTGCGTTAAATAATAATACACATCAATTGTTTTTATCAGTTGCTGAATATGGAGAAATCCCACCTGTAACCGAAGAACATCCAAAACCCAAAGCCCTTATAAAGCCAAATACTTTTGGAGTTTTAGTTGTTGAAAAGAAATAACTTTTATGATAGATTAAGCTAATGTCAAAATTTAACAGGCGCTTTATCTTCAAGCTTTACCTTAGAAGTGTTTGATTCAAAACTGAAAATTCTTTCACCTTTGGTAAAATCAATGTGTTCTGATTTAGTCAAATATATTAAACCAGGGTTTTTACATTTACGTCTTCCACAAATTGATGATGAGTTTTCATCTCCAACAGGAAATGCATAAAACTTATAGTTATGCTTTTTACCTTTAGGTTGGTGCTTTTCGTCTTTACATCTGCAAATGGCCATAATAAATTTAATTTATGCTTCAAAAGTAAAAAAAAATACAATAATTGATAAGAAAATTATCTTAAAAATAATTAATTTTTAATCACTTTCAATATCTGGTAAATCTCCTTTTCTCTTTGCAAATAGAGAAAATATGTGCCATTTTTAAAACTTGAAATATTTATAAAATTTTTTCCAAGTATTAAACTATCAGATTTTATTTTATAACCTAAAACATCTGTAAAGTTATACTCAGTAAGGTTTAGCAAATTATTTATTAACAATTCATTATTAACAGGGTTAGGAGAAATGTTATAAATTTCATTTTTAATATTATCAATTCCGGTTGTTTTGTTTAACCAAATTTTATTTCCAGTAAAAAAAGATGAACTAAATGTTCCTCCATTTTCGCACGAAACTAAAAATCGATCATTCGAAAAATAACAAATTCCTTCGGTTTGCCATTCACTTCCATTACCGATTTCTATTCTACGTTTGTTACCAGAAAAAAACATATCACCCTTAAAATCGTTCAAAAACCACATGAATGAATTCGTGTGTCCGCTAAAGTATCCAATCAAAGCAATTTCTTTTGTTTGCGGGTTATAATCAGCACCGGTAATTAAACCATTTACATTAAAACTTGTGTAAGGTGATATTATATATGTACCAGGAATTTTTGGTAATTTGTATACACGTGTTTGAAGATCACCCCGATCTTTTGTGAAAATATATAAAGAATCTTTTATAGAAATCAGTGATTCGCAATCAAAGTTGTGTGTGCTGCTTGAAGTAAAAACTGTTTGATCGGAATATGAAAATGAAATGTCTTGGGCATTTAAATGAACTATTGAGTTAGTTGTAATATCCGATTTTGCTACTTTTAATATTTTTAAATCTGTTCTGTTTCCATTATTATTTCCAAAATTTCCAACATAAATAAAATTACTATCAGCAGCAATATCTTCCCAATCTGTGTTTGGAAAATTATCGATTGTTACCGTTTGCAAAATATTTCCATTAGCAGTATCAATGCTATAAATTTCGTTTGGATTTCCGCTATCATTATGCGTCCATAATTTTCCGTTAGTCCAAACTAATCCTGATGACTCGCTAATGATTGTATTCGGAAATTCACCTTTAATAATCGGTTCGAAATGTGTTGTCGTGTAAACGCAAGAACCATCATTTAATTTTGCTCCAGGATTATAATTTGTTGCATGAGGATCAGTACAACCACTTTGAGCAAGTGTTGAAAAAGTTTGAAGAAAAAGAAAAGTTGATAGTATAAAGCAATTTATAAATGACATTCTTAATATAATTTATTTGAAGTGATAAAAACGTTATTGAGGGAAATTATTATTTACCCAAATAACAAATTTATGAATGTTGCAAGATGAAAGTTGAGAAGATGATTTTGGCATTTTATAGCAAGTGCCTGTCCATTGTATGGAACACATTAAATGACCTGTTTGTGCGCTTAATTTAACAGCATTATAATTGTCAAGAATAATTCCTCCTCCTGATGAATTAGCTGAAGATGTTGTATGGCAACCCAAGCAATAGTTTTGTAAAATTGGAAGGATAGATGCAGTATAGGTAATATTTGTAGTATCGCAAGAAATTGTATCACATACCACATTGTGTGCCCCTTCAGTTAACCATTTCAGGAATATAGCTTTTTGATTAGCTGTTAAAGCCGGGCGTCCCTTAGGCATACTACCTTTTGTTAATGAACTGTAAATAGGATAACCATATCTTGAAATATTAGTATAGTTTGTTAGGTTATAACCTTTTTGATGACTAGCTACATCATGACAGTTGCTCATTGAACAATTTGAAACTATTAATGGTAATATTTGTGTATTGAAGCATGTTGAATCACCTGTATTGGGTGCATGAAAAGTTGTGTCAGGAAATGTTTTATGTGAAGTGTCTTTATGAGTTGTATCAATTGTAATTACAACATTTTTTGGTTCAGGGGATTCATGTTTGCATTGCTCAAAAAAAGTTGCTAATATCCCAAGCAAAAGAATGATAGAAAATATTTTTTTCATAATTACAATGTTATCATTCTGATTAATTATTTATGTAAATCAAACGTTATCAAATTGTGATGATTTGCCTTTTAAATATGGTTGTTAGCAGCATAAAAAAAAGTCGAATTGCAATTGCAATTCGACTTTTTTTTTATAAAAATATTTTAAAAATTAATGTTGGTTACCTGTTCCGTTTGATTGGAATGCACCACAATCAATTCCCGGAGGAGTGATTTCTGTTGCACCATAAATTGGATTAACAGGCACAACTGCCAAAGGAGAGAAGCCTGTGTATCCTTTTCCAATACAAGGTGAACCAGATGATAAATGGAAATCAAAAGAACCAACTGCTTGAATGTCGATTAGTTTATTAACGATTTGTGCAGGAAGTGGGAAATTAACAAACATTGGTTTGTTAGCACCTACAGTTCCGGTATAAGTATATACAGGAACAGCTTGTCCTTTTACATAACCTGCAGGAGTGAATGCAGGAATGTCTGTTGATTGAGGATAAGATAAATCAGCAGGTGGGTAAATCCAATTATAAACTGCTTGTGAATCGCCATAGTTAAAGTTGTAACCATAACTTATGTTAGCAGTATCTGCCAATGGATTAGCAACAATTCTTAAACCTGTACGGCAGTTAATCACTAAACCATTATAAGCCATTCCTTTTGCGCCTTCTTCGAAATTCCATGAACCTGCGCGACCTACAGGAGCCGGTTGTTTGTAACCGCAATGAACGTATGTGTTATTGTAGAAACGGCAATTTGTTTGAACCGGTGTGCCTCCTTTGTTTGAAGCTTTTGTACCATTAGTAGCTGCACCAACAATTAGATTGTAAGCAGCATCTCCAGTACCTCCACTTTTAACATTGATGATATCTCCACCAATAGCAGGTGAACCACATTTTTCGAATGTATTACGCATGATGCTGAATTTACAATTAGGACGCATGCAATCATCCAAAGCTCCGTAAAACCATGAATCTTCCATAACGAATACAGTATTGGGATTTTGAAAAAACATACCATAAGAATTACTTCCTGGTTTATTTCCTGTTATCATGCTATTGGTTAAAACTGCGCCAGTAAATTCAATATGTGTCCATTTAATGACAACAAGTTTACAAGAAGAATCACAATTAATGCCGCACCACATTCCTTTATATGCAGGGTCAGTATTCATTGGAGCTCCCGGCAGGTCAGTTTTAGTAATACCTGCTACTGTAATCCAAATTGGTTGTGCTTTAGTTCCTAAAGATAATAAAGTGCCTTTTACTCCAAAATTGTAACCGCTTTGTCCCATGTTGATTGTTACACCCGGTTGAATAAGAAGTGTATCACCAGCGTTTATCAAAATGTCGCCACCTACAGTATAGGTTTTTCCTGTAAGCATTGTTCCTTTAATACTTCCTACCAAAGGTGATGCGTCACTTACAGCTTGCCCCAGTTGGAAAGGGGGAGTTGAAACAGTAACGGTTTCTGAGCTGCTGCTTTTTGAGCAACTGAAAATAGTTGAAGCTAACATAGCCATCAAACCAATTTGTAATAAACTTTTTTTCATTGTTGTTTTGTTGTTTAAAATTGAGATTAGTTTTTAGTTGATTTTGTATCTTAAACCTATCAGATAGGTTTGGTAAAATATTTCTTTTTCTACTGTCACGCTGTTTGCATTATCCTGCATTGGCAACATTAATTTGCCGGTCATGTATTTATTCGGATAAACAATCTCTGTAATGAGTGGTGAGTTTAAAATATTATTGATCTTCACGAAAACAAAGAATTTTTTGAATGCTCTTTTTTCTGCTGAAAAATCAAGTTGTGTAAATGCTTTCTGCCAATAGTCTAATTCATAATATCCTGAAAGTTGAGAGATTCTTCTTCCTGTATAAACTAAAGCCAACTGTGCATCGATGCCTAATTTGCTGTTTTTATATAATAAAGAAAAATTTCCGATATGTGCCGATTGCCCTTGAAGTGGGCGGGTTTGAGCGATGCTGTCAAATGTGTTCGTGTTCTTAGCAGCATCATGATAATAGATCTGCTTATATGTTGTAATACTTGAGTTGGTATATGTATAATTAGCATGAATACCAAAAGCACCAAAGAATTTTGTGAATACCAATTCGAAACCATAATTTGTAGCGTTACCATAATTCTGTGGCTGTAAAATCATTCCTGATGTACCTTCTTTTACAAGAGCCCACTCAATAGGATTTGTGATATTTTTATAGAAAACTCCTGCCATTAATTGGTTTGATCCTTTTGAGAAAAACTCGTATCTCAAATCATAATTATCGGCTTGGGTATGTTTCAAATAAACATTTCCCATTTCTGTCCAACTTTCACCGGGAATTGAATACGGGATAATCTCAAAAAAACCCGGGCGAGAGATTGAGGAGAAATAAGATAATCGAATATTTTGATGTGATGTTAATGCATATTTAAAGTGAATACTTGGCAACATATCTTGATATTTACGAGTTCCATTTGCACCTATAAATTTTGAAGGGTCTTGTGCAGTTGTATAATTTTCATAAGTATTTTCAACCCTCATTCCTCCGATTACTTGTAAGTTACTGATTGGGTCAAATTTCACTTGTCCATACATGGCAGTGATGTTTTCGTCAACGGTATAATTGTTTGCATCTGTAGGTGCGCCCAACCCGGCATTAATTCCAAGAAATTGATAGCGTGCATCTATAATATTTGTCCATAATTGTTGTGTTCCATCAGTGTTAGGAATAGGTTGTAATGTGTATTCCTGATAAAAACTGCTGCGATTTTTAAATCTCATCAATCCTCCAGTTGAGAATTCAACATCCCTTTTTAAAATCTTCGGGGTCCAGCTAAAATTTATATAGCCTGTTTTATCTTGGTCGGTATTGTGCATCCATCTTGAAGTCATTTTGTTTATTGATGTCGGAGTTAATACTTGATTTCCGTTGCTGTCAACAGGTGAGTTCGCGTTTTTTAAAGATACTCCATGTATTCTTTCAAACTGAGTCCAATCGGGAGTTTCGCTGGTTGCAATTGAATACACCAATGACCAATCAACTTTTATATTATGTGTTAGCTGATGTTTACCTTGTAATGTTGAATTATAAATTGTTTGTGTGGTCATTCTTGAACGATCTTGTTCATGAACTTCACCTGTTCCGGGACCGGCAGTTCTTGTCTTTTCTAAAACAGTATCTATTTGATGTCTGGTTTGAATTTCAGACATACGAATGATGCCATTATATAATGTAAACGTATTTTTTTTATTGAGCTTATAATCCATAAATACATGAGCTCCCATGCGTGTTATTTGTGTGGAATATTGACGACCATTGTAGTCTGAGAATTGTACCAGCATGCCATTGTTCAAACTTGCATCTTTGCTGGATGCAGCTCCAGGTTGTGAGCTTGGTAATAATACCTGTGAATTAGAACCTCTGTTAGAATTTTGATAAGTTGCGGCTACAATTACCCCCAATTTATTTTTTAAAAATCTATTCCCAATTGTAAATCCAAAATTGGTATTTGGAGCAGGAGTAATTTCTTTATAGTTAAGATTTTCTCTTGGAAAATCAGTAGGTAATGCTTGATAAGTAGGTCCTTTAATTTCAGATGGAGCTTTGGGATTAATCACACCGGAATTGAAACTACTAAATGGTCTGTCGAAAAATATTTGACTGTATCCAGTTGAAAGGTTCGCTGAGAAAATAAATCTATCAGGTGCACTCTTCATTACCAAATTAATGGCACCTCCAATGGCATCACCTTCCATTGCAGGTGTTAATGCTTTAATCACTTCTAATCTTTCAAGTAATTCTGCCGGAAAAATATCCATCGGTACATAACGATTCTTGTTATCAGGACTGGGAATTTTTATTCCATTCACTAAAGTATAATTATACCTTTTATCCATTCCTCTAATGATAGCAAATCGCCCTTCACCATTTGCATTTCTATCAACAGATACACCGGATACTCTTTGTAAAACATTTGCTACTGTAATATCAGGAGATAATTGAATTGTTTTTGCAGAAATAGAATTAATAACGCTTGGTGCATTTATTTCAAGCTTTCTGTTAAAAAGATCCGACTCTTTATTAATTGATGTATCTATTACACTTACTTCATTTAACTCAGTTGAAATTGGTTCGATTAAAATGTTTACTTTTAATTCTTTTACTCCCTCTGAAAGTGTGAGTTCTTGTTCTTTAATTTTGTATCCAACATATTTACATACTAAAATATATTTTCCTGGGGTAATATATTTGATCTTGTATTTGCCTTCCAAATTTGTAGCTGTATTCAATTTTGTATCTTTTAAATACACGATAGCTCCAATAAGATATTCTTTGGTATTAGCATCACGCACACTTCCTTCAATTTCAACTCCATTTACGATTGTTCTAGCAATGGAGAAGGTGCAAACCAATAAACTTGCAATGAAAATAAATGAACGAAACTTTAAATTTTTTGAAACAAAACTCATGGTCAATAAATATTTTGTTGCAAGTTGAATTACTTTTTTAAACTAAAAATCAACAAAATATTATTTAATCAAATGATAACTTACTGTTAAAGATATGGAGCAGATTAATTGATTTTGAGTTAATATTAACATCACGCCAATAATCTATTGTTATCTTTATATTAATTGTGAGTTAATAATGTTGTCGGTGAAAGCAGAAGAATAAGTTTGAAAAATATAAACCTCTAAAATGAATAAATATTTTCGAACTGTTTTCTTCTTGGCAACAATGACCATTTTTACTTCGGTCAAATTGATTGCTCAAAATGATACATTAAAAGTAATGGCGTATAATGTATTAAATTATGGAGATGCTTGTCAAGGTTCAAACAAAGTGATGCGTAATTATCTAAAAAATATCATTTCATATACGCAACCTGATATTTTAGGTTTGGTAAAAATGAGTACCATAAAAAGATTTCCTTCAGATTTTAATGGAAATTTGCCAATTGATTTTTGCGATTCGATAGTACAATATGTTTTGAATCCTTCGGGAAATATATCTTATAATTATTGTCAGTATACTAATGAAGCAAGAGGAGGAGATATGAATGTTTTATTCTACAATAAAAATAAATTGGCAAATATTTATACGAGAGTTTTAACGGTAAATGTTACCGATTTTGATTTATATAAATTTTATTATAAAGATTCGAATTTAGCAAATTCACACGACACTACTTTTTTGTATGTAGTACTTTTTCACACACAATCAGGTTCAGATGCTACAGTTAGAAATGCGCAACAAATTGCAACATTTAATGCTTTAAAAACGCGTTTTGCTTTTTTACCTAATATGATTATGATGGGAGATTTTAATTTAAGAAGTAGTAGTGAGAGTGGTTACAATCAAATGGTCACTTCAACTGATACTACTTTTAGATTTTGTGATCCTCCATTTGCTATCGACAAAGTTTTTACTTACCCTGCAAGTTGGCAAGGCAGTGCTACCTATGCTGCTTATCAAACTACTTCAACCCGGATGGATTTGATACATCCAAACTCATGCGGAACTGATGGAGGAGCAAAAGATTGGTATGATCATATTTTGTTTTCACCTTGGATGGTAAACGGAGTAAATTATATGAGTTATGTTCCACATTCTTACAAAACAATTGGCAATGATGGAAAGCGTATGAGCATTTCAATTAATGATAGCACAACTTATGGGAAAAACCTTTCAGCACCTGCCGATGTGATCAATTCAATTTTTCAGTTATCAAATAAATATCCAATAGTAAGTTCAATTATTGTTAAGAGTAATACAACAGGAAATAGTCCGAATGATCCACAAGAATCCATAACTGGCATTGCTGAATTATCTTTTGATGCAAATGCAATTTCTATTTCAAATCCATCAGGAAATATTTTGTCTGTTCGAATAAATGAAAAACTCCTAGATAAGAAAATGGAAATCTCCATTCGTGATATTTCAGGTAAAGAATTTTTAAAATTAGAAATGCACACCGAATCACTTTTATCACATACAATTGATATCAGTAATTTGCCAAAAGGTTTTTATTTTATCAGTTTTAAAATTCAAGATGAAAATTTATCAATCACAAAAAAGCTTATCAAAGCTGAGTGATAATTTAAAGTGTTTTTTGGTGAATTAATATTCTTGTAACAATTGTATCACTTAAACACAATGCTATATTAACATTTTCTTGATTTTAGTGTTTTTCTTTTGAAGAAAATAATTAAACCAAATTCATGAAAAGAAAAGTACTCCTGCAAATGCTTATTTCTGGCATTCTGTTATTATCAACAATCACAAATAGTAATGCCCAACAAAAACTTATACATTATTGGCACTTTAATAATTTTACTTTAACATCATCTACAAATGTTAACCCGAGCACAATTGTTCCTTTAAAAGCAGATTATTCTTCGCTCGATACAAGTAAGGCATTTATCGCATATAGAGCATTTACAGGAACAAGCAGTTCTTATTTATCATATTGGGATAACACATCCGGAGATACTTCTAATGCGCGTTTAGGGTTTCCGGCAGGTAATGGTTTACGACCAAGAAATCCATGGGATAGCATGCAGTTGATGCTTTTTATCCCTACTACAAAATATCAAAATATTACGATTAAATATGGTACCCAAAGATCAGGTTCTGGACCAACTACACAAACTTTTGATTATAGTTTAGATAGTGGCAACACTTATATTACAACAGGATTATCGGTACCTTCTTTTACAGTAACTTCTACTGCAAATCCGATGAATTTAAATACAGTTACCATTTCAAATGCTGCAACTTTTAATAACAGTAATTTAATTTTTAGAATTCGTTTTGGACCGGCACCTGGTGCTGGAAATAATCGTTTTGATAATGTAACTGTTGAAGGTGATACTTTAATTAGCGGTCCTGTTGGTCCTCCATTATTTAATATTGGTCAAATCAATACAACAAATCCAACCAGTGGTGTTGCCGATTCAATAAACGGTCATTATACTCTTAGAGGTTTGGTTTACGGATTTAATCAGAGATCTCCTAGTGCAGGTACTCAATTTTTATTGAAAGATAATACTGGAGGTGTAACTGTTTTTAATGTGTCGAAAACATTTGGTTATATTGTAACAGAAGGAGATAGTTTAGAGGTTCCTGGAATAGTTCAAACTTACAGAGGTTTTATTGAGTTTGCTCCAGATACAATTATTAAAATAGCATCAGGTAAAACTATAAAATCGCCAACGCCAATAACACAATTGGTTGAAGCAAATGAAAATGATCTGGTTAAAATGAATAACCTAATTTTTTATACCGTACCTACGGGAGGAAATTGGCCAATAGCATCAACAAATATTTTATGTCATACCCAAAATCTAACAGATACAATTATTGTTAGAGTTTTGGCAGGTAGCGCATTATCAGGAACAGCATTACCAACAGCATCTTTATTTAATATTACAGGAATGGTTCAACAATTTAGTACAAGTTCTTCAGCTCCTTATGCATTTAATGGATATGAAATACTTCCACGTACAAGTGCAGATATTCTTTCTGGCTTGGCTCCTCCTGATGCGGTTTCTTCAATTGTTGGAATACCAAATTTAACTTCGTTAACACTAAGCTGGACAAAGCCTGCAACATATAATAATACAACAATGGCAACTTTGGTATTTATTAAATCGGGTTCGGCAATTACACAAGGAACGCCAAATAAAAATGCAAATTTCTATACAGCAAATGCTGTTTTCGGAACAGGAACAGCATTTCAAAATGATGCAAATGCAAAATGTGTTTTGAATTCTACTAACAATACAATTGTCATCACAGGATTATCTCAATCCACAAATTATTATGCGGTAATTTATAACGTAAGATTAGCTGATTCGGCATATTCAATTGCTGCAATTTCTAATCTTACTACAACAAATAATTTACCAAATCCTGTGACAGCTTTAACTGTAAACGGTGTAACACCAACTTCAGCAACTATTAGTTGGACAAAGCCTGCAGGGTATGATAATACAGCACATTCAACGATTGTGTTTGTAAAAGCATCTTCATCAATTACTGCAGGAACACCAAATAAAGGAGTTTCAGCATATGTTGCAAATACTAGTTTTGGTTCAGGTACAACTTATCAAAATGATGCATCTGCATTTTGTGTGTATAATGGAGATTCAGGTTTTGTAACGGTTTCAAATCTTATTCAAGGAACAAATTATAATGTGATGGTTTGGGTTGTTCGTAATGCTGATTCAACTTATGCAACTTTATCAACTACAGGAAATGGAACAGCATTACCTCCTCCTCCTTCAGTTAAATTAATTCACTATTGGAACTTTAATAATTTAGCAAATACTTATTCAGCATCATCAATTGCAAACTCATTTAAAAATGTTGGAATAACTGCTGATTTCTCAATACTTGATACTGCAAAAGCAAAAATATTTTACAGAACCTTCGATGGAGTTTCTGACACTTACTTAACTTATTTTGATAATGTTGGTGGTGATACAATGAATGCACGTATGAATGCTCCAGCAGGACTTGGATATCGCGCACGTAACCCAAGCGATAGTATGCAATTGATGTTTTATATTCCAACTCAACATTATAAAAATATTAAGGTGAGTTATGCTTGTGAAAAGTCAAGTATAGCTAGTGGTGCTTATCAACAAAATTTTGACTACAGTATTGATGCAGGAAAAAATTGGAAAACATCTGGATTAAATATCACATTCGATTCGACAATTGGAATTGCTTACACACCGGTTTATCTTTCATTTCCAAATGATACTTTAACAGGGAATAATCCAAACTTAATTTTAAGAGTTAAATTTGTTGCAGGTCCAATAGGTATTGGAAGTCCAACAGGATTAAGCGGAAACAATCGTTTTGATAATGTTGCAGTAGAAGGCGATACAACAACGGCAACTCCGCAACCAGTTATAAAAACAGGAATATCTCAGGTTACAAAATCAAATTCTGATTATGTGATGTTTCCAAACCCTTCAAATGGAGAATTATTTATCAACTCAAAAACAACAGATACAAAACATATCGTTATCATGAATATTACAGGTCAAATTGTTGTTGAATATTTTGATAATTTAAAAGAAATAAAAATGGATATTTCTAATTTAACACAAGGAATATATTTTGTTAGAGTAACAGAAAACAGTTCAGTTTCAACAATGAAACTCATTAAAAATTAAGTTTAGTAGCTTTTTCATATCAAATAAAATTGGTGACTTTAAACGGTCACCTTTTTTATTTTATATCCTTAATGATTTGTACTTATAAACTTAACTCTACAGTAATTTTCATCAATCATTATAAAATTAGTTTCGTTGAAAAATAAATATATTCTAAATGAAAAGATTATTACACATTACTATCTTGTTTTTGCTGCTAAATTCATCAGTGATTAAAAGCAACGCACAACAATCGCTAATTTATTATTGGCACTTTAACAACTTAGTGAACTTTACAACAGTAAATGTTAGTCCATCAATTTTTCCGGTTATTAGACCCAACTACACAACTTTAGATTCAACAAAAGCATTTTTAAAACTTGCACCACTTGCAGGAACAGCAGGAAACCTTGCAACATTTTATGATAACGTAAGTCCCGGTGATGTTTTGAATGCACGTTTTGGAACAATTGCAGGATTAGGTTTTCGTCCACGTAACCCAACCGACAGTATGCAATTGATGTTGTACATTCCTTCAACTTCATATAAAAATATTACCATCAAATTTGAAACACAAAAATCGAGTGCATCAAATGGTGCATATACTGATTCGTTGGATTATAGTGTGGATAGTGGTGCTACTTGGAGAAACTCAGCAATCAGTCCGGTAATAGCAAGTAATGGAACTGGTGCATGGTCAACTTCTGTTATTTATTCTGCTATTTCGGATTCACAGGCATTCAATAATAATAAACTTGTTTTTAGAATTCGTTTTAACGCACCCGGTAATTTAGGAACATCCGGCAATGTTCGTTTTGATAATATTACTGTTGAAGGTGATACCATCATAGCACCAAAGCTTGTACATTATTGGCATTTTAATAACCTTGTAAACTTTACAACTGTTGCTGTTTCTCCTTCAACTTTTCCGGTTGTGAGAGCAAATTATTCAACGCTTGATACAACAAAAGCATTTTTAAAATTTGCGCCATTATCCGGTACAGCAGGAAACATGTTAACTTATTTTGATAATGTGAGTCCTGGTGATACGGTAAATGCTAGAATGGGAACACCAGCCGGACTTGGATTTCGTCCACGTAACCCAAGTGATAGCATGCAACTGATGGCTTATATTCCAACAACAGGATATAAAAATATTGTAATCAAATTTGAAGTGCAAAAATCAAGTGCTTCAAATGGTGCCTATACCGATTCATTGGATTATAGTTTGGATAGTGGAGCAACATGGAAGAATACTGGAATTACTCCACTAGTGGCGAGTAACGGAACAGGAGCGTGGTCATTACCAAATACACCTGTAACAGTAACTATTTCAGATTTACAATCATGGAACAACAGCAAGCTTGTATTTAGAATTAGATATATAGCACCTGGTAATTCAGGAACATCAGGAAATGTTAGAATGGATAATTTAACAATTGAAGGGGATACTTTTATTGGAACTTATCCTTTGCCAGTAAAATTATTATCGTTCAATGCTAAAAATATTTCAGGAAAAAATGTGTTAGTTAGCTGGCAAACTGCTTCTGAAATTGATAATGATCATTTCATAGTTGAAAGAAGTTTTGACGAATCAAAATGGGAAAATATTGCCACATTAAAAGGTGCAGGAAACAGCAGGAAAATAGTTTCATACCAAATTGAAAATCTTATTGAGAACTCTTATCCAATGGTATATTACAGACTAAAACAGTTTGATTATAATGGAACATTTACAATATCAAAAACAGTAGTGGTTAACTTTAACAGTAATTTGTTAAATACTATTTCTATTGAAAACCCCGTGAAGGATAATATTTGTAAGATTAATATTACATCAAGCAATCAATCCGATTTAACTGTTACAATTAGAAACATGTTTGGTGAAATTATGCAAAATACTTCTTACACAATTTATCAAGGAGGGAATTTATTAAACGTTGACGTGAGTAACTTAAATAATGGAATATATATTGTAGAGATAAAAAATAATGATACAGTTTTAGCTGTTAAGAAAATTCTAAAATAATTTTTTTTAAGTACTTTTTGTCAATTGAAAAGAGCTTTGAATGGGTATGAAATTTTAACAAAAAAAGCAGTTCTGACTAGAACTGCTTTTTTGTTAAAAAATAAGTTTACTTATTTAACAATATTTATCTTTTGTGTAAAGTAACCTTCAGTGCTTTCTAGTTTTACAATATATATTCCTTCATCTTCTCCAGTCATATCAATATTAACAGTTTTGCTGTTTTTATTTACTGTTATTTCCTGAACCAATGATCCAATAATTGAATACACTTTTATTGTTTGAATAGCCGAATTATTTTCAATGTCAATTGTAAATTTACCATTATTCGGGTTAGGATAAATTTTCATTTTCTCATTACCATTTAATGAGCTTATTCCTGAGAAACGATCTACAACCCTAACTGTTCTTACTACTTGTGTTGCAATATTACCTGAAGGGTCAGTTACATTATATCTTACATAATAAATTCCGGGAAGATCATTTCTAACTTTTGACTCATCACGACTAAAGAATGTTGAAGTATTTAAAACTGTTTCAGTCCAATAATTATCGCTAATAGTTTGTCCCGGGTCAACATATTTTTGATATCTGGTTAATACTAACGGGTCATCACCAAGTAATGAAATTACCGGAGCAATTCTATCAACAACATGAACAGTTCGTGATATACAAGTAACATTGTTTGAAGGATCGGCAACACAATAATTAATTAAATAAGTTCCCAATTTTGACATATTTGGATCAGCACTTTGCGAATACGTTAAGGTTCCATAAGCATAGTAATCACTGCTAAAACTAACACCCGGATCATTAGCTTTCCAAGATGTGTTTACATCAACAACCATATCATCATCACCATTTAAAGTGATTGTTGGATAAATAGTATTATCAACTTTAACAATTAACCTGAATGTTTTTGCCTGATTTCCTGAACCATCAGTTGTATTAAATAATAAAGTATAATACCCTTTTACGTTTACATTGATGCTGCCTGTTTGAATGAATTGCAAGCCCGACCAGTAATTGTCATTTATCGTTAAAGCATTTTGAGCATTAAATGATGTTCCTATTTGGCAACGGACAGTGTCAGTTCCAATTCTTCCATTAACAATACTTGAAATAATAGGTTTAGTTGTGTCAACAACCATTACTGTACGAATTTTAGAAGCGATAAATCCAAAAGCATCGGTGATGATATAAGTTAAAGGATACGTACCTAAAACATTTGTGTTTATATTTCCTGAAGTTGTAATCAGGTTACTGATATTTCTTCCAAGATTATCAGCAGCAGTTGCGCCTTGTTCGGTATAATTATATTTTACACCTACTTTCATTGTGTCGTTTCCAATAAGCGCAATTGTTGGTCCTGTTTGATTTATTTCAACCTGAACAATTCTTCGTACAGGAACGCTTAAATTTCCATACAAATCAGCAACGGAATAGGTTAACGTATAATACCCAATTGTGTTGGTGTCAAGATATCCGGTTCTAATATATTTTGAGCTGATATTTCCTTCCAAATTATCTGTAGCAGTAATTCCTAATTCGGTATAATGTTTACCAACCTGCATTTTATAAACAGCAGGTCCTATTAAAGCTAAAACAGGTTTCACATAATCAACACCGATATTAATTCCATAATCTTCGAAACAACCTAAGCTAGCCCAATCAGGTCTTAAAGTAGTACTGTCGTATGTAATACCCACACGCATTCTGGTATTTCCGGTTCGATTATTATCCGGTATACGGAAAGTTTTGCTAGTGCTTAGTTTAAACTGACTCACTTCATTAATGATGGTTTCTAAAGTATCGGTAAAGTAAGCATTCATATTGTAATCGATCCAAACTCTGGTAGTCATAGGATCATTATTTGTTAAACGGAAAGTTGTTAGTGTATAATTTACACCTTTAAACAAAGTTGTTTTTTGTGATTCGTTCATTTGTGTATAAACGGGTGATTGCAGATCAGTGGTTGTATCAATTGTTCCAAGCCTTACACGACT
>Ga0194037_1001188_pt1 | contig 19249 bp, 8 predicted proteins | sample JunL306m_MetaG_FD_148653 | JGI IMG/M metagenome (GOLD analysis project Ga0194037, IMG submission 148653) | Anoxic zone freshwater microbial communities from boreal shield lake in IISD Experimental Lakes Area, Ontario, Canada - Jun2016-L304-6m | ecosystem: Environmental > Aquatic > Freshwater >...
GTGGTAAAGCGGTTCCCGCAGTTCGTCGGCTTGCCATGGCCATCGGCGGACGGATTCCGCCGCTCCTTGGAGGACGTGCGCTCTACGGGAGGCAAGGAAGGGCGATATCCGATCGCCCATGCCCATGCGGCGTCGTGGCAAAGCGGTTCCCGCAGTTCGTCGGCTTGCCATGGCCATCGGCGGACGGATTCCGCCGCTCCTTGGGCGTATGGAGCGCGCGGCAGTCGCCCGCTGTCCCCGCTTTGGGGACTAGATTGTTTGGTGCGTGCGGTCAAGGCTGGCCGCTGGTCCAGGCCAATCACCATGAAACAAACCATTCTAACCGCAGCGGCCGGCTGCAGCCTGGCGGCGGCACCCGTGGGCCTCGCCCAGCTTGAATACGTGGATCCAGCCATCGGCGGGGTCGGCATCCTGCTCGAGCCGACCCGCCCGACGGTCCATCTGCCCAACAGCATGGTGCGCGTCTATCCGGTGCGCAAGGACCAGTTGGACGACCAGATCCAGTCGTTTCCCCTGACCATCATCTCGCACCGCCTGGGCGAGCTGTTCGCGCTGATGCCGCATGACGGCGTGGTGGATGCGGCGGCCTGGCAGCACAAGGCCGCCTACGACCAGCAGCATTCCACGCCCTACTATTATTCGGTGCGGCTGGACGACTCGCTCATTCAGATTGAGTTCACGCCCAGCGAGCGGTGCGGGTATTTCCGCTGGAACTTCCCCAGCGGCAAGCCGGTGGTGCTGCTGTCTAACAACAAGGGCGGCGATCTGACGATGGCCGCGAGCCATGCGATCTCGGGGGTGGAAAAGTTCAACGGCATGCAGGCCTTTGTGTATGGCGAATTCAGCGCGCCGGTGAGCTCCGTGCGAACCGTTGTGGGGGACAAGGCGCGGCTGGCGATCTCCGGGACCGCCGGCACCCGGGTGCTTGAATTCCGTTACGGCGTTTCCTTCATCAGCGTGGAGCAAGCGCGCAAAAACCTGGCTCATGAGATTCCCGGTTGGGAGTTCGAGAAAACCAAGGATCACGCCCGCGACGTCTGGAACAAGACCCTCGGCCAGATTCAGGTCGAAGGCGGCACGCTGGCGCAAAAGCGGGTGTTCTACACCTGCCTCTATCGGTGCTATGAGCGGATGGTCAACATCACCGAAGACGGGCAATACTACAGCGGCTTTGATCACAAGGTCCATCAGGACGCGCGCCCGTTCTATGTGGATAACTGGCTGTGGGACACCTACCGGGCCCTCGAGCCGCTGCAAACGCTGCTCCATCCCCAACAACAGGCTGACAAGATCCAGTCTTACATCCGCATGACCGAACAAACCGGCGCGATGCCGTCGTTTGCCGTGCTGTGGGGCGATTACGCCTGCATGACGGGCAATCACGCGGCCCCATGGATCGCGGATGCCTGGTTCAAGGGCGTGCGCAACCTCGATCTGCCGACCGCCTACGCGGGGCTGCGCAAGAATTCGCTCGATGCCACGATCCTGCCATGGCGCAACGGGCCGAAGACGAGTCTGGATGATTTCTACAATCAGCACGGATACCTGCCCGCGTTGCGCCCCGGCGAGAAGGAAACCGTGGCAGAGGTGCATCCGTTCGAGCGCCGGCAGAGTGTCTCGGTCACGCTCGAACAAAGTTACGATGACTGGTGCATCGCCCAACTCGCCAAGGCGCTGGACAAGCCCGACGACTATCAACTCTTTCTCAGGCGGGCCGCCAATTATCAGAATCTCTATCGGGCGGACAAGGGCTTCATGTGGCCCAAGGACTCCGTCGGCCAGTGGATCGAACCGTTCGATCCGATCTTCTCGGGCGGCATGGGCGGACGCGATTACACCACCGAGAACAACGGCTATACCTACAATTGGGACGTCCAACATGACATTCAGGGCCTGGCCGAGATCATGGGCGGGCGCCAGGCCGCCGAGGCCAAACTCGACGAGCTGTTCCGCACCGAACTGGGCCGCTCGAAATATGGCTTTTTCGCCGTCTTTCCGGACTCGACCTCGATGATCGGGCAGTTCTCCATGGGCAACGAGCCGAGCTTTGCCATTCCTTACATCTACAACCATCTGGGGGCACCGTGGAAAACCCAGAAGCGCCTGCGGCAACTGCTGGAATACGCGTTCACCGACACCCTGCAGGGCATTCCCGGTGACGAGGACGGCGGCGGCATGTCGGCCTTTGTGGTGTTCTCGATGATGGGGTTCTATCCGGTGGTTCCCGGAGTGCCGGTCTATGAATTCGGCAGTCCGGTCTTCGACAAGGTCTCCATCGGCCTGCCTAACGGTAAAACCCTGCAAGTGGTCGCCAAGGGCACGTCGCGCGACAACAAATACATCCAAAGCGTGGCGCTCAACGGCCAGCCGCGCCGCGCGCTGTGGTTCCGCCACGACCAGGTGCTCAACGGCCTCAAGATCGACCTCGAGATGTCTGATGCACCCAACCGCACGTTGGGGACGGCCGCGGCCGACCTGCCACCATCCAGCCGGTCCGTCGACCCGGTCACCTTCCTGGGCAAGGCCGGCAATTAGCCCGACCACACCGCATCCTCACGGCCATTCGTCCCACGTTAGATGATTGGCCCGCGCGAGCGTCGGCCTGTGATTCCACAAAGAACCTTCTCCGTGAAATCCGTCAAACTGTAATCGGTGGTGAAATAAACCGCCCTGCCGTTTTCCATGTTCCTATTTCGGGTGACTCATGACTCTGGCGGTGCGCATCTCATCGAATGGCCAGGAGTGTTTCCGCCAGCTTGACCGCTCGCCGGAGCACAACAACGCCGACTGCGCGTAATATTGCAGGATGCTTGACCCGGACATGTCCCCGTTCCAGGATCCGCCAAGTTCCGTGGTTTCCGGGGCTTGTGAACCCTTGAGTCCTAACTTCCAAACCATCCAAATCCCCATGAGGTCGCTCTTTATCACCACCATCCTCGGCATGCTCGCGCTCACCGGGTGTCAGTCGTCGCCGCCCGCGGGCGTCACCTCCAGCGTCTTCGGTCACTTGCCTGACGGCAAGCCCGTGACGCTCTACACCCTCAAGAATTCCAGCGGGTCCTACGTCTCGATCATGGATTACGGCGCGACGGTGGTGGATCTCGTCGTGCCGGACCGCCTGGGCAAGCCGGGTGACGTTTCCCTGGGCTTTGACACGTTTGAACCCTATCTCACCAAGAGTCCGTATTTCGGGGCCAGTATCGGTCGTTTCGGCAACCGCATCGCCAAGGGGCAATTCGCCCTGGAGGGGAAATCCTATCAACTCGCGATCAACGATACCCCCAACACGCTGCACGGCGGGACCAGGGGCTTTGACAAGTGCCAGTGGTCGGCGGCGATCCTCCCGGGGTCCGAGGCGGCGGTCCGCTTCAGCCGCGTCAGCCCGGACGGCGAGGAGGGATATCCCGGAACGCTGACCGTTGCCGTGACTTACCGCTTCACCGCTGACAACCGCTTGGAAATCGCCTATGAGGCCGCCACCGACAAAACCACGGTGCTCAACCTCACCAACCACACCTACTTCAATCTGGCGGGTCGCGGCCCGGCCAGCATCAAGGACCACCAACTGCTGATCCGTGCCAGCCACTACACCCCGGTGGATGACACCCTCATCCCAACCGGTGAGATCAAGGCCGTGTCCGGCACTCCCTTCGACTTCCAGGTCGCCACGCCCATCGGCCAGCGCCTGAGCCAGGCCGGGGGCAAGCCCATCGGCTATGACCATAATTTCGTCCTCGATGCCCGCCCGGACGGCGTGCCGCTGGTGGAAGTCAGCGAACCGACCACCGGGCGCTGGATGCACGTCTTCAGCGATCAGCCCGGCGTGCAGTTCTACTCGGGCAACTTCCTCGACGGCACGCTCACCGGCAAAGACGGCCAACACTATCAGCAATACACCGCCATCGTGCTTGAGACCCAACACTTCCCGGACTCGCCCAATCAGCCCGGGTTTCCCACCACCGTGCTCAAGCCCGGGGAAACCTATCGCACCAAGACGACCTACGCATTCGGCGTGAACACCCGCTAAGCGCGGAACGTAGGCGTGCCGGTGACGGCACGCTGGCGCTCGCTGTCACCGTGCGCGGCCACCAGCATGTGATTGCCCGGCGTGGCGGGCCGGCCCACGCTAACTCCCGGCACCGCCGCCAGCGGCAGGCGCGGGCAGTTCACGGCGAACTAGCACTCATTGTCCCAATTTCAGCTCGGCATACTGGGTGCCGTCGGCGTCGTTGTGGGTGTCGGTGACCAGTAACCGGTATGTCTGATAGGCGGTCGGGTTTCTGAAACGGACGACGTTGCCCCAGCTGTTGCGGCCGGGATCGGCGTCCAGGCCGGCCGGGCCCTGATAGATCAGGACAAACCCGTTGCCGCCGGCTTGGGCCGCGTCGGGCGCGTTGGATCCCTCGAGGGTGATCGAATACGGGTCGCGCCTGGGCATGTCGTTGCCGGTGGCGAACTGGAGCGCGGTCACCGGCTGGCTGGCCGCCAGGGGGGTGATCACCACGCCGGTATTGATGCCCGCGGGATTGATGCCGTCCTTGGCGCGGTTGTAATGTTTGCTGCTGGGGTTGCCATCCAGCACCGCGGCGGGGGTGCCGCAGTCGGTGCCTTCCGCCAGTAGATTGGCTGCGCCCGCGCGGGTTTGTTTCAGCGCGACAATCGGGTCGCGGGCGGAGAGCAGGCTGGTCACGCTGCCGTTGGCGACAAAGGACTTTGGCTCCGCCACCGCGGCGGGCCGCCGCGACATGTCGATCACGTCGGTGCCGCGCGCGGCGGGCGTGACGACCAGGTTGCACAATTTGCCGCCGATGATTTTGCCCTGGACGCTGGTCTGATAGGGCGCGTTGAGCTTGAACTCGCCATCCCAACCCTCGGGCCAGGCCGGCAGCAGCAGGATTTTTCGGCCGTCGGTTTGCATCAACATCTGTTGGAGCCCGTGTTCGCCATTGCCGCCATTGTCCTGGTCCGGCTGATAGTCATGTGTCGGTGCCCAGAAGGCCGGGAATTTCAGCTCCGGGGACCTGAGCTGGAAGGCATAGGCGACCGCCTCGCGGGCGACCTCGCTCAGGCCCAGCATCGCCGCTTGGATCGGGTCCTGCGACCAGCAGCCTTGTTGCGGGCACTTGCGGACATCGAAGGTGGCGAGCGCCATCGCCATTCCCGGCTTGTCCAAGCCGTAGAGCCGGAACGGATAGATGGCATAGAGTTCGGGGTTCTCGCCATTGCGGCGCTGGGCGGTTTGCGGGCCGGTGTAGGGCAGCAGGATCGTGTGCCCCCGCTTGTCGAGCGTGGGCAGCGGCGGCAGTTCGCCTAGCAGTCGGCGCCACGCCTGGCGGGCCGGGGGGGAGACCAGATCCGCGGGCAGGGCGATGAGTCGTGGCAGGATGGCGCGCAAGCCGGCGATGTCGGGAGCCGGGTTGCGGACTTTCCAATACATCTCGATGGCGTTGTCAGGATCGAGCAGCAGCTTTCCCTGCGCGTCGCGTTTGAAATGCTGGTCGAAAAACGTGAGGCCGGCGGTGGCCACCGGCATCAGGGTGTGCCGGGCGAATGCCGTGTCGCCGGTGAACTCGTAGTAATCCAGCATCATCATGCTCAGTTCGAGGATCGGCGTGAAATAATGGTCGGTCCAATTCTCTTTGACTTCCGGGCCTACATATTTGAGGCCGCCCCAAAATGGAGCCGTTTCCGCGAAGTAGGCGCCGTCGTGGTGATAGTATTCCTTCACTTGGGCGGCGTTGGCGGGCAGCATCTCCGCATACATCTTGAACAGCGGGAGCATGAGGTCGAAATCGCCGGCGGCGAGCCGCGGCCAATACATCGGGCGGGTGTTTTGGAACCAATATTGACCGCCCCAGGTGCGGTAATCGGCGGTCACCGGTTTGGGCGGCCTGACGTTGCCGTCCTTGTCCTTGCCTTCCGGATGCGCCGGATTGTCGACGTTGAACAGCGCCCCATTGAATTTGATCGGATAGTGCCCGCGCCCGTTGCAGGCAGTGATGAAACGCTGTAAAACATAACCTTGGGTGACTTCCTTGGCGTTCTTGCCGCCTTGGATGAAAATCCAGCTGCGGTGCCAGAATTGATCCCACCATTGTTGGTGCTGGCGGCGGGTTTGGTCGATATCCAGTGCGTCGAGGGTGGTGATTTGCCCGTCGAGTTGGCTCCGCCATTGCTCGGGAGTCGGGGTCGTCGCCGTGAGCGGGTAAATCGACACCAGTTGCGACGTCGCCGCCGCGGCTTGCAGGGTGGTGGGATCTTTGCCCGCCAAACCGTCGCCTTTGATCACCGCACCGAAGGTCAGGTTTGCCACATGCGGCTCCGCCTCCGGGCCATTGCGGTGATACCAGGCGATGCGATTGGTCTGGCCGCCCAGGATGACGTCTTTAGCGGAAGCGGTCCGCCAGGTTTCCAACGTCACGGTGGTTGCCACCGGCGTGCGGCTTTTCATCTCGACGCGGATCACCGGGTGGTTGGCATCGACCCACACCCGCACGCTCGCCGCTCCTTCCTGGATTTGGATTTCTCCCGTGTGCAGCTTGAGCACTTGCGCAAAGGGAGCTCCCGCGCGCAGCGGGCTTGGACTCAGTGTCAGACGCACACGGCCGAGTTTCAACAGGCCCGTAGTCCCATGCACGCTCTCGTTCCACGCATCCGTCTTGCCGATATAGAATAACACATCCCCGGTGGGCTCGACCCAGACGTTGAGGCCGATGTCACCGTTGCCTAACGGCATCGACTGGCTCGATGTGGGACCCGGCTCGTTCCAAGTGACATTACACGCGTCGAGCAAGGGGTTGGCAGTGCTTCCGGCGGCAACTGGCAATTCGGATCCAATGACGGAGATGCCGGGCAGCAGGGTGAAAAAAAAGATGGAGAGGAGGCGTTGCATGGGCGTTGTAGAAGTGGTGGTGGGCCAAGAATCCGGCTGGCGGGCGGATTTGCCGAAGGGTTTCGGAGCGCACTTTTACCGATTATTGATGCGGCCGCATCAATAATCGGGGAGAGCGGGTTGGGGATTGCGGCGGGAGCAGGCGGGTGATGGCATGGAATTGCGGGTGGTTGGATGCACGGTCCAGGTGCCAGTCGGATCCAGTGTGCGCCGGCTGCGATCCATTTGACTGCGAAAGCATCGCGACAGGGACACGTTGGTCAACCGTGAAGATTTCAACGCCGAATCCAACGATCTGGATGGATTCCACCGCGGCGTGAATCGCCCTGGCCGTGCGTCGAGGTGTCCCCGTTTTGGGGACTATGCGGTTGGCGGAAATCCGGCCATTTTTTGTTTGAAGGTGGGCCGTGGCCAACCACCCAGTATTTCCGGGTCTGCTGTTGTGACGCTCCGCCGTCACCACTGCGACTGAGATGAATTTCGGAGTTAATGGGTTTTTCTCCGGGACTGACGGGGTCGCCGCTTTCGGGTGGCGGCCCCGTTACATCATTCTCGGCCGGCCCGGTGAGCCATCCGATTTTTCCATTTTATCATGAAATCAAAGCTGATCCAGCTAGCCTGCATCCTCACCCTGTGTGGTCCGGCGGCGCGTGCCGCTACCAACCCCTTTGTGCACCCACTGCTGACGAGCCACATGGTGTTGCAGCGCGATGCGGCGGACCCGCTGTGGGGCTGGACCACCGCGGGTAACACGGTGACGGTCACCGTCAGGGACGAAACCAGCGCCACCGCCCAGAACAAAACGGCGGTGGCTGACGCAAATGGTCGCTGGCAGGTGGCCGTCGGCCCGTTCGGGTTGGTGGCTAACAACGCCGCCTACAGCGTGACGATTGCCGCCACCGGCCAAACCACCGCGACCCTCACCGACATCCTCATCGGCGACGTTTTCCTCTGCTCCGGGCAGTCGAACATGGCCCACACCGTCAGTGAATATGCAGGAATGGAATCCCAGCCGGGGTTGTTTGATGCGGACATTGCCGCTTCCGCCAATAACAACATCCGCCACTTCAGCGTGTCGGGAACCTCCAGTTACACTCCGCTGCTGACCCCTGGCGGGGGACCGTGGAATGTCGCCGGAACGACCACCACCGGCGCGTTCTCGGCCACCGGCTACTTCATGGCCCGCGAATTGTTCCGGATGCAGGGCGTGCCGATCGGCATCATCAACGCGTCGGTGGGCGGCACCCCGGTTAGCCGCTGGGTGGACAGCGCGTTTGCCGCGGGTTTCGCCGACTACACCCAGGCGATCTTCGATCAAACCTCGGCCAGCGGCGCGGTTTCCAGTCTGTTCAATGGCATGATCGCGCCGCTCGCCCCGCTGCGCATCCGCGCCGCCGCCTGGTATCAGGGCGAGTCGGACGCGGCCACGCCCGACCAGTATGCCCGGGCGCTGCCGGCCATGATGAGCGCCTATCGCAGCAATTTCGCCCAGCCCAACCTGCCGTTCCTCATCATCCAGCTGCCCAACTACCAGACCCGGGCCACCCTGCCGGCGGAAACCGGCAGCTGGGCCGAATTGCGCGAGGCGCAGCTCAACACGGTGGTCAACGACCCTAACAGCAGGGTCGTCACCACCATCGACATCGGTGATGCCATCAACCTGCACCCCACCGACAAGCCGGACGTGGGTTTGCGCGCCGCCTGGGCCGCCGCCGATCTGGTCTACGGCCAGAGCGGGGTGAGCCAGGGGCCGATTTTCACCGGGGCCAGCGTCTCCGGCAGCACGATGCGTTGTTCCTTCAGCAACGTGGGCGCGGGCCTGATGGTGGGTTCCAAACCGATGGGCACTCTCACGACCGGAATCACGCTCTATCCGACGCCGCTCAGCCCGGTCCAACAGGTCACGGGCGGCACGCTGACGGGTTTTGCCATTTGCGGCAGCAACAAGGTATATTATGCGGCCGGCGCGGTGATCGACGCCGCGACCAACACCGTGGTGGTGGCCAGCGCCAGCGTCCCGAGCCCGGTGGCGGTGCGCTACGGCTGGGCCAACAACCCGGCCTGCAACCTCTACAATCAAATCACCGACACTGGCGGCACGGTGGTTGACGGGTTGCCAGCCTCGCCATTCCGCAGTGACCCGGTCTCCAAGCTCAACGTCAACGCCGGTTCCGGCACCGGCTTCTTCGCCCTTGGCGCGCCCCAGCCGGTTGCCGCCAATACCCTGACCGGCCAGACCTTCGACCACTGGAGCGGCGACACCAGCTGCCTCTCGGCCACCACCAGCACCCCGGTGACCGGCACGCTGGCGCAGGCCTATCAGGCAGTGCTGGCCAATTACCGCGTCACCGGATCGCCCGCGGCGCTGAGCGGGACTCCGCAAAACCGCCAGGTGAAGCTCGCCTGGACGGCGATTTCCGGGCTGCACTACAATTTGAAGCGCGCGGCCACCAGCGGCGGGCCATACACCACGGTGGCGGCCAACCTAACTGGAGTGGCGACCTATGTCGACACCGCCGTCGCCTCCGGCTCCACCTATTACTATGTGGTTTCCGCCATCGGTCTGATGGGGGAGGGGCCGGATTCCGCCCAGATCAACACCGGCCCGTTGCTGTCGATTCAGGCGACGACGGGCAATGCCCAGGTGGCGTTAAGCTGGCCGGCGTATGTCGGCACCGCGCTGTCCTATAACGTCAAGCGCGCGACCACCAGTGGCGGTCCGTATGCGACGATCGCCAGCGGCTCGAGCGCGCTCAATTACACCGACCGGTCAGTCACGAGTGGCGTGACGTATTATTATCTCATCACCGCGGCCACCGCGGGCGGCGAAGCCGGGTCGTGGGTCGAGAGTTCCGCGGTGGCGACGTTCCTGCCGCCGCCACTGTCAGACCAGGACGTCGGGGTGGTCAATACTGCCGGCGGGGCGTTTGCCGCCGCCGCGGGCGCTTACACCGTGGTGGGCTCGGGCACGCTGATCGCCGGCACGCTCGATTCATATAACTTCGCCTACACCACGCTGACGGGCAATGGCACGATCACCGCGCGGGTGGCCTCGCAAGGGGCGACGGGAACACTGCCACGCGCCGGGGTGATGATGCGCGCCAGCCTCAGTCCCGACGCGGTGAATTTGTTCGAGTATGCCACACCGACCCAATATGGCTGGCAGGCGCGCCAGTCGACCGGTGCCGTCACGGCTGGCGGCCCGGCCACGGGCACCGACAAGTGGGTGCGCATCGTGCGCTTGGGCAACGTGTTCTCTGGCTACCGCTCGGCCGATGGTGTCACCTGGACGCAAGTGGGCAATTCGCAGAACCTCACGCTGCCGGACCCGATTTATGTCGGGTTCGCCGTGTGCTCGGGCGACAACACCGTGACTCACACCGCCACGTTTGACAACGTGACCGCGCCCTGGACCTTGCAGGTGCCGGCGGTGCCGGCCAACCTGACCGCCACCCTCGCCGGCGCGCAGGCGACGCTGAATTGGACCGCCGCCGCGGGCGCCCTCAGCTATAACATCAAGCGCGCCACCACCAGCGGCGGGCCGTATACCACTGTGGCCGGCAGCCTTGCCGCCCTGTCCTATGTCTGCACCGACCTGACGGTTGACACGAACTATTACTACGTGGTTTCGGCCAACGACGGGGTGGGGGAAGGCGGCAACTCCGCCGAGACGCTCGTCCGGATTGCCACGGTGCCCACGCCCCCCGCCGCCCCGACCGGCTTGAGTGCCGTGGCCGGCACGTCGCAGGTGACGTTGAGCTGGAACACGTCGGCCACCGCCACCGGTTACAACCTCAAGCGCGCCGCCCTGATTGGTGGACCGTATGCCACGCTGGCGACCAATCTAGCGGTGATGAGCTATCTGGACAGCGCGGTCACCTCCGGCTTGACCTATTATTATGTGGTGTCGGCGGTGAGTTCCGCGGGCGAGGGGGCGGACTCGGCGCCGTTGTTTGCCGGGCCGCTGCCGTGGCCGCCGACCAACCCGCAGGCGGCGACCCTGACCTGGGACCCTGGCCATGCCGCCACCAGCAGCGATGGCAGCGGCACATGGGACAACACCACCGGCAATTTTGCCAGCGGCGGCAATAACTTGGCCTACACCCCCAGCCCGGCGGCCACCACCAACGTGTCGCCATTTGCCGTGGGTGCCACCACCATCACCGTGGCCAGCGCCAGCGGACTGGTGACCGGCCTGGGCAACTCGCTGGCTCAGTTCCCGGCCGGAACGACCCTTACCAACATTTCCGGCACCATCGTCACCCTGAGCGCGGCGGCCACCACCGCGCTGGCGAGCACGACCGCCACGACGTTCACGCCGATCCACAACGTGATCTTCGGCGCGGCCAGCGGCGCGGCCGGCGCCGTCACGGTTTCCGGCACCCAGAGCGCCAATGCGATGACCCTCAACCCGGCCGCCAGCGGCGCTTACACCTTCACCGGCGGCACGATCCGCCTGGGCGCCAACAATGGCGCGACCGGCCTTCTAACCGTCAATGCCGACGCGACGATCAATAGCGCCCTGAATTTCAAAAATGCCACCACCGATGTGATCGCCCTGGCGGGCAAGTCGCTGTCGCTGGGCGGCGGCGGGGCGGTGCTCCAGTCGCTCACCGGGACCGGTTCCGGCACCACGCTCATATCGACGGCTGCGGCCAGCAGTGTGACGCTCACTGCCGGCACCTTCACCACGCTGGGGGCCGGACCCTCGATGAATATCGGCAACGCGCTCGCCGCCACCGGCGGGTTGGTGATCGGCGGCTCGGCCACCCTCACTGGCACGGCTTCGTTCCAAATGGGCAACAGCGGGGAGGGAATCGTCACGCTCAACCCTGGCGGAACCTTGAATGCCAGCTCCGGCTACGTGATCGTCGGGCGCGGCAGCGCGCACAACGGCAAGCTGGTGATGGCGGGCGGCACGCTCAACGCCAGCACCGAGCCGATCCTCATCAATTTCACCCAGACCGGCGGCAGCGGGGTGGTGGCCATGACCAGCGGCACGCTGACCACCACTGAGTTGTCATTTTGCTCCGGCTCCTCGGGCGGCAGCGGCACGGTCAACCTGAGCGGTGGCGTCCTGACGGCCACTCTAATCAATTTTGGCAAAGACCCCGGCTTTGCCGCCGCCACCGGCGGCAGCGCGGCGCTCAATCTAACTGGCGGGAGCCTGTATGTCGGCAGTGGCGGCATGGTCAACAACGGCACCGCGCCGTTTGCCTGCGTGACTTCGCTGTCCGGCGGGATCGTGGGTGCCGCAGCCAGCTGGGCGTCCAGCCTGAACCTGACCTTGGGCACCACCAACGGCAACATCACCTTCCAGGCGGCCAATGCTGCCGCCGCTCCTCTCAACATCGCGCTCTCCGGCGTGCTCTCCGGGACCGGCGGCTTGACAAAAACCGGTGCCGGCGCGCTCACCCTATCAGGAGTTAACACCTACAGCGGGGCCACCACCGTCAGCGCCGGTACGCTGGCCGTGACCGGCGGCGGCTCGATCGCGTCTTCCCCGGTCATCACCGTGCAAAGCGGCGCGAGCCTCGACGTCAGTGCCATGAGTCCGGGCTTCAATGTGCCAGCGGGCAAGACCTTGGCGGGAACCGGCGCGGTCGTTGGGCCGCTCACCGTGGCGGGCACCATTGCCCCGGGGACCGGCGCGGCCACCCTCACCACCGGCGCGGCCACTTTGACCGGCACGCTGGCGGTGAAAATCAACGGGGCGTCGAATGACAAGTGGGTGTCAACCGGCGCGCTCAACCTCAGCGGCGCCAACCTCACGGTTTCACTGCTGGCCGGCGGCTTCACCCAGGCGTCGTATGTGGTCGCCCAGGGTGCCAGCCTGACCGGCACCTTCGCCAGCGTGCCCGCCGGCTATCAGGTGAGCTACTCGGCCAGCCAGGCAACTCTCAGCGCGGCGGGTTACGCCACCTGGGCGGCCGCCCACGGGATTGACGGCCAGCCGGCCGGCGGTGACTTCGACCACGACGGGCTGACCAATCTAGCGGAATACGCGCTCGGACTCGATCCCAAAGGGTCCAACCCGCCGCCTGGCGAGCTCGCGGCCGGGGTTCTGACCTTCACCAAGGGCACCGAGGCGATGGCCAATGGTGACGTGAACTTCGTGATCGAATCATCCACCGATCTGGTCAGCTGGGCCGCTGAAACCACGCACAACGCACCCAATGCCGAGCCCCGGATTTTCTATCGGCTGGCCACCGGCGCGGCCAGGCAGTTCGCCCGCCTCAAAGTCATTCAGATGCCGTGATTCCGGCAGTGATTCGTCTCCCGGAACTCGTGGTTGCTTCGTGGAATTCAAGGAGCGGCGGAATCCGTCCGCCGATGTGGATGGCAAGTCCATGAAGTGGTGGGCTGGTAGGGGGGTGGCTCGTATTGCATGGAGCCTCACCTGGACATGGGCGATCGGATATCGCCCTTCCTTGAGCACGTGACGCAAGCCGAAGTTCCCCGATCCCTCACAGCGGTCCCGCCGGATTCGCGTGCTAAAGCCACGAGTGCCCCATGCGTGAATGCATCGGCGTGAAAGAAATCGATTCCATCACCGTTGTAGTGGGGTGTTGCGACCCCACCATCCACTCTCATGAAAACCACCACCGTTTTGTTCTCTCATCCTGCCGTGATGGCGCTCATGTGCCTTGGTCTGGGCCTTCCGGCTTTTGGCCAGGGCAAGGCCCCAGCGAAGAACATCCCGGATGTGGATGCCTTGTCGGCTGCGACGGCGCGCACGCGCATCGATGCCAAGTGGAGCGACCGCGCGCCGTTGGCGGGGGAGCCTGCCGCCACGCCGTCCGACACCGACAACCTGCTGTGGTATCGCCAACCCGCCAAGGTTTGGGAGGAAGCGCTGCCGCTGGGCAACGGCCGCCTCGGGGCGATGGTGTTCGGCGGGATCGCCGACGAGCGCCTGCAGCTCAACGAGGACAGCCTGTGGGACGGCTATCCGCTCGACGCCGCCAACCCGCAGTCGTTGCAGGCGCTGCCCGAGGTCCGGCGCTTGTTGTTTGCCGGCGAAAACCGCGCCGCCGAGAAGCTCGCCGCCCAAACGATGATGGGCACGCCCCATAGAGTGAAGCCCTATCAGTCGCTCGGCGAGTTGTGGATCGAGGCACCGGGGGTGGCCGGGGCGTCGAACTACCTTCGTTCGCTCGACATCGGCAGCGCGCTGGCGCGGGTCGCCTACGTCAGCGGGGGCGTCACCTACACCCGCGAGGCGTTTTCCTCCGCGCCGGCCAACGTGATCGCGGTGCGCTTCACCGCCAGCCGCGCGGGTGCCCTGGACTTGAAGATGACCTTGAAACGCCAGAAGGACGCGCACTGCATCGCCGCGCCCGGCGATCCGCACGCGATCGTGCTAACCGGCCAGATTGACCGCAAGGACGAGGCGGGGACGCAACGAGGGCTGCGGTTTGCCGCCCAGGCGTCGGCGGTCGCAGAGGGCGGCGCGGTTTCCAACACCGGCGGGCTGCTCACCGTGAGCAAGGCCACAACCGTCACGCTCTACCTCACCGGGGCCACCGGCTATCCGGGCCTGCACGCGATCGGCGAGTTGCTGGCCCGCGACCCGTCGGGCAAGAGTTACGTGCCCGCGGGCGATCCCGAGGCCGCCTGCGCGGCGATCATCCAGCGCGCCGCGGCCATGCCCTACGAGGCGCTCAAGGCCGCGCACGTGCGGGACTATCAGAACTATTTCAAGCGTGTGGACCTCACTCTGGTGCCGGCGGCGGCTGTCGCCGCGGCGGCGCTGCCGACGGACGCGCGTTTGTTAGCGCTCAAGCAGGAGGGTGCCAGCGACCCCGGCCTGACCGCGTTGTATTTCAAATTCGGGCGCTACCTGCTGATCAGTTCGTCGCGGCCCGGCGGCCTGCCGGCCAACCTGCAGGGGATCTGGGCGTGGCAGATGAATCCGCCGTGGAATGCCGACTTCCACACCAATATCAACGTGCAGATGAACTACTGGCCGGCGGAAACCACCAACCTGGCGGAACTGCACCAGCCGCTGTTCGACCTGATGGACACGCTGGTCGCACCGGGCGAACGGGTGGCCAAGGTGCAATACGGCGCCCGCGGCTGGGTGGTCCACCACCTGACCGACCCGTGGGGGTTCGCCGCCCCGGCCGACGGCGTGCAGGGGATCTGGCCGGTGGGTGCGGCGTGGCTGGCAGGCCACCCGTTCGAGCACTATGAGTTCAGCGGCGACAAGCAGTTTTTGGCCGAGCGCGCCTGGCCGCTGATGAAAGGCGCGGCCCGTTTCATCATCGACACGCTGGTGGTCGCCCCGCCCGGCAGCCCGGTCGCCGGCAAGCTGGTCACCAACCCGTCGTATTCGCCGGAAAACGAATTCATCCTGCCCAATGGCGGCGGCAAGGCGCAGTTCACCTATGGCGCGACGATGGACCTGATGATCATCCACCAGCTTCTAACCCATTGCATTGCCGCCAGCACCACCCTCAACACCGACGCCGAATTCCGCCAGGAATGCGCCAGCACCCTGGCCCGCCTGGCTCCGGTTCGGATCAGCCCGGAGTCCGGGCGGATCCTCGAGTGGATCGAGGACTATCAGGAGAGCGACCCCCACCACCGCCACACGTCCCACCTCTTCGGCCTCTATCCGGAGAGCCTGGTCACCACCGCCACCCCCAAGCTGTATGAGGCCGCGCGCGCGGTGCTCGAGCGCCGCGGCGACGCCGGCACCGGCTGGGGGCTGGCATGGAAGATCAACATGTGGACGCGCCTCGGCGACGGCGACCACGCCAACATCCTGCTAGGCAACCTGCTGCGCGACCGCACCTACCCCAACCTGTTCGACGGGCATCCGCCGTTTCAGATCGACGGCAACTTCGGTGCCACTGCCGCCATCGCCGAGATGTTGTTGCAAAGTCAGACCCAGGACCCGCAGGGCGGGTTCCAACTGCGCCTGCTGCCGGCCCTGCCCGCTGCCTGGCCGGCCGGCACGGTGAGCGGTCTGCGCGCCCGCGGCAACGCCAGCGTCGCGCTGGACTGGAAAGCGGGCAAGCTCACCCGCGCCCGGATCCTGCCCGGCACCAGCGGCCAGCTCACCCTCTGCCTAGGCTCGCTCACCAGGCAGCTTACGGTGGAAGCGGGCAAGTTGCTGACGCTCGATGCCAGCCTGACGCCGCAGTGAGTGGCGGTTCGCGGCAGGCGCGCTGGTGACAGCGCGCGGGGTTCGCGTTCTCACGAGCGCGGCTACGAGGTCATTCGTGGTGGAAGAACCACAGGACCACCATTAGGCCGAAGCCGGCGCCCCACAGCAGCCACGCGTTGCTGATCAAATACGGATAGACCATCATTGCCACACCGATGGCCCGGGGCTGCCACAGATCGAGGCGTTTGCCGTAGGAAAAGGCACCCCAGCCGATGGTTCCGAAGACCAGCCCGGCAAGAATGTTGTAGGGATTGAAATTGAGAAAGCTCTGGGTGTCGGGGGTGAAGATTCGCTGCGGGTCCAGCGGGGGGGCGACCTCGGCGATGAGCCTGGCAAATAGGTGGTAAGTGAGGAGATTCATCGGGTGTGGGGACCATCAACAGCTGGCCAAGATGCAGGCTGAAGCCTGCGCTCCGCGGAGGCCGTCGGTGGTGAGGCAATGAAGGACCGCTCCCCCGCCTGCACAAGAGCCAATCCTGAAAACTTTGCCAGCCGACCGGCTTGATTCTTGTTTCTGCGGCTGAAGCTGCCTCTATGGGCGCGGCATGAACTTGTTGCTTGTCGGTCACGGCTACCTCGGCCAAGCGGTCACGCGCGAATTTCGCGCAGGCGGCTGGGACGTCACGCCCGTTTCCTTGTCGGGCGGCGATGGCTGCCTGGCGTGCGACGTGGCCGATCCGGTGGCGGTGAGCCGCCTGCCGCGAGCCGATGCCATCGTCCATTGCGCGGCCTCCGGTCGGGGCGGAGCGGCGGCCTATCAACGGGTGTATGTCGAGGGCTGCCGTAATTTAACTGACAAATTTCCCGGGGTGCCGCTGGTTTTCACATCCAGCACCTCGGTTTACGCCCAGACCGACGGCTCGTGGGTGACCGAGGCATCGTCGGCCATGCCGGAGCGCGAAACCGGGCGCTTGTTGCTGGATGCGGAGCGCGTCGTGCTTGGCGCGGGCGGCTGGGTCGCCCGGTTGGCGGGGATTTATGGTCCGGGCCGCAGCGTGATCCTGAAAAAATTCCTCGCCGGCGAGGCGGTCATCGAGGACGACGGCGGGCGGTTTCTCAATCAAGTCCACCGTGACGACGCGGCCAGCGCGATCTATCACCTGGTCACCCGCGGTGCGGGTCGCGGGGTGTTCAACGTGAGCGATTCGCAGCCGCTCACCCAGCTGGACTGTTATGCGGCGCTGGGCGCGATGTTGGCGCGGCCATTGCCGATTAGCGGCCCGCGCGACCCGAACCGCAAACGCGGATGGACCCACAAACAGGTGTCAAACGCAAAACTCCGCGCCACCGACTGGCAACCGGAATTCCCCTCGTTTCTCGATGCGGCGGCGCAGATAGCCGGCACTTTGGATGAGGTGAAATAGGATCGAAACGCAGAGACGCTGAGGTCGCAGAGAGAATCGCGGAGGGTTTTTGAATTCCATTAGGATCACAGTCCAACCTCAGCGCCCCTCTCTGCGACCTCCGCGCCTTTGCGTTTCGCTTCATTCGAATCACCGAGGGTGGGCGGCTTCGCGAAACAAACCCGCAGCTTGGCTTTGACCGGCGGCAGGTTTCCGGCTATGGCGCACGGCCTTTCCCATGAAGGAGCAAATCGAAGCCATCCAAACTGAAGCGCTCGCGCAGATCGCCGTTGCCAGCGACGAGCGCTCGCTCGACGACGCCCGCGTCGCCGTGCTCGGCAAAAAAGGCACTCTCACCCTGGTCGCCGCCGGCATCAAGGACGTGCCCAAGGACGACAAGGCCGCCGTCGGGCAGTTGCTCAATGCCGCCCGCAGCGCCATCACCGCCGCCCTTGAGACCAAACAACTCACGCTCCGCGACCTGGCGGACCGGGCGGCACTGGCGGGCATCGATGTCACGCTGCCGGCCCGCGGGTTGCCCCACGGCGCGCTCCACCCGCTCACCTTGATCCGCGACGAGGCGATCGGGATTCTCCGCCGGATGGGGTTTTCCCTGGCCGACGGCCCGGAAATCGAGGACGAGTTCCATTGCTTTGACGCCCTCAACACCCCGGCCGATCACCCGGCACGCAACGAAAAGGACACGTTCTATTTCGATTCCGGCAAACTCCTGCGCACCCACACCTCAAGCGTGCAGATCCGCACCATGGAAGCCCAGCCGCCGCCGATCCGCATCATCGCCCCGGGCTCTGCCTATCGCCGCGACGAGATCGACGCCACCCACCTGTCGGTTTTCAACCAGCTCGAAGGCCTCTATGTCGGCGAGGATGTGTCGCTGCCCGACCTCAAGGGCACGCTGGAGTATTTCCTGCGCGAGTTGTTCGGCACCGGCACCGAAGTGCGCTTCCGCCCGCACTTCTTCCCGTTCACCGAGCCGAGCTTCGAGATCGACGTGAAGCTCCAGATCAAAGGCCAGGCCCCGCGCTGGATCGAAGTGGCCGGCTGCGGGATGGTCGACCCGGCCGTGTTCGAGTCGATCAACACGGCGCGCAAGGACCAGGCGTTTGATCCTGAAAAGATCACCGGCTTCGCCTTCGGCATGGGCCTCGACCGCCTCGCCATGATCCGCTGGGGCATCAAGGACATCCGCTTGCTCATCGAAAACGACGCGCGCTTTTTGCGGCAGTTTTGAATTTGAACCGCCAAGACGCCAAGGCCGCCAAGGTTTGACAATCAAAGAGCTTCATTCCGAAAGCCCAACCGTTTTTTAGATCCAACACATCATTCAATCTCTCTTCCTTGGCGCTCTTGGCGTCTTGGCGGTTCATCCATCCATCTCTTCCCATGAATATCTCACTCAACTGGCTCGGCACCCACCTCGACCTATCAGGCAAATCGATCAAGGAAATCGACGACCTGTTCACCTTCGCGGGGGTGGAGGTCGAGGGTATCGTCACCAAGGGCATCACCTCGGAAAAAATCGTCGTCGCCCGGATCATGGAGGCCGTCCAGCACCCGAATGCCGACCGCCTGAAAGTCACCCAGGTCGACGCGGGCGAGGGGACGCTGCGCCAGATCGTGTGCGGGGCGCAGAACTATCAGGTGGGCGACCGGGTGCCGTGCGCGCTGCCCGGCGCGGCACTGCCCGGCGGCTTCACCATCGGCGAGACCGTCATGCGCCAGGTCGTGTCCAGGGGGATGCTCTGCTCCGCGGTGGAAATCGGTCTGCCCGCGGGCGAGGACGGCCTGCTGATCCTGCCGCCCGACGCGCCCATCGGC
>Ga0194037_1001189_pt1 | contig 19239 bp, 19 predicted proteins | sample JunL306m_MetaG_FD_148653 | JGI IMG/M metagenome (GOLD analysis project Ga0194037, IMG submission 148653) | Anoxic zone freshwater microbial communities from boreal shield lake in IISD Experimental Lakes Area, Ontario, Canada - Jun2016-L304-6m | ecosystem: Environmental > Aquatic > Freshwater >...
TTCCAATAGTTGGAGGTGGGTATCAGCATCTCGGAATACAGCAGGAAGTTGTTTAACTGCTCGAAGGTCGGCAGACCACCGGAACGGCGTACTGCCACCACAGAAGCGCCCACTTTGTGACGGAACAGACCGTTATTAACGCCGTTGACATAGAAGGCACGATCCAGAAAGGACTTCATCGTTCCGGCCATGGCGGCATAATGGACCGGTGAGCCAAGGATGATACCATCCGCCGATTTCATTTTCTGGATCCACTCGTTAACCTCGTCGCCCGGGAGCACACACTGTTCATTTTTATTTTTTGCGCAGCCGCCGCAGGCTGTGCAGCCCCGGATCACTTTATTCCCGACATGCACAATTTCCGTTTCGATTCCTTCTCTTGCAAGTTCATCCGCCACCATATTGAGTGCATGATACGTATTTCCCTCCCGGTTGGGACTGCCGTTGAACGCCGCTACCTTCATGTTTCTTCCTCCTCGTGTATTTCTAATGTGTGTTTGCGGAACAGCAGCCTGGCAGTATGTACGTCGCCCAGATTACATTCTTCCGAAAACAGAACTTCACCGTCTAACGCTGAAAAAATATCCTGTAATTCACCGCGCTGCAGAAGGTATGCAGGCTTATGGCTATGGCACATCGGCAGCTGCGAGGACGCCAAAAGCGTATCGAACAGTAGCAATCCGCCTGGTGTGAGTGACTGTGCCATCGACGGAATCAGGTCGCGCATCAAAAAATTGAAGTTGATTATCAGGTCATATTTATTTTCAAGAGAGTATCCGTCTAGATCTGTCCGGATGAAATCAACCTGTACGCCTAACTTTTCAGCTATGGCGATCGCTTTGGCCAGTCCGACATCCGAAATATCCACTCCGGTTACCCGAAAACCGTGCTGAGCCAGAAAGATGGAGTTGCGACCCTCGCCACAGGCGATATCCAGGGCAATCTTTCCGGGTGCCAGGCTGACAATCCGATCGAGCTCCTGCAACAGGAATGGCGATGGCCGTGACCCCAGGAAAAAGTCCTGTGAGGCAAAGCGCTCGTTCCATTTAATCCGGTCAGCTTCCATTGAAATCACCTTTTTTCTAAATTCATATATCACATCTGTTAAAAAGGAATAGAAAATGTTAGTAACAGATATTTAAACATCACTCAATCCTTTTGCGGGGTGTGCATTATGGCAGATAAACGGGTTGTTATTGCCGGAATGGGTTTTGGTGGATTGCGGGCTGCCAAAGCGCTGGCCGGTAGCGGTGTCGAGCTGACTCTAGTTGATCGTCACAATTACCATCTTTTTCAGCCGCTTTTGTATCAGGTTGCAACCGCCGGCCTTGAACAGGAGGCGATCGCTTATCCGTTGCGCGCTTTGACTCGCAGTTGGGGGCAGGCCACATTTGTCATGGCCGAGATTACCGGGGTAGATTTGGCCGGAAAAACGGTTTCCACGGATGGGGGCGAGTTACCCTACGATTATCTGGTCATAGCTGCCGGTAGCCGTACCAATTTTTTCGGAATGGAAAGCGTTGAGCGCAACTCGTTTGATCTCAAATCTCTGGCTCAGGCAGAAGATCTGCGTAACCATATCCTGCTGATGTTTGAGAGAGCCTCACGGGAGCGTGAACGCTCGATCAGGGCGGCGTTACTGACGTTTGTCATTGTCGGAGGGGGGCCGACCGGCGTTGAATTTGCCGGGGCGTTGCGTGAGTTGATCGTATATGTACTCTCCAAAGATTATCCCGAAATATCTACCGATGAAACCAGGATTGTACTGGTTGAAGCTGCTGATTCACTCCTGACTGCTCTGCCGCAGGGTCTGAGGACGTACGCCCGCGAGAAACTGGGCAGCATGGGAGTTGAAGTACTTCTACAGGCCAAGGTTGTCGGCGCAACAGCTGAAACGGTCGAGTTTTCCGACGGGAGCCGGATCGCTTCGCATACGCTGCTCTGGTCGGCCGGAGTTGCTGCATCATGGCTGGCCGGCACGTTGTCAGGTGTTGAATACGGCGGCAGCGGCCGGGTTCTGGTGCAGCCTGACCTGACTCTGAAAGGGCACCCGGAAGTATTTGTGATCGGAGATATGGCTTCCTGTCCGCAAAATGGTGTTGCGCTGCCGATGATGGCGCCGGTAGCGATTCAGCAGGGGGAGTATGTCGCCAAGGCTATCCGAGCATCTTTGAACGGTGAAACTCTGCCCCCCTTCCGCTATTTCGATAAAGGCGCAATGGCGACTATCGGCAGAAGTTCTGCCGTTGCGACCGCCAAAGGTTTTTCGTTCAGCGGATACCTGGCCTGGTTGGCCTGGCTGCTGCTGCATCTGTACTATCTGATCGGCTTTCGAAACCGGGTGGTTGTCATGATGAACTGGACATATGCCTATTGGTTTCAGGAACGGCAGATACGGTTGATAACCTCGAACAGGGAGCAGGCCGACTCGCTACAGACAAAAGTTGACTGAAAGAGGCGTGCATCACTTGACTTTTAGAGTCCACTCCTCGTACTATCACCACAAAATTTCTGTTGAGGAGCACTGTAACCATTGAAAGCTGTTGTCGTCATACCGACCTATAATGAAAAAGATAATGTTCAGCGCTTGTCTCAAGCCGTTCTCGCCCAGGATCCGTCTATCGAGATCCTTTTCGTTGATGATAATTCACCTGATGGTACCGGTAAAATCATTGACGATCTGACCGCAATCAGCCCCAGAATTCATGTCATCCACCGTCCCGGAAAACAGGGCTTGGGATCTGCCTATCGTGAGGGGTTCAAAGTGGCACTTGCCATGGGAGCCGATTACGTGATTGAGATGGACGCCGATTTTTCGCATGATCCGACCGTCCTGCCTGACTTTTTGAAAGCCGCGCAAGAGTTCGATCTCGTGATCGGGTCGCGGTATCTCAACGGCGTCAGCGTCGTGAACTGGCCGATCAGGCGGCTGATGTTAAGTTATTGTGCGAGCGTCTATACCCGCTGGGTCACCGGACTGCAGCTGTGGGACTGTACCAGCGGATTCAAATGTTTTCGCCGTTCAGCGCTGGAGTCAATCGATCTGCGGCGCGTTAAATCGGATGGCTATTCATTTCAGATAGAGATGAACTATCGCTGTATGGATAAAGGGTTACGAATGGCTGAAATTCCGATCATTTTTATTGACCGGCATGCCGGAAGCTCAAAAATGTCGCGTAAAATTGTTCGTGAAGCGGTCGTCATGGTGTGGAAACTTCGACTGCAAAGCCTGTTTTCATGGCTGCGGAGGAACTAAGATCCTATGTCGCACGATGTCTGGTCTATCATTCTTATTGCAGGCTTGGCAGGCTGGATTATGTCCGGAATCATGCTGATATGGCGGGCGTTTCCTGAGCGGGGTGTCTTTAATTCCGCCGCCGGAATACGGTGGGGGACAGCTTTTGTGATTTCATGTGCCGTTTGGGTCACCGGCATGCTGCTGGCCTGATGCGGATGGTTTTTCTGTTTTATTCTCGTAGTTCCTATGGTATCTAACTAAGGTTATGGCACTTTTTACCTGTAAAATCGGCGCAGCAGACGGCAAGATCATTAACCGCGATGTTGAAGCGGCAGATGCTGCCGTACTTAAAAAAAGCCTTGAAGATCAAGGGTTTTTCATATTTGAGCTTAAAAAAAAGCCGTTCCAGTTCCTTTTTGACAAGGGAATCAAGCGTCGCAAGATCGATAACAAAAGCCTTTTAACCTTTAACCAAGAGATGCTGGTGCTGATCAAGGCCGGTATGCCGATCATGCAGGTACTGGATGCCATCCTGGAACGTCATGATGACGGCAAGCTCTCTGAAGTGCTGCAGCAGGTGCGGGAAGATGTTAAATCCGGCGCCGCCCTGTCGGTCGCGATGGAAAAACATGGCAATGTTTTCCCCTATCTGTATGTCGCGTCTATCCGTGCAGGTGAACGTACCGGAGATCTTCCTCAGACCATTCGCCGCTATATCCAGTACCTGAAACGGGTTGACGGTATTCGTAAAAAAATTGTTGCGGCTCTTTTGTATCCGGCGATACTGGTCGTGTTTGCCGGAATGGCCATCGCCCTGCTGCTGGTGTACGTTGTGCCAACCTTCAGCCAGGTTTACGCCGATTCCGGCAGTCAATTGCCGTTTCTGACCCAACTGCTGATTACGTTTACCAGTCTGCTGCGGCGCCTGTCTCTGGTTATCGTGGCCGTAATCGCACTCCTGACCTACCTGTTTCAATCCTGGAAAAAAACGGAGAACGGGCATTTCATATTTGATCGCTTCAAATTGACCGTCCCGTTAATCGGTGATGTACTGACAAAATATTCCGTTTCCGGATTTACCCGTACGCTGGCCACGGTTCTGGGGAGCGGCATTCCCATTATTGAATCACTGCGCATGTCAATCGGTACACTCGACAATGTGTATATGGAAAAAAAGCTGTTTGAGGCGGTCCGCTTTATTGAAGAGGGGGGCCGGCTCTCGGTTGCGCTTGAACGAATCAATATCATGCCGCCTTTGGCGCTGCGCATGCTCGGCGTCGGTGAAACGACCGGCGGACTTGAAGATATGCTGATCGACATTTCCGATTATCTGGAAGATGAGCTGGAAGAACGGATGAAAATTGTAACGACGGCCATTGAACCGGCCATAATGCTGGTTATGGGTGTTGTAATAGGAGTCATTATTGTGGCAATGTATCTTCCCATCTTCAAAATAGCCGGTACGGTAGGGTAGGGCACCATGACGACTCACTCCTTCAGACTGAAAAATATCGGCAACATCCTCATTGAACGGGGCTGTCTGGCTGCCGATCAACTGCCGGTTATTATAGAGCAGCTGGCAACGACCAGACTCCGCTTCGGTGAGATTGCGATCAAGGAAGGTTTCGTTACCGAAGAAGATATGGCGCGTGCGCTGGGTGAGCAGTTCAGCATTGAATACGTAGATCTGCGTAATTTCAAGATGAGCGAAGAGCTGTTGAATTCACTGCCGCTGGATGCTATTTACCGCTTTCGGTTTGTGCCGCTGGAGATGACTCCCAACGGCATCGTTGTTGCTATCTCCGATCCGACTGACGTGGTCAAACTTGACGAACTTGAACTCCTGCTGGATCGTCAGATACAGGTACGGATCGCTTCCGAGTCTTCTATCGCCGCCGTAATCAAGGCCGGCGAAGGCACGCGCCGGGTGTTGCGGGAGGTGTCGGAAGATTTTATGCTGCAGCTGGTCAAGGAGACCGACCGTGGCGAGGAAGTTTTATCGGTTGAGTCCATTTCTGATGACTCCAGCCCGATTATCAAGCTGATTAATTCAACCATACTGGACGCTCTCAACCGCAGGGCCAGCGATATTCACATCGAAACCAGTCTGGATGGCGTCGACATCAAGTACCGTATTGATGGTGTTTTGTATAAAGCCAATGAAACCATCGATCTGCATTTTCAGTCTCCGATCATTTCCCGTTTGAAGGTTATGAGTGAGCTTGATATTTCGGAACGGCGCATCCCGCAGGATGGCCGCTTCAAGATTCGATTCGGCGAAAAATCGATCGATTTTCGTGTCTCGATCATGCCGAGTTCCCTGGGCGAGGATGCTGTTATCCGTATTCTCGACAAGGAGAGTATTGCCAGTGATATGAAGGGTTTGACACTCGAAAATCTGGGTGTCAGTGACCGTGAGATCAAGCGTCTGCGTAAGAAAATCCGTGAACCGTACGGCATGGTTCTGGTTACCGGTCCGACCGGCTCAGGAAAAACGACGACACTCTATGCCGCTTTAACGGAGATTCATACCGGTGATGACAAGATCATTACGATTGAAGATCCGGTCGAGTACATGCTGCGCGGTGTCCTGCAGATCCCGGTCAATGAGAAAAAAGGCTTGACCTTTGCCAAGGGTCTGCGTTCAATTCTGCGTCATGACCCTGACAAGATCATGGTCGGCGAGATCCGTGACTCGGAAACCGCGCAGATAGCGGTGCAGTCCGCCTTGACAGGACATCTGGTCTTTACGACGGTACATGCCAATAATGTTTTTGATGTTATCGGCCGTTTTATTCATATGGGGATTGACCCGTACAACTTCGTCTCCTGTCTCAACTGCGTTCTGGCCCAGAGACTCGTGCGCAAGGTCTGTATGGCCTGTCGCCGTCCGATTACGTACAGTGATGAGGAGTTACGGGAAGGTGGCGTCGATCCGGAACAGTTTCGCGATTTAACACTGTATGAGTCCACCGGATGCGAAGAATGTCATGGTACCGGCTATCGCGGGCGCGTTGCGATCGTCGAACTTCTGGAGCTTAATGACCAGATCCGCGATCTGATTATTGCCAAGGTTCCGGCTACCCAGCTCAAACAGGCTGCCCGGGATGCGGGCGTCATGTTTTTGCGGGATTCGGCGGAAGAAAAATTTGCAGCCGGCATAACAACACTCAAGGAAATCAATCGCGTCACGTTTGTCGAGTGACGGAACAGGATCAGGATCAGTCATGTTGTTTGCCAGATCTTCAACGGGAATAGAAATAAGTTCACACGGAGTGACGTGTGCCCTGCTCGGTGGATCGGTGTCCGCACCGCGCGTAGAAAGGGTTTCAACGGCTGCTTTTGCGCCTGAAACGCTGCATGTATCACTGCGTGAACTCAATGTTCTCGATCAGGACCGTTTCGTCTCTACCGTACGTTCAGCTCATAACCTGTTGTTGTCTCGATCCAACAAGATTGCGGTAACACTTCCGGATTCGGTCGGCAGGATTATGCTGCTGGATCTGGAGGGGCGTTTCAAGAGCCGTACCGAGGCGCTTGATCTGGTCCGTTGGAAACTGAAGAAAAACATTCCCTTTGAAATTGCTGATACGCAGCTAGACTATCAGCAGCTGGCGGTGCGTGAAAATGGCGATCTGGCGTTGCTGGTTGCGCTCGTTTCACGCTCTGTGATTGTTCAGTACGAAGAACTTTTTGAAAAAGCGGGCCTTTCAGCGGGGCGCATTGACTTTAATTCATTCAATCTGTGCCGGGTCTTCGATCACCGAATCTCGCTTGGTGAGGATTGTCTGCTGCTGGCCTACTATGCAACGACCCTGACGATCATCTCGTTTGCGCAGGGGATTCCCGAGTTCATTCGTATCAAGGACCTCTCCGGTATATCTGCCACCGATAGCCGCGTGTATCTGGAAATATCCAGCTCTCTGCTGGTCTATCGCGAACGCTTTCCCGAGCATCCGCTGCATACAGTCTACTGCATCGCATCTCCTGATATGGAACTGAGCTTTCAGGAAATGGTAACCGAAGCAACCGGGATAACACCGGTTATGCTGGAAACAAAAACAATGATTATTCCGGGAAATGATGCCCCCGGTGATCAGCAATCCCTGTTCCCCTATACTGCCGCTATTGGTGCGGCTTTGAGGAGCCTCTGATGCGTTTCAGTATAAATCTCGCCACGCGGACCTATATTGATACACGCCTTCTTAATCAGATCATTGGCGGTCTGATTGCTGTGCTGGTTCTGCTGCTGGGGTGGAATGTAACCCGGGTGGCCACCAATCTGGGTGAACAGCAGCGGCTTGCTGCGGAAGTTGCGGTTTTGGAGGGGCGTCTGAAGGGTAAGCCGGGTGACGTTTCAGAAAAAGAATTCAAACGTCAACAGGTCCGGATCGGTCTCTATAACGGGATCATAGACCGTAAGAGTGTCCGTTGGCTCAGTATGCTGGATCTGGTGGAAAGCGCGACGCCGGAGGGGATTGCATTGTCAGTTCTGGCACCCGGTAAAAAACCGGGCGAGCTGAAACTGGAAGGGCGTGCAAAGTCTTTTGCCGCTGTCAGGCGTTATTTGGAAACTCTGGAAGGTACCAAAAGCTTCTCAAACGTACTACTGCTGTCACATCAGGAGTTTTTACTCGGCGAGAAAGGGCGTGGCGTGCAGTTTGCGATATCGTGCAAGGTTCAGTTCTGATGAAACATATCCTTGTTGAAATACTCCGTCAAAAAAAGATCCTGCTCATCGTTACGCTGGTACTGCTGCTGCTGAACATCGCACTTGGTGCCGTTGTTTCGACATACCAGATCCCCGCTCTTGACGCTGTTCGGTTGCGATGGAGCGATCTGCGCCGCCAGGTAGCGCTTGGAAACCAGGTTGACGCTGCTTCCATGTATCGTCAGGGGGTCGAAGACCTCGAAAAACTTACCTCGAAAATTCCTCCGAAACGGGATTTTGCCCGCGTGCTGAGCGAGCTGATCGAGATGGCATCCAGTAGTGCCGTATCCATGGGAACCATGACCTACAAACCAATGCCGGTTACAACGGATGGTCTGCTTCCGTATCAGATGTCACTCTCCGTTGGCGGCGGGTATGCTGCTGTCAAAAGCTTTCTGGCGGATCTGCAGAAAAATCCCGAGCTGATTGTTGTTGACAGCATCTCTTTGTCTAACGGCGATCCGTATGAAGAACACGTCGTCATGGATCTGCATATTACGGTCTATCTGCGGGAGGGCGCATGAATCGCCAGCGCTTGATCCTCTTTGTCGTGCTACTCGTGTTCGTTGCTGCTGTCATCTGGAGCTTCAGTGCCACACCACGTCAGAAAACGGTCAATAAACTTAAATATTCATCGGGACAACGGGCCGTTTCAGCGGTTACGCCCGCTCGCTCATCTGCTCGCCGGACAGACGTAAACCATGCGCTGAAAGTCGCCCTGCTGGATCAGGATCAGAGCGGCTTCAAAGGGTATCACAGAAATATTTTCAAGCCGATTTTTGTGGATGAATTCAAAATCCTCAAGCAAAAAGCGGCCGCCTTAAAGGTGCCGGCTAAACCGGTGGCTCCGGTAGCGCCGCCCGTGCCGCCGCCTGTTCAGCCGCCTGTCGCAGCACAGCCTGAAACCGCTCCGCTGGCGCGTTTCACGTTTCTCGGCTTTGTCAAAAAAGATAACCTTAAAACGATTTTTCTGACCAAAGATAAAGAGATTCTGCTGGTAAAGATCGGCGATACTATTGCCGGGCGCTATAAGGCAACCGCTATTACGGATCAGGCTTTGACGCTGGCAGTAACTGATACCGGTGATGAGATTGTCATTCCGCTGCTGGAAAACCGGCCGCTAGCACCGGCCAAGTAAAATATGCTGCACCAACACACAAACACCGAGGAGACGCCACTGATGCGCTACCCTAACGTTATCATAGTTCTGTTTCTGATACTTGCCACCTCACTCATGTCAGGCTGTTCGGCTGGTACCCGAGCTTTCAGCAAGGGAGAGGAGTTTGAGTCACAGGGCAAGTTTGAAGAGGCCATGTACAGCTATGCCGAGGCCTTTCGTAATGATCCGGTCAGTAATGAATACCGTGTACGGTTTCTGAGAATGCGTGAGAAAGCGGCTGATCTGCACTACAAACTGGGCGTGGAGCTGGTGGAGAAGGGCACCTATAGCGAAGCAACGACAGAATTTCAGGCGGCTACCGGATTCGATCCCTCCAATCAGCGTTTCAAACAGCAGCTGGATGCAGCCGTCCGGCTTAAAGATGCCCAGCTTGCCTATCAGGAGGCGCTTGACTTTGAAAAGGGCAACAAGCTTAAAGACGCTCATCGTCTGTATATAAAAGCTGTCGAGCTGGCTCCCAAAAACAGTCAGTACCTGGAGGCGCTGAAGCGCATATCCGGACTGCGTAAGAGCAAGCTGGACGGCTATGAACTGCACCTTAAATCAACCAAGCCGATCACGCTCAAATTTAAAGAAGCCAAGATGAAGGATGTCTTCACGATCCTGACGCAGCTTTCCGGGGTCAACTTCATCTTTGACGAGGGGGTTAAGGACGCTCCCATCTCGATCTATCTCGAAAATGCCACCTTTCAGCAGGCCTTCGATCTGCTGGTCAACATGAACAAACTGAGTACAAAAATCCTGAATGAAAGTACCGTGCTGGTGTTCTTAAACTCACCGGACAAGAGCAAGCAGTATGACGATATGCAGCTGCGGACCTTTCATCTCAACTACATGGACGCAAAAAAGGCCATCAATCTGATCCGTACCATGATTCAGGTCCGTAAAGCCTATGTTAATGAAGATTCAAACTCGATTGTCATCCGGGATACCTCCGAGGTGGTGGCCGTTGTTGAAAAGATTCTAGACGCCAATGACATGCCTGAGGCGGAAGTTGTTCTTGATGTTGAAGTTATCGAAATGAGTGATAAAAACGCCCAGAACGTCGGCCTGCTGCTGAGCAATTACAGTGTGCAGGTGGGTGCCTTTTCACCAAACCCAGATAACAAATTGTTGTCTACCACGTTGTCAGGCGTTACAACGACAGTTCCTACAGGTACGACTACAACGACAGGTGGCGGTGATATTACCAACCTGGTACGGGCTTTCACCTTGAAAGGGTACGGCGGCTATATCACGGTCCCGAATGCGACCTACAATTTCGGTAAAACTCTGGCAAACGGTGAAGTGCTCTCCAATCCGAAGATCCGTGTCAAAAACAAGGAGAAGGCCAAGTTCAACGTCGGTACCCGCGTTCCAATCACTACGACCACGCTGAACGGAACGGTTTCTCAGGTCAACGTTCAGTACGTTGATGTCGGCGTCAAGGTCAACGCCGAACCGACCATTCAGTTGAATAATGAGATCACGATCAAGCTCAGTCTGGAGGTCAGCTCCATCCTGCAGAAAGAGACCGTCGGAGCGGACAAGAGTACCAGCGTTGTAACGATCGGTACCCGTAATGTTGAAACCGTTCTCAGTTTGAAAGATGGTGAGACCAGTATTATCGGCGGTCTGATCCAGAACAGCAAAAATAACGATAAAACCAAGATCTTTCTGTTGGGCGATATCCCGCTGATCGGTCCGCTGCTCTCCAATTCCAATACCACAAAAGACAAAACGGAACTGCTCCTGGCAATTACCCCACGCCTTGTGCGCGGCGTACCAGTGCCTCTGCCCGGTCTGGCTTCGTTTGCATCCGGTAAAGAGGACCACCCTACGCTGACCTCTCCAATGGAATCGTTCGAACAGGAAGCGGAATTTGACGGTGCTGCGGGCGGTGCAAAAAAAGCCGTGCCAGCTGTTCCCGGCAAGCCGACAGCGCCTGTAAAACCGGCTCCCTCAGTGGCGCCTGCAGCAATTCCTGCGGTGGTTGCACCTGCTGAGACTCTATCGCCGACACAGGCTAAGCCAGTAGCGCCCGTTGCCGCTGCAAACCCAGCAAGCCCTATTGCTGCAGTTCCAGCGGCACCCACCGTGGCCGCAACTGCTGCTCCTGCTCCTTCCAAGACCGAACCGGCCAAAACGGCAACTCCGGTTGTGCCTGCAACAGCTCCGGTCGCTACTCAACCGCTTCCGACGCCAGCGATAACCGTACCGCCACCGGCGCCACCCATACCGGTACAGCGCGGACTGCTGCAGATAGCTGCGCCATCATCTGTCGCCGTGGGCCAGCAGTTTTCGGTCGAGGTCAAGGTCAGCGGCGTGGCCAATCTCGCTGTGGCACCATTTGTCCTGACGTTTGATCCTATTTTTGTGGAATTTGTCTCGATTGCGGAAGGCACCTTCCTGAACAAGGATGGCAAGCCGACCAGCTTCAACGGTAAACCGGATGCATCCGGCGGATCGGTAACCGTTTCGCTTTCACGGACTGCTGCAACCGAGGGTGTCTCGGGTTCCGGCTCTCTGGCAACGGCTCTCTTTAAGTCCAAAAAACAGGGGCCGGCCAGTTTTGCATTCAGAAACAGCACCTTTACGTCTGTGAATGGTTCTTCTGTGCCGATCCTGCCGTTTAGTACTGCGGTTGATATCAGATAAGTACACTTTCATGTATGAATAATCGCTCCGTGTGGTCAAAGCTCTACTCGCTCACAACAAATCAGAACGGTTTCACCTTTTTAGTAGCGATTTATATGGTGACGATCGTCGGGATTCTTGCCGCCTTTACGGGAAAATCGTGGACTTTGCTGATGAAGCGCGAACGCGAGAAAGAGTTGATTTTTCGAGGGAGCCAGATCAAGGAAGCGATTGAGAACTGGAATAACCCAAAATATACGGTTCCAGGGGTCAAACGACATAATCCAATTCCTCTTACTGACTTGAAGTACCTGCTGGATGATCCGACAACTCTGACGCGTTTACGTTTTCTACCGCAGACGTATGCAACCAAACTGGATGATAAAAGCCCGAAATGTGCGCCTGATTGTGCCTCTCTGAAGATCTATCAGGATCCGATGACCGGCAAGGAATGGACAATTATCAGGGGGACATATTCTGCTAATGGAACGGTCGCACTGTTACCAGCAGGTACGTTGGGTGGTGGTATCATCGGTGTTGCCAGTAAAAGCGAAGATGAACCGCTTAAAACAGACTTTAAGGATACCGCACTCGAAAATATGGGCAATAGCGGTACAACTACTCCTGCAGGAGGAACAGTCGGCACCCTTCCGACGTCGGTATTTCCCACTGCACCTGACAAATCAGCAAAGTTGCCGGGTGGGGCAGGCGGTAAGATGAGCAAATACAGCGAGTGGCAATTTATTGCTGAACCTGCCAGCAAAAATGACCATTCTAAAATTTACCGGGCCTATCATGAAAGTTGGTAGTCGGAAAACTGTCGGATTCATGGACTCTGGATGGTATGAATTGAAGGAACTTTCGTGAAATTGTGTGCAACGCGCAGCGGTCTTTCACTGCTTGAACTGATTGTGACTATTACTATCCTCGGTATCCTGGCTGCCGGAGTAGTACCGTTGATCCGAAATACGGCGATACGAACGAAAGAGATGGAGTTGCATCGGAATCTTCGTGTTATCCGCGTTGCCATAGACGACTACAAGAAAACCTATGACAAGATGCCGGATGGTCCCCTGAAAAACGGCAGCGGCTTTCCAAAAAGCCTGCAGGAGCTGGTTGAAGGACACGATTTTGGGGATCCGAAAACCGGGACGGTTAAGTTTTTGCGCAGAAAAATTTTAAATCCGCTGGATTCAAAAAGTTCCACTGACGATAAATGGGGCTGGGAGTTACGCTGTTATAAGGATGAGCCGGACTCGTCAACCTGGTGCGGTGACGATGTTTTTGATGTGTATGCGCCGCAATCCGGCACTGCAACCGATGGAACGAAGTATAAGGAATGGTAATATTGTGAACTATTCTCAAAAACAAACTACCTGTATTTCGCCTGTATCAGCTTCCCGTATGCGGGGCTGTCGCGGTTTTACCTTGATCGAACTGATGATTGTTATTTCGATTATCGGTATTTTGGCTGCTATTGCCGTACCCAATTACCAATGGGGCATCATCAAGGCCCGCGAAGCTGTCCTGCGTGAATGTCTGTATAATTTTAGAAACACGATTGATCAATTCTATGCCGATCAGGGAAAGTATCCTGATTCTATCGCAGAGCTGAAAGAAAAACAGTACATGCGTGATATTCCCAAAGATCCCTTTACAAAAGCCACTGACTGGGTAGAGGTTGAGCCGCCACCTGATCCATCACCAACGTCTTCGGGAGGTACTGGTAGCAGTTCTGCTGCTACTGCCATGCCAAAGGGGAAACTCTACGATGTACACAGCGCTTCGAACCTGAGCGGTTCCAACGGAACCCCCTACAATGAGTGGTAATTCATGATTCAGCTGCATAATGTTTCGTTGGCCTACCAGCAGGACGCCTCGGCTCTTAACAATATCAACCTGAAAATCGGCAAAGGTGAGTTCGTTTTTCTGACCGGACCTTCCGGTGCCGGAAAGACAACTCTTTTACGTTTGTTGTACTGCGCCCTGACCCCCACCCGTGGTCAGGTCGTGATTGATTCTCAGAATGTTTCCCGCCTGCCTCAGTCCCAGATTCCCTATCTGCGGCGTTCTATCGGGGTTGTATTCCAGGATTTCAAACTGCTCCAGAGTCGTACGGTTTTTGAAAATGTTGCTATCACGCTGGAAGTGCTCGGGTGGGGCAGGGCGGATATCGGCAAGAAAACCATGCACGTTCTCAAGCAGATGGGTATCGAGTCAAAATACAACCTCGTTCCGCAGCGTCTTTCAGGTGGTGAACAGCAGCGGGTTGCCCTGGCGCGTGCGCTGGTGAATGATCCCAAGATTCTGTTGGCTGATGAACCGACCGGCAACCTGGATGATGCCAATAAAAATCAGATTCTTTCGATCTTCAAGGAAGCCAATGTGCGCGGCACGACGGTCGTTGTTGCCACCCATGACCGGCGGCTTATTTATAATGCGCATAAAAGGCTGGTAACGCTGAATAAGGGGGAAATCGTTGAACAGATGGAAAAAGAAGCAGACAACATCGATTCAATCCTTTAAACGTCCAACCCTGGCGGGTGACGGCTTTCAAGGCAAAATTGCCTATTTCTTGTCACGCGCAGTTACCAATATTCGTCAGAATGTTTTTGTAAATGTTGTTACGATCGGAACGATCACGCTGGCACTGCTGATCGTTTCCCTGTTTCTACTGGTGTTTGTCAACCTTGAAAATGCCGCCGAGAGCTGGAGCGAGCGGGTGCAGGTCACCGTCTACTTCGATAAGGAACTTACTGCGCCTGAACAGAGTGCATTTCGCAGTAAAATTCAGGCTGTGCCGGGGACGGCCCATGTGACGTACGTTTCACGGACTGAAGCAATGAAACGCTTTAAAGAGCGTTTGCGTGGCCAGGAAACACTTCTCGAAGGTGTCCGCGCAGAAGTGCTGCCATCATCGCTCGAAATCAGTCTGAAACGATCCAATCGTGATACACAGGCGGTTAGTGAATATGTAACTTCATTGAAACGGATTCCCGGCATCAGTGAAGTTCAGTATGGCGAGGAGTGGGTGCGCCGCTTTAATGCGTTTCTGAACTTCATGCGGCTGCTGGGTGGCCTGCTGGGTGGTTTTCTGGTTGTGGCGGTTGTCTTTATCGTGTCGAATACGATTAAACTCACCATCTATGCCCGCCGTGATGAGCTGGAAGTGATGTCGCTGGTCGGTGCGACGCGTCTGTTCATCAAGGTGCCGTTTCTTCTGGAGGGGATACTGCAGGGGTGCGCCGGTTCGGTTCTGGCGGTAGCCATGCTGTATGGTTTGTATGAAGGTTTTTTACACAACGCCGGCAGTTTTCTGACGTTCAATCCGGCGTCGTCCGGCCTGGCGTTTCTTCCGATCGAATATTGTGCCGGCCTGCTGGCTGCCGGGACCCTGCTTGGTTTTATCGGAAGTCTGACGTCTTTGAAACGGTATATCAACAGCTGAATGCCGCGCATACGGATACTCATATTATTTTTGATCGGTTGTTTTTCTGTCAGTTCGGTTTTTGCCCAGAGTGCGAAGGACGAGCTGCGTGGCGTCAAGAGCGAAATCAAGGTAAAAAAACAGCTCATATCCAAGACGCGCAAGGTTGAAGCGGCTATTTCGACCGAGCTTCGAGAGATTTTACGCACCCTTGATCAGAAAGTCTCCGAGCTTGGCCGACTTGATCAGGATCTTCGCAGTGTCGAAGTCAGCCTGGCCCGCACCGGTCGCGAGATCATAAAAGTCACAGAGGAGGCCAATCGCAAGCGCCTGGAGATTGAGCATCGTCTGTCATCCCTGTATAAAGCTGGCGAACTTGGTGCTGTGCGGATGTTCTTTTCAGCGGAGTCTTTTCCGCAGCTGGCGGAAAATATTCGCTACATGCATTCTATCCTTGATAATGACAAGCGAATTTTCGTAGAGTACAATCGCAAAATTGATGAATTGAAGAAGCTGAAAATTGATCTGGAGCGGGACGCAGCCAAAAAAGAGCGCATCAAGGGCGGCATCGCACTCAAGAAACAGGAAATAGAGCAGGAAAAAGCAAAAAAAGCCGACTATCTCGGCAAAGTTCGGCAGGACCGCAAAAGTTATGAAGCGTCACTGCAGGAGCTTCAGCAGAATGCTGCGCGACTGCAGACGATGTTGAATCGTCTGGATGCAATGAGCCGCCGGAAACTTTCATCGCGCCACGAAAAGCCGGGCAGCAAGCCTAAGCCGCTGGCGGAATTGCCGCCGGTTCCTGATCGAGGTTTCGCATCACAGAAGGGGCGCATGTTGTTGCCGGTGCGCGGTGAGATTATCGAGTCGTTCGGCAAGCACAAGCATCCCGATTTCAACTCGTACACATTCAGCAAGGGGTTGTCGATTGCAGCGCCGGCAGGGACTGAAATCAAGTCGGTCTATGAAGGTAGTGTCATATTTGCCGACTATTTCAAGGGTTTTGGCAATATGATCATCATTGATCATGGCGGCGGTTATTTCAGTCTCTATGCACACGCTGCCCGAATATCCAAAAAAGTCGGCGCTGAAGTGGCGCGCCATGAAACAATCGCGACCGTCGGAGATGTTGATTCGCTCAAAGGAACAATGCTCTATTTTGAAATTCGCCATCAAGGCAAGCCGGTTGATCCGGCCGGCTGGGTTCGCTGATACCACAGATCTATAACGTACCACCCACATATCCACGGAGGAACACATGAGGACACCCGGCAGTAAAAAAACAAGGATGATTGCAGGATTCGCTGTTGTAGTTGCAGTGCTGGTTACTTTTATCAGCATCAGTTCCCAACGGCGCTGTTCGGCAGAGGCGAAGGGGAGCGATTATGAATCCATCGAGCTTTTTACCGACGTAATGGCGATTATAAAAAAGAGCTACGTTGAAGAGGTTGATACCAAAAAACTGGTCTACGGTGCGATCAACGGTATGTTGACGTCGCTTGACCCGCACAGTTCGTTTATGACTCCCGACTCTTACAAAGAGATGAAAATTGATACCAGAGGTGCTTTTGGCGGTCTGGGTATTGAAATATCAATCAAGGATGGAACGCTGACGGTTATCTCGCCGATCGAGGATACTCCGGCATTTAAAGCCGGCATCAAATCAGGCGACCAGATTTTGAAAATTGATGAGAAGTTCACCAAGGATCTCAATATCAATGATGCTGTCAAGCGGATGCGTGGTCAGAAAGGCACCAAGGTTACGCTGACCATCATGCGTGAAGGCTTTGACCGTCCCAAGGAATTTACGCTGATGCGGGATGTTATCCAGGTCAAGAGTGTGCGGTTTCACTTGATGGACGATGGTTACGGATACGTTCGTATCGCCCAGTTTCAGGAAAAAACCGATGAGGATCTGGCCAAGGCTCTCAAAACCATGAAAGAGGAGAACAAGGGTGATTTGAAAGGCCTGGTACTGGATATGCGGAACGATCCGGGTGGTCTGCTTGATCAGGCGGTCAGGGTTGCCGATCACTTTGTTCCTGACGGTCAGATGATCGTCTATACCGAAGGGCGCGAAAAAGATTCCAAGATGCAGTTTACCGCCCGGAAGGGTGGCAAAGAGTCAGGGTACCCGATCATTGTTGTGATTAACGGCGGCAGTGCCAGCGCCTCTGAAATTGTTGCCGGTGCCCTGCAGGACCATAAACGTGCCATCATCATGGGTACCCAGAGCTTCGGCAAAGGATCGGTCCAGACCATTATTCCGCTTTCTGATGATTCAGGTTTGCGTTTGACAACGGCCCGCTACTACACCCCCAAAGGGCGTTCAATCCAGGCCAAGGGGATTACGCCGGATATCATAGTCGAGCAGATTGAGCTGCCGAAGGAAACGGCCAAAAAGGACTCGATGCATCTGCGCGAGAAAGATCTTGAAAATCATTTTGTCGGCGAAGACAAAACCGGTGCTGCTGACGGCAAGAAGAGTGATACAAAAGAAAAAGAAGGTACTCCAGCTCCGGCTTCTTTGAAACCGGAAGATAACCTGAAGAACGATTATCAGGTCATGAGAGCGCTCGATCTGCTCAAAGGGTGGGGACTGATCAAGTCAATGGGCAGCGACAAGTAGTAACGGAATCTCATGGCAGTTTCAAATAAAAACAAATTCAAAAAGAAATCGTCAGGGCCGCGGATTGCGGCCCTGACGATATTTATTCTGATTATCGTTGCTGTGGCAGCGTACGTACTGTTTTCCTATTTTAAAAAACAGACGGTTACACATCAGCAACCGAAGCAAGCACAGATTGAACCTGCAGTTCCCGTTGTTCCTACGCCTCAACCGGTTATTCCCGGACCTCCGGCTATTACGCCACCTGATTACAAAGAACCGACTAGTAAGCCGCCGACAGTGCAGCTTCCTGAAACAGAACAGCCGGGCTTACGGACCGGCACGTCCGGTCGGCTGGCAATTATCATCGATGATATGGGCAGCAGCGTGTCCGAGGCCCGCTCGCTGGCGGAAATCGGTGTGCCGCTGACCTTTTCGATAATTCCAGGACTGAGAAGTGATTCGGCAGTGGTTTCGTTTGCAGCATCACGGCATATTGAAACCATGGTTCATATTCCGATGCAGTCCAAAGGGTGGCCCGGGCGGCGTCTGGAGTCCAACGGGTTACTGGTTTCGATGGATGATTCTGAGCTGCGCGAGCGGGTTGCCGCTCTTATTCGGGGGGTTCCGGGTGCCGTCGGTGTCAACAATCATACCGGATCTGAATTTACCGAGCATGCTGATAAAATGAGGAGTGTGCTGGAAGTATTAAAGGGGAAAGATCTGTTTTTCGTGGATAGTGTTACGACCCCGCACAGTACCGCGCTGGAGTTGGCGCAGCAGTTGGGAATCAAGAGTGCCCGCCGGAACGTTTTTCTGGATAATGAACAGGAGCGCAGCTACATTCTGGGACAGCTTGCACAAGCGGTCAAACTGGCAAAAAAATCAGGCTCCGCGATTGCCATCTGTCATCCGCATCCGGCTACTATTTCGGCTCTGGCCTCAGCACTTCCGGCACTGGAAAGCCAGGGTGTGACGCTGGTATCGGCCTCGCACCTTGTCAGATAGTCATAAGAGAAGCAGACATATGTCGTTGTAGCTTCTGAACCGTTTTGTAGTAATCCTCATGGAGAATAGCCTCAGGGTTGGCTGGGTCGACCGGGTAGACAGCCAGCCAGCTATCAAGACGTAATTTACCCTCAAAGCCGGCCAGCGCCTCATTAAGCAGCAGATACAAACGATCCTGAATGCCGTTGAAGTCTCCGGTTTCAAAGCCTGGCATCTCGACGCTTTTCTGAAACTGCTGATCACCGGTCATGCTGAACTGTCGATAATCAAGGCGGCTGTCGGAACCGGTTGTGTGAGGTGCGAGGAGTGAAACTGCCTTTCCGGTTTTATCCGCTATAATTTTTCTGGCAGCGCCGAAGGACTGATCATCTTCTTTCAAACCGTACAGCGTTGAGCAGAGCATATCGCTGACGCAGTCGCCATGCAGGAAGCCGCGTTCGGCGCGGTCGGA
>Ga0194037_1001190_pt1 | contig 19236 bp, 27 predicted proteins | sample JunL306m_MetaG_FD_148653 | JGI IMG/M metagenome (GOLD analysis project Ga0194037, IMG submission 148653) | Anoxic zone freshwater microbial communities from boreal shield lake in IISD Experimental Lakes Area, Ontario, Canada - Jun2016-L304-6m | ecosystem: Environmental > Aquatic > Freshwater >...
CCGTATCTACTTAGAGGTACCAAAAGAAGAGGAAAGCAAACTTATTGTAGATAGTAATACAAAAGAATCTTTAAAAAAAGAAATGCTTAAAAACATGAACAAATTAAAAGTTCATAGTGTAGGAACAGCTATTACAGATCCAGACTTAAAGGTGGGAGTGTATGTATTAGTAGATCCTGTAGCATTAAGAGATAAAACTCTTGTTGTGCCTATATCAGAGACAGAAGATGTGTTGTTAGTATCAATATTTGATATTGTTCATATCTGGTAATGATAAACAAGGATTATATAGTTCCAGCATTAGGAGGAAGACTTGGTAATAACATGTTTATGGTGGCTCATGCTTATGCAAAAGGGCTTGAACACAATAAGCAGGTAGTTGTTGCTAAAGATCAACTTGTTTATGAAGGGAATGATTATTCTCAGAACATATTTAGTAAGTTTGAATTTATAGAGAAGTTTGATGATAATAAGAATTGTAATCCACCAGTTCCATCAAGTGACAAACATACAATCTATCTTGGATACTATCAGAATGAACAATATTTTGAGAAGTATAGTGAGAACATAAAAGGATTGTTTGGACCACCGTTGGAATTCATTAATAGAATACGTACAGAGATTCCTGTCATCTTTAATACAGAGGTGACAGTGATCAATGTTCGAAGAGGAGATTATCTTCATTATCCAAACTATCATCCTACAGTGTCACCAGAATACATATTCAAGGCATTACATTTAGTTCCTTCAAAGCAATATCTTATTGCTAGCGATGATATTCCATGGTGTAAAGAACATCTAAACCTACCTAATGCAATATATCTAGAAGGATGGAGAAGTCATGAACAATTATGGATCATGAGTATGTGTCATCACTTCATCATATCCAATTCATCATTCAGTTGGTGGGCAGCTTATCTATCAAGACATCCTGGTAAGATAGTTATAGCACCAGAGACATGGTTTGGTCCTGAAGCACCACAAGATTGGTCATATATGTATTGCAAGAATTGGACTATTCTACCATCATATTTTAATAACGGATTAATACAACCAACATGATATCAATACTAACAATAACATACAAAAGACCTCACTTCTTAGAAGAGGCAATAGAATCTTTTCTTGCACAAGAACTTCCACCAGAGTGTGAAATGGTGATTATAAATGATAATCCTGAAGTGGATTATGTATTTGATCACCCAAATGTAAGAATCATCAATCACAAAGAAAGATTTCCATCTATAGCTGCTAAGCTTGAATGGGGATACAAACAATGTAAATATGATTACATCTATAGATTAGATGATGATGATTTATTAACACCTTGGGCCCTTAAGAATGCAAGTATAGATATAGAGACAAATCCTGGATTTGAAATCTATAGAAGCGAAGGAATGTACTTCTTTGTAAATAACATATTTGAAAAAGAAAACTCTAATGTAAATAATGGAAACATTTACACTAAAGCTTATTTAGATAGAATCAAGTTTCCTGATAAGAGTGGAGATGAGGATGCAGATATTACATTCCACCATGGTGGTACAATATATGAATCAAAACTCAAACATACAATGATATATAGATGGGGAATGAACACTCTTCATATATCAGGAATGGGTAAACAAACTAATGAAGTTATATTAGCTCAGGCAGATAAGGTGTTAGATAATAGAACAGGAGAAATAGTTCTTGATCCACATTTTAAAAATGATTATTATATACAAATAAGAAAAGCATCTGTGAATAGACTAACAGAAATAGCAAATAGAATTGGTACAGACAAGGGTACAATGGACTATGGTCATCATTACACCATCCTATATCATAAGTTATTAGATGAATTATCTAAGAAACATGTGAAGATGTTAGAAATAGGTGTAGCAGATCCTAGGTTTCCTGGAGCATCTCTTGAGATGTGGAATAAATATTTTCCTAATATTGAACTTATAGGATATGATATTAATCCAGATGCTAAAAAGTTTGAGAAAGATAATGTATCTGTGTTTATTGGAGATCAAAACAACCCTGAACATTTAGAAGAATGCATCAAAACTTATGGAGGAGATTTTGATATTATTGTTGATGATGGATCTCATTACGGTGAGCACATTGTTACAAGCTTCAAAACTCTATATCCATATCTAAAAGAAGGTGGTATATACATCATAGAAGACTTACATGCTGCACAGCTAGATGAATACAAGATGATTGAAGAAGTTAAAGCTCTTAACTATCCTTGTAAAGAGTTCTATCAGACACATCACAACAAACTTCTTATTATAATTAAATAAAAAAAAGCCTCTTAATTGAGGCTTTTATTATTTTGATAATGATTTCTTTTTCATTGGTTGCTGAGCAGAAGTTCTTCTGATTTTATCATCCATAGACTTATTCTCTGAGAATGGTTTATCCTTCTTAGGAATCCCCACCTTTGGAGCCATTCTTGGTGCTCCAGATTTCTTAGCTTTACCAGCTGTCATAGATTTACTAGCAGCCACCTTTACAAGTTTTCATCTTACCACCAGATTTCATAGTTGCAGGAGGAGGTAATGCTTTACCTAATTTAGTTCCACCTTGAGCTTTCTTAGGAGTAGTTTTCTTTCCTTTAATAACTCCTTTGCCTATAAGAACATCTGCTTTAGTAATCTTTCCATCTTTATTAAGATCAGGAAATTTACCACCAGATTTAGCTTTTTTCATAGAACCACCATTTTTTCTAGTTATATATTTAAAATCTTCAGGATGTTTTTTCTCATCTTCTTTTGATATTACAACACCTACAGCTCTACCCTTATTAGCTTTTTCATCTTTAATATCTTGAGGAGTTTTTTTAAATCCACCTGTAGGTTTTTTAGTAGTCTCAGCAGTAGTGGTAGCACCATTTTCAGCTTTCTTAATCTTACCACCTCTTCTCATCATTGGTCCATTTGAACCAGGAGCAGGTGCTCCCATTGGAGGTTGAGGTGCTTGCTGTATAGGTGCAGGAGGAGCTTGTTGAGGAGCTTGTTGTTTAACAGGTCTCTTCATTATTTTTTTAGGAGCAGCTTTTCTAGCTACAGGTTTTTTCATAGTTGCCATTATATATTGTTTTTGATTGTTAACAATTCCACTTACGAAGTGATTTATTGATTCTTGATTGAGGGTCTTTTGCTGTCTTAGCACTTGTAAGCTTCTTTTTCATCCCAGACATTCTTGCACAAAATGATTTCTTTCTAGGACCACCTTTAGGTTGAGGAGCTTTTAATCCAGGTTTACCAGGATTAGCTTTATTATATGAAGCTCTTCCTTTAGCATTTAATCCACCAGATTCAGATTTACCTTCTTTACGTGTCCAAGCTGGTGTGCTTCCTCCATTTTTTAATGTACTACCTTTAAAGGGCCCTTTCTTCTTAATAAGAGGACCATTAGGAACAGGTGTTATCTTACCACCTTTACGTAGTACACCAGGACCTACATAAGCTGTAGCGTTCTGTGGATTTAGCTTAGACATTATTTCTTCTTATTAGATTTAGCAATCTTCTTGAATGTTTTAGCAAGAGCTTTAGCTCTACCAGTACAACCAGGTTTAGTGATAGGTGTACATTTACCAGCAGTACCTCTACTTTTTATAGATTTATTCACAGAAGCTATCCAATTTTTGTTTTTCATTTCTATAAAGTATTAATTGTTTTACTGATTTTAAATCATCTTCATGTTCTAATGCATGACATTGTCCACAAAGTAATATACCATTATCTATATCAAATCTTAATTCAGAAAAATCTTTATAAGATTTAATATGATGTGCTTGTAGATTATTAGTAGATTTACATTTTTTACAACAATGATCATCTCTTTTTTTAATTATAGATGCCCAAGTTCTTAATTTAGATTTATCTGTACGTTTACTTTCTAAAAATCCTTTGTAGTTTGGATGTAATTCCCCTACTCTTAAAGATGCTAAAAATCCTGTGTATTTTGTTAAACAACTTTTGGAACAAAACCTAGAAGTATTTTTTCTTGCTATATTTGTAGAATAATTTTTATTACAATGTTCACAAATTAAAATTATTTGCTTTTTACTTGATTGTTGTTTACATAAATTACTACAAAATTTAGAATCTTTTTGATAAGAGACTTTATAATAATCTTTATTACAAAAATTACACTGCTTTATTGATAATTTCTTTTTTAATTTACAAGCACATTCTTTACTACATGTGTGTGTTTTTGTTCTATTATACCAATTTAAAAAAGTTTTATATTCTTTTTTACAAAAATCACAAGTAGCAATCATAACTATTTCTTTTTAGAAACTTTAGCACCACATTTAGCTTTCATTTTGGTAGCACCAAGTTCTTTGTTCTCTTTAAGATGAGCTTTTCCCTTAGCACCAGCTAATGTTTTCTCTTGAACCTTTGTGAATGCTCCTTTAGGATCTACAGGACCAACTCTTTTGTTAGATGCTTTAAGTCCAGATAGACTTCCACCTTTTGTTTTATTTGCCATAGCGTTTAAATGTTATATTGGGTTTAACAATAAGATCCTTATGGGTATATTGCCATAATTCTCCAGTTTGATTAATTATTATTGTATAGATGGTGTCTGTTTCCGTTCCATAATCTGTAACAAAAAGTATAGATCCCTCTCCCTTGGGTGTTGTAACATCTATTCTATTCTTTGGTTCATATATTCCCATAAGGAAGTGCTTTTGTTCTTAATAAAACACCTGTTTTTCGTCACCCAACAGGTATATTAACTATACTGGAAACTCTTCTGTAGCTTCCACTTCTTTAATGATATCAGCTTCAACACCAGCTATCATTAATTTTTCAATAACCTCGTTAGCTTTCATCATCAATTGAAAGCGTGCTGCTTCTTCTGATGATAGATAAGATCTAACTGTGTTAAGAATTAGACCGAAGTCTTGTCCTGAGATTTCAAATGTGTCTTCAGGAGTCCATGTGTACCTTTTTGCAGGATCATACTGTGCCATAATGTAAATTATTTAATTGATTTATGTCACAAATATATACTAAATTTGTTACACTTGCAAATTTATTTTTAATATAGTTTAGTAAGCGTAAAGTTTCTTGAAAGAATTGAATTACCTGCACTTGTGGTATTCCATTGTGCAGTGATTACAAGTGTATTATTAACAGTTGTATCAAATGTTGTATTATTGATTGTACTAAGTACATATCCTTCAAAATTAGTTCCTGAATTTTTAATATAAGAAAACAATCCTCCTGATGAAATAGATGCAACTGTTGTACCTCCAACATTTCTTATAGTAAAATACAAAGTTAATAACCAAGACTTATTAGTTGCAGCTTCCATATCAATTATACCTGTATCTGCTAAAAGCACTCCAGCTAATGTTCTAACACGCACATGTAATGTTGCTGAACCTAAACAAGTGATTATACCATCTAATGCACATGCAAAACTATCTCCTATTTGAAATCCATTTGCAGGTACAGTTAATGTACCTACCCCAGGGCCTATTATTGTTGTTTCTACTGTTGTAGCAGTTACAGGACCTCCATCAGCAGTTTGAGCAAATAAACCAAAAGATGCTGTAGCATTACTTGTTCCAGATGTACCATTACTACCGTTAGAACCACTAGTACCAGCAGAACCTGTTGTTCCATTGCTACCATTACTTCCAGAAGTTCCTTGTGAACCATTTGTTCCACTACTTCCTGTTGTACCTGAACTACCTGTTGTTCCAGCAGAACCATTAGTTCCAGATGTACCATTAGTTCCTGTTACACCTTGAATTCCCTGTACTCCCTGTACTCCATTAGTTCCACTAGATCCATTAGCACCATTAGTGCCTGATGTTCCATTTGTACCATCTCCTCCAGCTGCACCATTAAGATTAACTCCCCATACACTATATGTACCTGATCCAGTTACAACTGTAGGAGGTCCTATTACTAGAACACCTGTTAAAGGATTATAACTTACAACAGAACTTACTTGGTGATTAGAAACATCAAATGATATAATAATATCTTGAGCTACTGAATAAGCTAATCCAAGACCAACTATAATAGTGGTAGAGGTTCCTAATGTAAATGTAGAAGTGGAAGTAGTTTGATATTTATCACCCTGTGCTCCTGACGTACCATTAGTACCATTAGTACCAGCTCCACCAGCTATTCCTTGGCTTCCTTGAACCCCTTGAGATCCTTGTACACCTTGACTACCTGTGTTTCCTTGAGCACCTGATGTACCACTGGTACCAGATGTTCCAGCACTAATGAATTGATCAAGATTCAATTCTCCTCTATATCCTTGTGCAGGTTTGGTTCTAACTTCCCATAGTCCTGCTTTTATAAATGTTGGCATATTAATCTAAATTTATTTCAAATGTTATCACTGAACTTGTTTTTATACTCTTACTCATATCCACTCTTATATGAAACATATTACAGAATTTTAATATTTCTTCTATCACCATATTGTTATACTTAGGAAGACTACAAGCTATTCTGAATCTATATGATTCTAAACTCTTTGTTATTTCTAAGCTACATAGTTCATCAACAGAAGAAATTACACCCTCCATATGTGCAAGGAATGTTTCATCATTATCTTGCATCAATTTTGGAAAGTGTTTTCTGTTTATTTCCATTATGACAATGTTAATCTGTATAATGTTTGGCTAGCTTCTCCACTTAAAGATTGAGCAATATTCTCAATGTCTGGCATGTTGTTAGCTTCACCAAACTCTTCTAAATCATTAGCAAACTTAACAAGTTCTCTTACTACTTGATTAGGCATACCACCAGAATAATCTTTTAAAGCATCTATTTTATATGCTCTAACTCTTTTTCCTGAATATCCCATAATCTTTTCTACAATCTCATCTTGGAAATCACCCACTTTATCATAGATAGTTCCTAAAGCTGAATGCTCAGCAAAAGATGTAGTTTGAAAATGTAATAAGTGCAATTGTTCATAGAAGTACGAAAGTTTACCAGCTATAGTCTCTAATGTAAGAGAGCTACTTCCTGAGTTTTCCATCATTTCTTCTGGAAATAGGGATTTTAGTGCCATATTGTTTAGTTTTTAAATATTATAGTGGACCAGTGGTGGTTGTAGTAGTTGTTGGAACATAATTACAACATTCCTTAGCATCTATTTCTTTCCAATTACCAACCTTTGGTTTAAATGCTTGTACAATTAAACTACTTGATACTACACGTCCTGAACCATCAAAACGTACAAAAGCTTTAAGCTTATTATTATTATTATTTCTAGCCATGATTATCGTGGTGCTGTGGTTGTTGTTGTTGTTAATGCAGCAGTGGTTGTTGTAGTGGTTGTAGGATTACAGCACTCATATGCTGGAATTTCTTTCCACTTACCTACTTTTGGCTTATTTTTTCTAAGGATTAAGCTTCCTGCAACTATTCTGCCAGATCCATCGAATCTAACAAAAGCCTTTAAAGGTCTTGAATTAATGCTTCCCATAGTTTAAATTTAAGGGTTAATAGTTTAGGTTGTATTTTTGTTTTAGTTCATTAAGTTTAGTTGCATAGAACCATGTGCAATATTTTTTTGATTGTTCATCATTAATAATCATATCTAGGTTAGGATCTTTTGTAGGATCAGTTCCCATGTGATATTTTCCTTTATAGAAAGCTGGATAACCATTTCCTGTTTCAGAAACTATTCCTGCATTATGAAAGATTGTATGTGTGTCTAATTTAATAATTGGATCTGTAGCCCATGCAAAATCTAATTCTTTGACCACTTTAGTTTCTTGGTCTCTTAACCAAATGTTCCATAAGACAGCCCACATATCTGCACACCAGCTTTGAAACCCTGAGTTCTCATCTTTAAAGAATTCTCTATTTACAGTTTGTAAATAGCTTCTTATAAGAATACAATCATTCATCACCTTACTCCAGAAGTCACTATCTACATTCTTTAATAGATATTGTGCTCCTCCTGAATGATCATTATTAGTCTCAGCTATTTCTCTACTTATTCCTATTACACTAGCTAATTCTCCAAGAATATCTCTGTTCTTGTATTCTTCTAGCTTTTCTGGTAACACTTGGTGTACCTTGCTATCAAAATATTTAGCATTGATATAGCTGTTTGTATCAGATAGGTAGTTTATTTCATCTTCTAAGAACTTATCTAGATTGAAATCCTTCATAAAAAGAATATCAGAGTCACAATAGAAGATAGCTTTATCACTTAGTTCTGGATGTGCTTTGAAATGTTTCCAAAGAACATAAGGACGTAGAACAGGAATATAGATTCCTAACAATTGATTCAAATTATCTTCATCTGCATAGTAATGAAACTCTGCTTCTGGATACAGGTCTTCTATTTGTTTCCATTTATCTCTATTCTCTCTTCCTTTAGGAGTGAATATAAGATTGATTGCTTTGTCAGAATGTCCTATTTCTTTTAGACTTTCTAACCAAAGGTTCACTTGCCATGTATAGTAAATGTCGCTAGGGCAAGCTTGAACAAATTTTAAATCTTTCATAATGTAGTTGGTTTTGTTTTAATTCTTTACACTGTTGTAGTGGTAGTGGTAGTAGGTGCTACAGTGGTAGTACTAGTTGTAGTGTACGTGTTTCCAGCACCTGTAACACTAATAAGACGTTCTAATTGCTTAGATATCTGCCATAATAGGTTATCTGTATTACTCCAGCCTATTCCTCTTGATGGTATTGCCATGATTTTAAATTTTATTAATTAATATACAAAAATAAGTGTTTTTCACCATTAGTATGTGTTTTTCACTAAAATAAAATAACAAAAATAGTTAGAGCAAGTCTAACTAAATTAATTATTTATATCTAATGTTATTGTAAGTATTCCTAGATACAATATAAATGTACTGTAATTATATGTTTCATCAGGATGTAATACATCCCATCCTATAGCAAATCTATCGTGAGGCCAATAGAGAGCAAATGTTAATTCCCAATCCATTATCCTTGGCCATTATAAAGTTTTCGATAATTCTTAGAGCTTTTTAGTTTAGATGTCTGAGCTTTAGCATGAACGCCTGGTCTACTAACTTTAATCTTAATTGCTTTTTCTGAAGAGTTGGTTTGTTTTGCCATGTTAAAATAATTTATATTCTAGAATGATTCCATATCCTGGAAGATTGTTAGGTTGTACATAATATTGTGCACCAAGAGAGAATCTATATATATCAACTAGCACTTTAGCATACACTTTTGGGTTTAATGTAGAAAACTCAATTGATTGTGCTCCTGCATATCCATGTATTTCAAAAGATTTTTTACTCTTGATAATTTGTTTATTGATATCAATAATACTCTTTTGATAGAATATGATAGAATCCTTTATATCTAATTGATTTTTAAACTCAATCTCCTTATTCTGAAAGTTTTTGATTCTTACTTCTTGTTCTTTGATAATATTCTTAGCAAAATCATAACGTACAAGATCATAAACAACCTTCCTAGAAACAGTTTCACTAAGGGTGACGATAGAATCATTTTTCTGAGTAACGATCTGAGAAGTACCTTTGAAGCCCACTAACAGGCAAGCTATCAACAATCCTAATTTGTACATATTCTTTTTGTTTGATGATTTTAATTCTATTAACTATGAGTGTATCCACTCTTGATAAGCTATCTATTATTCTACTAGACTCATGATCTTTCTCTTCAAGAACTAATATTTTAGCTTCTAATGTCTTTGTTTGTTCTATTAGACGAGCATTCTTTTCTTGAGCATGTAGTGTAAAGAATAGCCAGATAACGGTGATGATCACCGCCAAGTACTGTTCTTTTAAATAATCTAATACCTTTATCATTATTCAGTGATGTTTATAAAGATCTTTTCTACCTTTGATGTTGATTTCAATTTTGTAAACAATGTTTTAAATGTAGCTCTAGAGTTACCAATAAAGTTTAATGATCTACTACTTCCTACAAGGATACATCCTTCTGTATCAGTAGATTTATTACCACTGTGAATTCTTACTCCCTCATACCCAGGTACTGCAAGTAACAAAGGCATATATTGTTGAAAATGATTTGAGAAGTTGATTATCACTTCATACTTCCCATAAGGGATAGCTGTGATATTTTGAATCTTAGTTCCTCTCACTTTATCCTCTAACGTATAACATACAAATACACCATCAATAGAAAGTTCTCCTATTGTAGAATCATCTGTAAAAATCTTTCTTTTAAGTTCTAATATCATAGTTTATATATTAAGTACCTGTTACATCATGATCTTTAGAAAAGTATCCAAATATTGCAATAGCAATAGCTAAAGCAAACTTAGGCCAATCTTTCTTTAAATCTACTCCATCTGAAGCCAATGGTTGTACAGCTATCATAGAAGCTAGTATAATCCCCATTAATGTTGTCTTCCAACTTTTCATTATCCTTTTGCATTTTTATATATTACAGATAGGTATTGTATAAATGCTGCAACAGCAATAATTATACCTACAGTCCAAGTGAATCTCTTTTTGAATTCTTCTTGCTTCTGTATCTTATCTTCTAATTCTTTTATCTTAGTTTTAAGCTCATTAATGTCAGCAACAAATCCCCCTGTTTTTGTTAATGCATTACCTAAGATAGCGTCTACAACTTGTGTCAATTTAGTGTCTATTGAAGTCATCTTCTCCTCTAGATCATATAGTCGTTGATCCATGCTTTTTAATTCTTTTTCTACTTGTTTTTCAAATGCGTTTTCCATAAGGGCAGGGTGGGTGTTATTATAACATATATACGATTTAAAATGTGATCATAATGATGCAATGATTATACCAATTATATACAACAAATATAAATCTTATATTCCATATTACGAAATGGTTATAATAGATTTCCTTCATAATATAGCATAACATAAATATATTTTTATATCTTTGAATTTTAAAATTAATATCATATGAAACCATTAAAAATCATGTTCCTTGCACCTCATCTATCTACAGGAGGTATGCCACAATTTCTTGTTAAAAGAATAGAAGCATTACAAGCTAATAGTGATGTAGAAATCTGTGTAATAGAATACGCATGTCATAGTCTAGAGTATGTTGTACAGAGAAATAAGATAAGGGATTTAATGCCAGCAGGTAAGTTTGCTACACTGTTTGAAAACAAACTAGACTTATTTAAACATATTGAAGCATTTGAACCTGATATTATCCATATAGATGAAATGTCTGAGAGATTGGATAGAAGAATGATAGGTAAGCTATATTCAGATGATAGAGCTTATAAAATAGTTGAGACCTGTCATGATATTTCTTTTGTACCAGAGACTAAGATATTTCATCCTGATGCTTATGCATTCTGCACACCTTATCATTTAGATACATTTGCTAAGTTAGATGGTTATAGACAGGTGATAGAATATCCTATAGATAAAGAACCAATATCTAAGACATTAAAGAGACAGTATAAAGAACTTTTAGGTATGAGTCTTGGTCTTAGACATGTTATAAATGTAGGACTTTGGACTCCTGGAAAGAATCAAGCTGAAGGATTGGAGATAGCTCGTAAACATCCTAATGTAATGTTTCATTTCATAGGTAACCAAGCTGGTAACTTCAAACATTATTGGGAACCATTAATGAAAGATGTTCCTAGTAATGTAAAGATATGGGGAGAACGAAATGATATTCATTATTTTATGTTAGCTGCTGATGTATTTATGTTTAACAGCACATGGGAATGTAATCCTATTGTACTTAAAGAAGCTATTAGTTATGGCCTACCTATAATAGCTAAAAATCTTCCACAATATAAAGATATATATAGTGATTATATAGCAGAGAGTGTAGATTTAAACTCTCCAGTGCTAGGACTATTAATGAAATATCCTATACCTACAGATAATACATCTGAAGACTTTGCTAAGCATCATGTAGATTTATACACTCATGCAATGTCTGTTATTCCACACAAAAATGACATAAAAGACTATAATATAACACATAATTTTATTGGACAGCCATTCATTGAAATAACAGGAACTAGTAATAGTGTGTTTGATGTAGAGTTTTATGATGTAGAAAAGTTAGTTCATTATGATACAATAAAGTGCAACCATTGGATAAAAGTTAACAGAGAATATTACACACAGTGGCAAACTATAGTGTATAAAGATGGTGTTGAAGTGTACAATAACATAATGAATCTAGAAGGTAAGAGAGTGTATATAGCTTTTGATAGCTCATCTTTAGGTGATACTATAGCTTGGATACCTTATGCATTAGAATTTAAGGTGAAGCATAAGTGTGATGTGATAGTTAGTACATTTAAGAACTTCTTATTTGAAAAAGAATATCCAGAGCTTGAGTTTGTTGCACCAGGGACTAATGTACAGAACATCTATGCTATGTACAAACTTGGTTGGTTCTATAATACAAACAAAGAACCAGAACTACCAAACACTATTCCTCTTCAGCAGACAGCTACAAACATTTTAGGACTTCCTTATGAAGAAATTAAACCTAGAATGTATAACTCAGGACTTAAAGCAAATTATAAACTAGTTACAATAGCTACAAATAGTACAGCTGGATGTAAGTTTTGGACTAGAGAAGCCTGGCAAGAAGTAATTAACTATCTACATAGTGAAGGATATAGAGTGAAAAATGTATCATTAGAAAGCAACCCATTTGATAACTGTGATGCCTTACTTGATAAATCAATGGATAGTACAATGGAATGGATAGCACAAAGTGAATTCTTTATAGGATTATCTAGTGGACTTAGCTGGTTAGCTTGGGCATTAGATGTACCAGTGATCATGATTTCTAATTTCACTGAAGCTAATCATGAGTTTGAATGCCATAGACCTGTAAATACAAGTGTATGTCATGGATGTTGGAATGATCCACAATATAAATTTGATAGAGGAGATTGGAACTGGTGCCCTGTTAACAAAGGAACAGAGAGACAGTTTGAATGTCAGAAGAGCATAACACCAAAAATGGTTATTGATGTTATTAAAAAAATAAACCCCTCATAAGAGGGGCTTTTTTTTTAATTATACTACTGAACCAAATCCTAAATATGTCCAACCATATCCATTTGCATCACTTCGCCATACTTGAGACAGAGTGGATGGTGTTTCATCCAAACCACTAGGACCAGACGCATCTGCAATATTTGATTTTACATACACTTCCATGTATTGATATAAACCATCACTATATAAATTCATTACATAAGAATATGGTTGTGATGGATAAGAGACAAGTCCAGAAAACACTAACAAACTAGTTTTCCATTTAGCTGGACCACCCTCATATTTATACCATAAGTTTTGTGTAGTTCCATCATATAAACCTTCACCAGGATTAAGATAGAGATCATATACACTAAGATAAGTATTACCATAATATGTAGATCCATAACTTGCTCCAAATATATATCCATAAGTAGCATACCAAAAAGTATAATCGGGTGAACCACCATACCAGAATGGTATATAGAAATTATTAAAGTTAATTTGAGTTGCTGTATTTCCCTGTCCTGTTGAATTCCAATTCCATCCTTGATCATATAATGTATATCCACTTGTATTATCACTCCATGTAGGAGATGTATCAGGAATAAACTCAAATTTATTAGGAAGATTACATGTTGAAACATATTCCAATATAGAATTATATTTATTATCATTAACACAGGTTATACATGTACCAAGAATTGTAGATCCATAAGTTTGTGGAGGAATTTGTATACCATAACCTGATCCACTTTCACAACTTGTTACAACAAGTTCAATAGTATCACTTGTACTAGGATTGTATACATCAAAACAACATGGACCATTCTTTTCTAATACTGTACCAAGCTCATTAGTTTGATGCCAAATTTGTGCCATACAAATTGTTTCTCTAAAACCTAATGGTTGATCAACAACCCATGTTCCATCACATAAATATCCTGTAACATATATAATACTTTCAGGTTTAGCACTATTAATCCATGATGTACAACACATTTGATTAACACCACAATATTGACCATAAGCTTCTTTTATTGCTTTTTTACATTCATCACATTTGTCTGAAACTGCAGATATATTAACTAAAGTTATTGTAGCTGTTCCTATATTACTCCATGATAATACTCTGTAACAACCAGCTCCTGTTGTATGTTCTAATGTTAATACCAAATCAACTGAATAATCAGGAGTAAGAAGAATTGTTTCAATTTCTTCTGTACAACAGTTTTGTACTTGATAATATAATGGAATATTTGAACAAGGATTAACCATTGCACAATCTTTACATCCTTGATCCTCAACACCATACCTTGTAATAGGAATAATGAAATTCATATTTGGAAATGGTTCACCTACAAGTCCTCCTCTTATAGTCCAACACATTCCAAATGTATCAACAAATACATCATCTATTTGAAGACCAGGAAGACTAGCTTGAAGTAATTCTAATGTAGTTGTTCCACCTAAATCATGACAACAAGCTTTTAACCCTACAGGAGTAGGACAAGTATTAGCATTTATACATGTTTCAGATCTACAATCTGTAGCAGGATACACTGTACCCACTTCTACAACATTTGTAATAGGAGCACCTGTCTCAGATATAGCTGACCAACAGAATCCATTTGTATCAACAAATGTATCTCCAACATTTACACCAATCAATGCTGCTGAAAATACTTGTTGATTTCCACCACAACAAGATTCAATATCAAAGTTTGAAGGACATTGATGTGCAGCTATACAATCATTGCAAGTTGCAAATTGATCTTTAAATCCTCTAATTGCTGTAACAGCATTAGTTGTTTCTGATTCTACAGTCCAACAGTTCCCATCACCATCACTGAATGAACTTCCAACAGGAACAAGATTATTAATAATCACTTCTGAATAAGCAGGATCACAACAGTTTCTAATAAATAGATTATTTCCACCATCTAAACAAACTTGTGTAACATCTAATGAATATGAAAATCTAACATCAAATGTATCTCCACTATCACTACCAGCTCCAATACCTACAACAAAGAATGTTTCATCTGCAGGTAGTACACTTGTCAAACTAATTGTTTCTGAGAAACAAACTTTCCATCCTTTGTCAGGAATAGGATATGTTGAAACAGGTATAGTTGTAAATGTTTTAACACTTCCTACATTAAGATCAACCTCTGAGCAATTGAAATGTGAAACTGTAATATAAAAAACAGGTTTATCAACATTATCTCTATCAGGCATATAAGCTATACCAGATATTTTCACTGTATCTTTTTCATTTAAATCTATAGGTAGAACAATACCACAGTTAGCATCTTTAGCAGGTATACTAATTATATTTCCAAAACCATCAAAAGTAGGTCGAACACCATACACTCCATAGCTCCATCCAAGAGGATTATTACCAATAAAAAGATCATCTAATATTGGTGTGTTATAACTAGAACTTGTAATTACACCAGACACTGCAGCTATTTTAGTATGATCAGGACAAGATGCACCACCAGGAGCACCACTTGTACCAGAGGTTCCACTACATATACCAATTATACTTCCAGAAAGACCTTCTGCTTTTATATATATTTCAATAGCACATACTGTAACTGTTTGTCCTGCAGGTATAATAATAAAAGTTGGTTCACCTTTAACACAAGGATCAAAATCAAGACCTGTATCTACATTACTAGTATTTTCAATACTCCATAAATTACAAGATTGTCCAGATGTACCAGATGTACCATTACATAGACCATTTTCTGTAACTGTATAAGGACCACCAATAAGTTCTAAAGATCCACTTTGGTAACATATATCAATTGTTACACCTGGAGATATATAATAATTTTCATATACACCATTACATTCAATGTATATAACATTAAGATTAGTATCTCCAGAATCATTAACTATATTAGCTGATAAACAACTTGTTCCACTAGAACCAGAAGATCCTGATGTACCATCACTTCCATCACCACCTGCAGCACCATTTAGATTTACATCCCATTGGCAATATTCAGCTGGTGTTCCAACCACTACAGAAGGAACATCAAATACTAATTCTCCTGTAATAGCATTGTATGATATTACAAGACATATCTGATAATTGAATGCATCATAAGATATAACAATAGATTGAGCTGCTGTATAGGCTAACCCTGGTGCTACGAATATTGTTCCTGTATCACCTAATGTAAAGCAAGTTGTAGAAACTGTTCTATATTGATCACCAGAGAAACCACTAGTCCCTGTAGTACCACTACTTCCATTCTTACCAGTAGATCCACTAGTACCGTTAGTACCACTTGAACCAGAAGTTCCAAAAGTTCCATTGATTCCAGATGTTCCACTAGTTCCACTAGTACCATCAAGACCAACAACATTACATAATGCTGTATTAACTTTTTGTAATACAGAGGTAAGGGTTTCATTGGTATAGATACCAAGACAAATTAAATTAGGTCCTTCGTAAAATACGCAGGATGAATTTACTATTATAGGGCAAGGATTAGCTCCACAGAATGTACTCATTTGATTGGATTATTAGTGAACGATTTTAAGAAAATCTCCTGTACGATAGATTTGACCAGCAACTAATCCAGCAAATAAAGCAGATGAGTTATCAGTAAACTGAGGAGTGACAATAGGTGTTGTAAGTACAAGACTCCAATCTGTTGCTCCAGTTCCTACAGACTTAGCAAAGTATAGTAAAGACTTAGTTGTATTTAAATAAGTTTGTCCTAGATATATAGCAGAGCTACTAGGAGCAGTTGTACCAGATAATGGTACTAAGTTAGTATTAATTTTAGCTAATATAGATTCAAGATCCTCTAAAGGATTAGCTTTGATATTAGATAAATAGGGGCCATTGTAGACAATGCATTTAGCATTCTCATACACAGCACATGTTGGGCAAATTGCAGCTGTTCTCATGTGAGCAAAGTTAATTGTTAATTATGTATTATGAAAGGGTGTGTATTAAATAAACTGTATAATATAGCGTTCTATCTATTGTGTTCTTGATTGAGCACTAACTTTTATTCCCCATTTCTTAGCTCCTTCAGGATCAATAAATGGCCAAATCTCTGTTTGCCATTGTGCAAGACCAGGTATGATATTGAATATAGCTTTTCCAACGTGTGCTTCGTTAGGTTTATCACCAAACTCTTTATGAAATTGAATGAACACTCTCTCCACTTTAGTTAGTAATGTAAGTGATGGAAGAATAGATCCTTTTGTCATTTGTTCAAATGATAGAGGATTGTAATAGAATGTTATCTCATCAGATATTTTATTCAAAGTTTTAGCCCACCATTTATATCTATTCTTTTCAAGATCAGAAGCATCATCTGGTGGTTTAGCAGCTGAGGCAGCCATTAATGAAGCCATTAATAGAACTAAAAGTTTTAATTCTTTCATTTGACTAGTTAATTCTTTTCTCATAACATCATAGAATTCTTCTTTAGTTATGTCTAATTCTTGACCTGTCTTTCTGAAATACTCATCTCTTTTTTCTTGTAACATTTCATCTAGGATTTTTAATCCTTCATCAGTACCATTAATGATATCTCGTATAGCTAATATGTTTCTTGTTCCTAAATGGGCCCAAGTCTTAACAAATGCTCTTGTTCTACCATATTCCCAGTTACCCACCTCAACATTCTTGTTAAGATCTGAAGCATGTTCAGCAACTAATTTAGGTATCCATGTTTTAAACATCATGAATGAATTGAATATAGCATCTCTTTTGTATCCAGCTTTATTGTCTTTATTCATCTGACCATTAAGCTTTCTACCATATTCAACAATCTGAGTTCTAAACTTAGCAAGTTCTTCATCACTTACACCAGGAATATTCACCTCATCATTTTCAATAGTAGATATCTTAGTTAAAGAAGATGATTCTTTAAGTGCTTTCACTCTATCTTCAAATGTTCTTTCTAATTGTTTTCTTTCTGATTCAGACATATCATATTTAGATTCTCTATCTTGAGCAGCTAGATATAATCTTATATTCACTATCTTACCATCCTTTACCATTGAATTATCAATGATGCTTAATGCATTAGCATATTGTAATAATCTCTCACCAACTGAATTGGTAGACATCATTACATCACTAAATGACCATGTAGATAAATATTTAATAAGTCCTTGTTTCTTAGCAAGTCTTCTTCTTTCTTCTGTAACAATATCTTCAGTTAATGGAGTGATTAAATGTAATAGTCCTTTTTCTACTAGAGATAAACGATTAGTTGTCACTCTTGCATTATTTGGAACAAAGTCTCCAAAATAGTTATATAATCCACCAGCATTAATATAAGATTGAAAGTTACCACCAAACCAGTTGGCTATACCAATAAGAGGTTTAAGACCTACACCAAGAGCTCTTACTAATGTATCAGCATTTCTCAATGTCTTTTTAAAGTTTACAGCAGAGTTTTGTTTACCTTCTTCTGTCTTACTAAACTTACCTGTAATAGCAGATATACCCATATTACCTATAGATGAAAGATCTTGTTCTAATTTATATATCCCATCATCTATTACTGTCTCTAGAATATTAGCATTCAAATTTTCTTTTTGAACAAGTGGTCTATTAGAAGAATCATATTGAACACTTCCATTCTCATCACGTATTAAGGATCCTTTAGCTTTTTCTACAGCAAGAAGAGTTTGAAGAGTATCTTCTAAATTAGTAGCACTTTCATAATCTAATAATGCTTTTATCCATAATGTACCCACTTTATTAAGATCAGTAGATAGTTGATTATTAGCTTTATCTGTCTTAGTAAAATACTTAGGTATTTGTTTCTTCACCTTACCTGTTTCAGGATCTATTTTAGATAAGTTTTGTTGTTCATTAATTCTAGTTGTATAAAGTCCTTTGAAGAAATCACCTGTTTCTCCAAGAATATCAGATGTATTACCAAACTTCTGAAGAGTGGTAGCTTCTATCATTGGCATAAAAGATGAAGCATTCTTTCTAAGATAACCTAGTTGAATACCTTTTTCATTTAATGCTGTAAGAAACTCCCACATATTCAGTGCATCAGTATGTTTAGCCATTGCTTGATACTCTTTAGAATAATGCCCTTCTTCAATTAAGGTTTGATCCAATAATTTTATAAAGTTATAATCATTAAATCCATGAAAAGTTTCTCTGTTTATATCAATAGAGTCTCTAAGATTTTTTCTATTAAGTTCTTTAATACGATTGTTATCATTAAAATCTGTAGAATATGTAGTAGCCTCTATCACCTT
>Ga0194037_1001192_pt1 | contig 19195 bp, 16 predicted proteins | sample JunL306m_MetaG_FD_148653 | JGI IMG/M metagenome (GOLD analysis project Ga0194037, IMG submission 148653) | Anoxic zone freshwater microbial communities from boreal shield lake in IISD Experimental Lakes Area, Ontario, Canada - Jun2016-L304-6m | ecosystem: Environmental > Aquatic > Freshwater >...
TCATAAAACAGAAACTAGTAAACTACTTTTTTATAGTTTTTCTTTTCTTTTTGATGTTTGATAAATGAACCGGGGTAACCATTAAATATGAAGCTATAATATGCTGAGGCACTCTTTGATGTATATTGGGAAATAACTGCTCTAATTCATTATACCTCTCCAATACGGTTTTAATATCAGCACTAATTATAAAATTAACTAAATCTAGAGTATGGGTTTCTGCTAAATACCTAGCTACTTTATGTGCATCTTTTGAGTGTAATTCCATGTAATGTAGTGCAGAAAATGGAATTTTGACCAAAACACATTCTTCTATACTTTCAACACTCACCAATGCTCTATACTGATCTTTGTAGTTGTGAATTCCATACCCTGTTAATAACATATTTTCCATTCTAAAGCCATAGGTACTAATTTGACCAGATAATGTATTTACATAATTCCTAATAATCCCTTTTGAAATATAATAAACAGAGTCTTGCTTTTCACCCGCTTTCATTATTTGCATACCTTTTGGAAATGTTACAATTTCACAAAATTGAATGAGGGTGATAAAGTCAGTCTCATTCAAACCAAAGGGTTCAATAAATTGCTTAAAATTTGCAAACGCTTTTTCCATGATTAAAAAATTACATCGAAGTTATGCAAAAAAGCTAAGTTGATTGAAAATAAGCAAGGACTAAAAAATAATATAAAAATAAAATAAACATTTTGCTTAACATTTATTTAAAGTAGATAAAAAACAATTAAACTGTATTAACTTTTATTATATTATTAATTAATTAACTAAATTATTAATTAGACCTCACTGCTCTTACATAATATTTGGCATTTTTTTTAGCATTGTCCTGCATCCCCATCACAAATCCCTGAAACCAGGCTCCATACCCATCCTCATTTTCTAAAGAAGTCCAATAATAATAAACGACAAATTTGCCAATTTTAGATTGGTTTTGATAAATAAAATTTAACTCATCCTTCGAAGGCAATCTCCATCCACTACCTAAGCTTGCACACGCTTTAGTAGCATCATCCCAATTCATTCTGTTTTTAAAGTCATGCTGTGCAATTTCTAGATTTCCTATTTTAATTGACTTTCCAATAATCTCAGCTGGAGTTTGAGCTTTACTTATATTAAATCCAAATATTAAAAGTAGAATAAAAAGCAGTTTCATTTTTTTAGTTATTGATTAAAAATATGAAAAAATTAAGACTTAAAATTTTAGAAACACTTATAATTAGGCTCTTTTCAATTTTTTTTATAAATTCATGTAATAATTAAATCTTATATGAAAAAAATTGTATTCTTTATTGCTACATTTTTCGCCTTAAAATTCACTAATGCCCAAAGTGCTAAAGTCGACTTTTCACAACCTCCTCCCAACATTGATTCCTTACTTGTAAAAATTGCAGCTGAAAAAAATGACAGCGCCAGATATTATTTAGCAATGAGCGCCCTCACCATTTCCGAAACCAACCCGGTGGAGGACATGCACAATTCAGAGAAGATTTTATTATATGGTCAAAAAAATAACGACTTAGTTTGTCAACTTTTAGGGCATGCTTGTTTGTCTTATGATTACTTAGCTTTTGGCAATCCTGTAAAATGCTTTGAGCATGGGGTTTTGGCAAGTCAAGTGGCTGAAAAATCAAAAGATGTTAGACTCATTACTTTTGGAAAAGCTGTGTACGCTTTATCCTATATGCTAATGGGTGATTTAAATAAGGCGATTGACCAAAATACACAATCAATTAATGCTTCCACTAAATACGAAACCGATATTATTACAGTTTGTAGCTACAATGATATGGGAATGCTTTATTTATATAAAAACAAAGTAGATTCTGCTTTAATGTATACACAAAAAGCTTACGAATTAGGTATCAAAGCGAATATCACCTATTGGAATGGCCTTATTTATTTACAATTTGGTAGCATTCATGCTGCCATGAAAAACCCTACGCTGGCTTTAAGCTATTGGAATATGGCATTAGCGGAAGCCAGTAGAATTAAGTCTCCTAAATTAGCTAGTAACGCCTATACGGCTATGGCTACTTTTTACAAAAGTTCAAACCAATCAGATTCGTCGATATTTTATGCAAATAAGGCCATCGCTGCCGTGAGAAACACTGCTTTCTATACCTTAAATGTAGAACCCGCTAAAATTTTGCTAGACCTATATAGTAAGAAAAATATAGATAGCGCCTTTAAATATTCCGAAATATTCAGAATTGCAAAAGACAGTTTATTTAATACCAAAAATACACAGCAAGCTCAACTTTTAGCATTTGAAGAAAATACCAGACAGGAGGAATTAAAATTAGCTGAACAAGAAAATCAACAAAAGATTGAAGAAAATCTTCAATACACGTTTATTGCGGTGGGTATTGTAACATTTTTCATCATTTTCTTAATTTTCAGCCGAAGATTAATTACCAATACCAAATTGATTGAATTTTTAAGTGTCATTGCATTATTAATTGTTTTTGAATTTTTAAATTTACTCATTCATCCTATTTTAGAAAAAGTAACACACCACTCTCCCTTCTTAATGCTATTAGCTTTGGTTTCACTAGCAGCGTTATTAATTCCATTGCATCATAAGATTGAAAAGTGGGCCGTAAATCAATTAGTAGAAAAAAATAAAGCAGCGAGATTAAAAGCAGCTAAAAGAACCATTGAGGAATTAGAAAAAGCCTAATCACCTTCTTTAAGATAATAGACGATCAGTAATACAATATCCGATCAGCGAATTCCTGTATAAGGGTTCGCTGATTTTTAAATATATCCCATACACATACACCCCATTTATGTATGGCCTCATCTCTTTCCTTTCCTGGCGGGTGTTTTAGGACATCCTGAATAGAAAAATCTCCTCTATAGTCAGGCAAATCCAATGATTCAAAAATTTTAGATGTACTAGATAATTTAACATGTGCCATTTGCACTTCCTTTCCTGTGTAGTCTTTCTCTAAGTACAAATACAACCCCACCAATGCATAATAAATAGCTATTAATTTAGTTTCCGGACTGGCAGTTTGTGCAGTAAACGCATCTACTACATGCTGATGTATAAATCTAGGATCGGGATGTGAGAGTGTATAATAAGCTAGTTCATGATACATTTCTTGATCTGTCATCTCAAACAAATTATTATAATCGATTAATTAAACTTCTCCATCAACTGGCCTAAACCCTCATCATTTTTAGTACTAATTTTAGTCGCTGCTGCCAACTCATCCAACTTAGCTGCATCGTTAGCTAATAATTTTTTTATACTTTTAAAAGAGATAGAACTACCTGCAGGGATCATTTTTTTGTCGGCCACCACATAGACATAGTAAGTATTATCCATGACATATTCCTTTATGGGCGCTCCGCCATAAACATTGGACTCCTTCACTCTCTTATGGGAATACTTTAATAGTTGAAATACTTTACCTTGACCTAAAACTTCATAATAACTAGTTAATGTATTGGATTCAACAACAGGAAATCCACAGGCAAAATGTTTTGTAATAATATGATTAGGATCCTCTGCATTTTCTAAATAAAAATCCTTGACTGGCAAGTTCACGGTATATAAATTATTGTCCTTAGTAAAATATAATTTGTGGTCAAAATAGGAGTAGTTTAAATTAGGGTCTGTTGCTTCAACCGCGTTTGTGAATACCACTTTACCCTTAGTAAATTTTTCAAATACATAAGGAGTCCCTTCTATATTACTTTGTCCAGCTGGCAATAATCGACCGCTGGCATCCGTAAATTGAATGTTTTTAATGGCGTCCCCTGACAATACCCCTTGCGCCATCAAGGCATTGGAGGATAATAAAACAATCAATAGAAGCAAAGTTTTGTTCATACTATTCTTATTCATAAAATTCGATTTACTATTATTCATAAAATTCATATTTTAAAATTACAATTGGATATGATTTCTACCCAAATAAATTGCGAAATTGACATTATAATACCAATGTTTGTATCGCATGCGGCAAAATTATAATCACTGCAGCAGCACCTCCAATACAATAATTATAGGTAATTTTTTGATCTGTCTGATTCATCACCACCGTTACTAAACTACCATCTGCATTTTTAAATGAAGTCGTTAATAAAGGGCTTCTACTAGAGGCGCTTTGTACTCTCTTGGCCCCTGGTCGAATAAATTTTGAAAAATGACCAATATAAAAATAGGAATTAGTATATATTAATTCTCCATTTTGAACATTAGCATGCATTGGCGCAAAACAAAAATTACCCACATGATTTGGACCTCCATTTTCATCCAATAAAATATTCCAATCAGTCCAACCCACCGATCCATTATTAAAGTCATTGATCATGCTACGACCATAACGCTCCCCTAGTTCCCAATTAGTGATGCGATCTGCTTTAAAACTTTCGGCACACCCTTCGGTAAATAATAAATTTTTAGTAGGGTAAGTAGTATTTACAATGCCCACATTATTGTACATTTCCTGTCCGCCACTCCAACTTTCATACCAGTGGAAACCCATACCCCATGCGTATTTGGCAGCTGCTGGATCATCAAAAATAACATTGGCTCGGTGTACCATTAAATCGCGATTATGATCCCAAACAATAATTTTTTTACTTCCCAAACCTTGTTTAGCCATAGTTGGACCTAAATAATTTTTTAAAAAATCACGCTCTTCTTCGGCGGTGAAAATACAAGACTCCCATTTTTGAGTCGCCATGGGTTCATTCTGTAATGTGATTCCCCATACTGGTATGCCTGCTTTTTCATAAGCTTTCACAAACTTTGTAAAATAAGTAGCCCAACTTTGTGCAAAATTGGCATTCAACTTTCCGCCATGTAACATTTCTTTATTCGTCTTCATAAATGAAGGTGGGCTCCATGGGCTAGCATATAAAGTCAACTTACCGCCTGCAGCTGCAATGGCTTGTTTGATAAATGGAATACGATACTTTTTATCATGATCAATGGAGAATGATTTTAATGTGGTATCTCCTTCGCTCACATAAGTATAACTATCACTACTAAAATCGCAGCTATGAATATTGGTTCTCGCTAAAGTGTATCCTATTCCTTTATCGGCATCAAAATAAGCCGTCATAAAAGCTTCTTGCGTTTTTTTAGGAAGCTTGGCATAGGTCTCCGCACTCGCATCGGTTAGTGCTGCTCCTATTCCTAAAAAGGTTTGAAATGTTTTAGCTGGATCTACAAAAATGCTAATCTCCCCTTCTATGGGTTGTGCCAACACATAAAAAGAAGCTTTGTTGGTTAAAAACAACTTATTGATAGAATTGGGTGAGGTAGTATAGACCAATACGGATTTATTATTAGTGCTAAATTTTGCCGTTTTTAAAGATGGGATCATTTTAGATGATTGAGCCATTACAGCTGAAGTCATCAGGACTAATAAGACAAGTATTTTAATTTTCATGATAGGACAAATTGGAGCTAAAAAGGTACGAACGAATTGGCTATAAACAAAAGGGTCCCTCCGATTTCTCGGAGGGGCCCTTTTTATAAATTTTTCCAAAAACCTATTTACTAGTTAGTATACCCAGGATTTTGTTGAATTAATGAATTCGCTTGAATTTCAGAATTTGGAATAGGTAATAAGAATCTGAAATTACCTGCAGGCAATAAAGCTGCCGCTGCGTTAGGGGCATCAGCCGCTAAACGTGTGATAGGTAAATTTCTTCTCTTAGCATCCCAAAAACGATGACCTTCATAAGGTAATTCTTTAAAACGCTCATCCATAATAGCGGTAATTAAACCATCTTTTGTTGGGAAAACAGCGTTTACATAACCCGTAATACGAGCAGCTCTTAATGCATTTAAATCAGCAGCAGCACCCGCTAAGTCGCCAGTTTCTGCTTTAGCTTCAGCACGGATCAAATACATTTCACCTGTTCTGAATACTTTAGCATCTGCTACGTTTTCAGAAGCAGTTGCATAAGCACCACCTGCATATTTTTTGATTAATCTTGAATTCGCAGCACGACCAGCAGTTACTAATGCTGCTTCGTCTTTGAAATAAGCATTAAAACGAACGTCGTTTACTTTATCATAAGAATCCCATAATTTATCAGAAGGCTTCCAAGTAATCGTACCAATATTAGTTGCACTAGCAGAAGTACCTCTCCATAATGAACCAATTTTTGTTCCAATAGAAGATGTACGGCTTAATTTAAATGCAACCTCACTAGAGTTAGCATCGGTCCAAATTAATGGGAAGTTAGCCATAGTTGCTAAAGGTAACGCGCTAATGTAAGCTGTAGCAAAAGTTACCGCATTCGCGTAGTCTTTAGTATATAAAGCTATGCGAGCTTGTAAACCAGTAGCAGCGTTTTGATTCGCTCTGTAAATATCTGTAGTGACTGCAGGCAATAATGGCTTAGCAGCAGCGATATCAGCATTTAATTTAGCGAAGAAAGGCGCTACCGTAATTCTTGCTTGAGGCTCCAAAGAAGGAGTTTCCATGTAAGCCAAAGCTAAATCGGTTCCTACAGCACTATTGCTATAATAACGATATAACTCAAAATGACAGAAAGCTCTTAAGAATAACGCTTCTCCTTTTAATTTGTCTTTCAAAGCCGCTTCTGTTGCGTTTGCAGCAGTTACTTTAGGTAAAGCTTGCAATACACGATTCACACGGTCAATAATTCTGTAATATAAAGGGAAAGCTGTGAAGTTATCTCTCAAGCCAATATCTGTAGATGCATATTGCCATTCGTGTGTAGTAGCTGCGTTGTAAAACTCGGCTACCTTCACTTCGTCCGTCAAAGTTGCATTTAACAAAATACCCATCTCCACGTTCATACCCGCGTAAGCACCAATGATACCTTGCTCATTGTTTGCTACCGTTTTTAGGGCGATATCACCCCCGATAAAATCGGTTTCTTTAACGTCAATCACCTTGCTACATGAAGCAGCAAAAAGCGACAACATTAAAAAAGAACCAATTACCAATTTACTATTTTTCATTTTTAATTATTTTAACAGTTTAGAAATTGATATCTAATCCCATAGTGAACATTGAAGGATTAGGGTATTCATTTAAGCTAATATTGTTATTGTCTTCAGGATCCAAACCTTTCCATGGACTCCAAATTTTTAAGTTTTGACCTTGTACATATAATTTACCACCATTAAATAAAGCTTTACCGTTAGGTCCCTTTACTTGAGGTAATTGATATGAAACTACTAAGTTTCTGAAACGTACAAACTTCGCATCATTTAAGTCAGAAGAAGTAAATCCTCTGTCGTATTTAGACGCTTGGAAGAATTTAACATCACCAGGCGCTTGCCATTGGTTGTCAATTAATTCTCTAGATGCTCTTACTGAAGCATGATAGCCTGGAGTACCTCTTGTGATCCAGTTTCTAGTGTTGTCACTTCTAACTACATCAAATTGGTAGGTAAACAATCCAGAGATAGAGAAAGATTTGTAACGAATATCAAAATCAAATCCACCTTGGTGAACTGGTAGATAGTTGCCAAACTTAGCAAATTGACCTGCTTTAGCAACATCATTTGTGGTTGAACCGTCTGGTGCTTCATATAATGGAGCTCCTGTAGCAGGATCTGAACCTAAATAATGATAAGTATAATGAGAACCATAAGGCAATCCTTTTCTAATTACAAAAGTACCTAAGAAGTATTCATTCACTAAACCTAAATCTTCAATTTTGTTTTTGTTCATTGAGTGATTCACACCTAATGTCAAACCAAAGTTTTTAGTTTTAATAACGTCTACTTTAGCAATCAATTCAATACCCTTGTTAGACATCTTACCTGCGTTGATATTTAAGCTAGAGAAACCAGTTGTACCAGACAATGGTTGACTTACGAACATATCAACTGTTAAGTTTTTGTAAGCGTCAATATTAAAACGAGCACGATTGTTCCAGAAAGCAAAGTCTAAACCTAAGTTTGTTTTTTGGATATACTCAATTTTTAAGTTAGGGTTACCTGGACTAGAAGGAGCCAAACCAGTAATAGTAGAACCAGCATAGCTTGTAGTACCAAAACTTGGAATTTGAGGACCTTGATAGTTAGTAACACTATTTAAACCAGCACCATAAGAACTTGTTGTAATAGAACCAATATTAGGGATGATACCATAAGAAGCTCTAAACTTCAATTCGTCAAACATGGTTAATTTTTTCAAGAACTTCTCATTCAACATATTCCATGTTAAACCAGTAGACCATGTAGTAATTTCTCTGTTATCTACATTTACAATTCTTGAAGTACCATCACGACGAATATTCGCATTGAAAGAGTAACGGTTATCATAGGTATACTTTAAAGTTCCAAAGTAAGAACGAATACCAAATCCAGATTTTGCACTAGAAGCATTCTGAGGATAAGTAGCCGAACCATTGGTTGGTAAAGTACCAGCACCTTGTCCAGTTTCTGTCAATCTTGGATCCAAATTATATAAAGTGAAACCTAAACCATTTTGGTAGCCTCTTACTAATTCATAAAAAGCACCTGCTTCAATTTCGTGTTTACCAATTTTGTCATTGTATATAGCACTTGAAGTGTTGGTGAATTCAGAATACATTGCAAAAGCTTCTTGAGCCAAACCTGATTGGAAAGATTGCAATGAACCAATATAAGAATTGGCAGCAATGTAACGATTGTTATAGTTCGTAGATACATCTGTACCTATACTATTTTTCAAAGTTACAGTAGGGAATAATTTATAAGATAAAACTGCATTCGCATGTGCTTTAATTTGATTTAAAGTACGGTTTGAATTTTGAATACCTTCTAATAAGTTCGCTACTTGCTTTAAAGCTAAGTTGGTGCTAGAACCAAAGTTCAAAGAACCATCTGCTTTGTAAGGATTTTCATACGTTTTAGCACGGTATGTCATTTGGAAAGGATTTCTAGGGCTATTACCGTAGATATCACCTTCCGCAAATTTTGATTTAGAATAACCAATTGAAGAGTTAAACTGTAAAGACAACTTATCCACTGTATGATCTAAATTAAAACGAACAGTATATCTTTTTAAAGATGACCCTAAGTCAATACCTTGTTGATCAAAGTATCCTGTAGAAAAGAAGAATTTTGTTTTATCAGAACCACCATTCATGGTCATTTCATGTGATTGAGAAACCCCTTGACGATAAAATAATTTTGCATAATCAATATCGATAGATCCGATACTATCTAACATGAATTGTTTTCTAGCAGCATCCATACCTGTAGGTAAGGCTGGGTTTTTAGCAGAATATACCCAACCTGGAGTACCTGCTAATTTTTCTCTTTCTTCATACGCTAACATTTCTTTCGTATTCATTAAGTTCAAACGAGAGAAATCTGGAGCTTGCGTATAACCATATTGAGATTTATAAGTGACTTGTGTTTTACCCACTTTACCTCTTTTAGAAGTAATAACGATAACACCCGTACCACCTCTAGCACCATATAAAGCTGCAGCGTTCGCATCTTTTAACACTGTGATAGATTCAAAATCATCAGGATTGATAGTTTGCATATCAAATGCTGGCATAGGCACACCATCTAATACATACAATGGTTGCGCACCCGCACCTTGGATAGATTGAATACCTCTAATAGTAACGTTCGCACTCGCACCTGGTTGACCAGATCCAGAGTTCACCAACATACCTGGAACACGACCTTGCAAAGCTTGGTCAAATGAACCTACTGGTACATCGTTAACTGTTTTACCACTGATAGTTGTTGCAGCACCCGCGAATTGCGTTTTACGCTCACGTGAGTAACCTGTAATAACTACTTCTTCTAATAATTTTGTGTCAAGAACAAGAGATACATTGATTGTATTTCCTTTTCCAACTGTTGCAGTGAAATTCTCATAACCCACATAACTAAAAACAATTGTTTTAGCTTTTGTAGTTATTTTGTAATTACCATTTGCATCAGACAATGTTTTTGTCGTTCCTGCATTAATTGTTACACCTCCCAATCCTGTATTTGTTTTTTGATCCGCTACTTTACCAGTAATCGTTCTTGATTCCTGTGCAAAAAGAGAAGCAGTAAAACAAAAAAGAAGAGAAGATAATACTACTAATTTTCTCATGATTTTTATTTTAAAATTTTTGAATGGCTAAATTAACAATTAATTAATAGAAATAAGAAAATTTTAACCAATAAAAAATATATAAATTGATTTATAATATATTTATATATACAATATATTTACAATATATATATTTAAATGTTAAAATATTAAACAAAAACAAAGGAACTTTATAATTCCAAAATCATGTTTGGAAAATGACTCTATAGAGTACTAAAAAAGAATGATTTTAGTGATTTATCTACTCAGATATCGGATTTTCGATAGCAGCTTTTGATAAATTGGCTAAATAAACCCCCGACATGATAAGTGAAGCTGCTACAATTTTGGGGAGACTTAGGGATTCATGTAAAATGATCACCGCAGAAATAGCAGCAAAAAAAGGTTGAGAATACATAAAGGCACTTGTTCGACTAGCGCCTATTTCACTAATGCCATAATTCATAAATAAGTAGGCTAAAAAAGTAGCCCCTATCACCACATAGGATAAACAAAACCAACTTAGTGCATCAAAGGAATGCCATTGTACTTTTTGTAAATCATGCCACCCTAATGGCAAACTTATGATGATCCCCATTAAAAAAACCCATTTTAAAATAGATAAGTTGGTGTATTTAGTAGCTAAAGATTTCATCAACACCACATAAGTAGAGTAACACAATGCGCCCATGATGACAAATAAATCACCCATGGTTTGATCTCCTTTGTTGATGACAGATAAGTCTCTAGAAAAAATAAGTAACGCTCCCCCACTCAACCCCAATAAAAGACCTCCTATTTTATAACGCGTTAATTTTTCTTTTAAAAAAAGGGCAGCTAATAAAGTTATAGTGATAGGCGTGGTTAATATTAATAAGGAAGCATGAATGGGACTTGTCAATGACATGCCTGTGATAGAAAAAGCTTGATTAAAAGAGATACCTAAAATGGAACAAACTATTAAAATATAAAAATCCTTGCGCGTAAAGGGCTGCTTGTTTTTTTGAAAACCAAAAAATGTCCAAAATAAAAATGCAGTAGCAACGACTCTCACCGAAGTAAGTGCAATGGGTGAAATAAGTGAAGGCGTAATATGCTTGACTGCAATAATAGTAGTGCCAAAGAAAAAATTGGCAAAGATGACTGCAATGATTGCTTTATAATAGTTAGACATTCCAACAAAAGTAGGAAAATAAAAACCAAAAATTAATTCCCTCCTTTGCTATCTAAAATAATGGGCGTTTTTCCACCTCCCATGATAATTACTTTTGCATTCGGCGAAGTCATCAATCCTTTCATAGCTTGTATTTGCTCATATTGTAATTGTTTGTCCCCTAAGCCAGAACTAATAATTTTTTGATAATCGGCAATACCTTGCGCTTCTACTCTTTTACGCTCTGCCTCTTGTTTTTCTTTTTGTAAAACAAATTGCATTTTTTGTGCATCTTGCTCTGCTTTAATTTTATCTTCAATAGACGCTTTTACCGTGGCAGGTAAAGTAATATTGCGCACTAATAATTGCTCTAATACAAATCCTCTTTGTTTCAAATTAGCTTCAATAGTTTTGAAAATTCTAGCTTGAAATTCATCTCTTTTAATAGAATATAAATCCACTGCAGTATAATACACTGCATTGTCTCTAATTTTAGTTCTGGTAATAGGACGTACAATTACATTTTTAAAATCGTAGCCAATTTGTCTTACAATATTCGGCGCTTCTGCTGATTGTACACGATACAATACAGTCAAATCAATCACTACTTCCAATCCATCTGCAGTTAAAACACGAATAGCATCATCCCCCGCTTGATCTCCTTCATTATGCACGCCACTCATGGTATAATTCTGAGTACGAATATCAATGGAATTAATACTCACTAATGGATTTACGAAATTCAATCCACTATAAATAATATCATCTTGCACTTTACCGAATAAAGATTTTACGCCTATTTGACCTGCATCAATTTGTTTGATACAAGAAGTGAGTACCCCTAAAGCAATCACCACCAAACCAACACTTCGGATAGAAGCAACATGTTGTGAAATAGGTAAGTTTAAATTTTTTACAGAACCTGCTGCAAAAAAAACAATGATCCCTAAAATAATTAAAAACATATAGAATAGTTTAAATTTTGAATGGTATAAATTTCGAGCCCTTTAAATTAATTTACAATAAAATCGTCGTTTAAGAAAAGGTATTGAGCGAGTCTAATAAACCCTCCTTTTATGACTTAAAGATACCACTAATAAATTGTTATCCGCAATATCATATTTTTTAAATAAATTAGATGTTAAATACCCTATTATGAAAAAAATCAGTTTCTTTTTTTCTTTAGCTTGCCTTCTTAGTTCTACCCCCAATTTTGGACAATCAAAACCTGAGTGGAATAGTATTTTTTCTAAAATTAATCAAGAAGTCAAGCAGCATTCCAATGCTTATAATTCTCTAAAAATTGCTTCCGAAACCATCGGACACCGTTTAACAGGTTCTCCCCAAGGAAAAAAAGCAGAACAATACACTTATGATTTATTAAAATCCTATGGATTTACACAAGTAAAGTTTCAACCTTTTGAAGTTGAAAGTTGGAGCCGTGGAACCTTAGCCGTGACTATTGGAAAAGACGCTTCTAATTTAAAAGCTATCAAATCGGTTTCCTTAGCACACTCTCCTGTTAAAGTAGATCTTACTTTAGAAGTGGTTGATATGGGAAATGGTTTGGAAGAAGATTATACTGCACAACCCGATAAAGTCACTGGAAAAATTGCATTAGTTTATTTAGGCGTATTACCAGGATCCAAGCCGGGTACACCTACCTTGCACCGTTCTGAAAAAACAGCCATCGCTACTAAACATGGTGCCAAAGGTATTATTGTCATTAACACCCCTCCTAACGGAATTTTATTAACAGGAACTGCTTCTGTTACGGGGAAATTAATTCCTATCCCTGCTGTTTGTGTAGGCAAGGAAGATGGGATGCAATTAAAGGAGCAACTTACGCAAGGGAAATTGTACAGTCATATTAATATGACCAATCATTCTGATATTATTAAAGCAAGAAACGTAATTGCTACTATTAAAGGGAAATCCATTCCACAAGAAAAAGTGATTGTGGGTGGACATTTAGATAGCTGGGATTTAGCGACAGGAGCTATGGACAATGGAATTGGATCATTTGCGGTTCTTGATATGGCACGTACTTTTCAAACACTTCATTTACAACCCGCACGTACTGTTGAGTTTGTCATGTTTATGGGAGAAGAACAAGGTTTATTAGGATCTAGAGCTTATGTGGATCAATCCATAATGGATAAAAGCATTGATCAAATTAGATACATGTTTAACTATGATATGACTTCTGATCCAAAAGGCTTTTCAACAAGTTCAGAAGATAGCCGTTCTTTATTTCAATCGATAGGTTCCATCGCACAAACGCTGGATACTAATTTTAAAAATATTTTAAGTGTGGGTGGAGGATTGCATAGCGATCACCAACCATTTATGCTTCATGGTGTTCCAACAGGCGGTGGCGCTGGAGGTCGTTTGCCTAAAGGAGCGATGGAATGTTATCATGCAGATTGCGATGTATTTAGTTTAGTAGATGAGTCAGGTTTGAAAAATACAGTTCGATATGGCGCAATGCTTTTATTTGGCACTGCCGATGCTGCTGAAATAAAATCCAAGCATTTAAACGATCTAGAAACCAAGGAATTCTTATTAAAAAATAATTTAAAAGAGCCTTTACAAATTGCAGGGGAATGGCGTTGGAAAGATTAAGCATTTAAATGAACCATCCAGCAAAACCTCTAATTATTAATTAATAATTGATAAAATATTGATTACCAAATATTTTAGAAAGTCATATTATTGAATAAAGGAGGCATCAAAGAGTCATTTTTGGTGCCTTTTTTGTACCTTCAAGGCTATTCAATGTTTAACATTAATGCCAAATTTTCCAAATAAAAGTGAACAAAGCAATCCTACTGACATTCGATTTGAGGCATTATTTAATTCCGCTTCAATTGGGATTATAGTAGTTGACGCACATGGAATGATTGTTATGGCAAATGATTTTGCGAATACCCAATTTTCATACCATAATAATAGTATGGTGGGTGAGGTTTTAGAAAAAATTATTCCTACCCGTTACCATCACAAACATGTAGACCATCGTAACCAATATTTAGATAAACCCAAAGCAAGAGGCATGGGAATGGGAATGACATTGTCTGCCTTAAGAAAAGATGGAAGTGAATTCCCTGTTGAAATAAGTTTAGGTCATTTTAACACCAACGGTATCCAATACGCACTAGCCTATATCGTAGACATCACTAAGCGTCAAGAAAATGAAGAGAAAATAATTAAGCAGCAAGCTGAAATGGAATTGGTGAATGAAGAAATGAAAAAAATGAATGCCAATTTGGAAATTGCTGTTCAAGAACGTACTAATCAATTGCAATTAACGCTTCAAGAACTTGAATCTAATAAAGAAGAACTTACTAAATCTTTAGAAAAAGAAAAAGAAGTGAATGATTTGAAATCACGTTTCGTTTCTATGGCCTCTCATGAATTTAGAACGCCCTTGAGTACGGTTTTATCTTCCATTTCCTTGTTAGCAAAATACAGCACTACCGAAGATCAACCTAAAAGAGATAAACATATTGATCGCATTAAATCTTCTGTTAAAACATTAACCGATATTTTAAATGAATTTTTATCCTTAGGAAAAATTGAAGAAGGTAAAGTGGATGTAAAATCCGAAATGTTCAATATCACACAATTTATAGATTCACTTATTTATGAAATGAGTGTTTTATTGAAACCTGGTCAAGAAATACATTACGACCACAAAGGAGCTACTGACATCTATACCGATAGTAGTTTATTGAAGCATGTTTTAGTAAATCTAATGTCCAATGCCATTAAATTTTCTCCCAACAACGCAACCATTCAAATGGAAACCAAAGTAGATATTGAATCTACTCATTTCAAAATTACAGATCAAGGAATGGGTATCCCCTCCGCGGATCAAGTGCATTTGTTTGAAAGATTTTTTAGAGCTGCCAATGCCACTAATATTCAAGGAACAGGTTTGGGCCTTCATATAGTAGGCCGTTATGTAGAAATATTAAATGGCATTATTTCCTACCATAGCGAACTTGAAAAAGGAAGCACTTTCACTATTGTAATTCCAACAAAAATTAAAACCGATTTTAACTAAATAATTTATTTATGGAAAAAATATTATTGATTGAGGATAACGAAGCATTAAGAGATAATACTTCCGAAATTTTAACGCTAGCTAATTACGAAGTAAGCACTGCCGAAAACGGAAAAATGGGAGTTGAAATGGCTATGGCAAACCCTCCTGATATCATTGTATGCGATATCATGATGCCCGTTTTAGATGGCTATGGTGTGTATCAAATTTTAAGTAAAAATCCAGATCTTCAACATATTCCTTTTATATTTCTGAGTGCTAAAAGTGAAAGAACCGATTTAAGAAAAGGAATGGAAATGGGTGCCGACGATTATATTACAAAACCCTTTTCAGATTCTGAACTCATAAATGCCATTCGTGCCAGACTTGAAAAAATTCAAATTTTACGTAAGCAAGGGGGCAAAGGAATTGAAACCTGGTATCAGATTATTTCAGACCTAGGCAATAAAGATGAAATGCATACGGCGTTGGAAAATCATGACATCATTCAATTCAAGAAAAAACAAATTATCTATTCCGAAGGTCAGCACCCCAATAAGTTATATTATATTCAAACAGGTAAAGTAAAAGTGTATAAAACGAGCGATGGTGGCAAGGAACTTATCATTGGATTACTATCACCAGGTGACTTTTTTGGATATATCCCATTAATAGAAAATGTAGTATATGAAGAATTTGCTGAAACTATGGAAGAATCTACCATTAGAGTCATTCCACGTAAGGAATTCGAGCATTTGTTAACGCATCATCAAGAGATTGCATTAAAAGTGATTAAATTATTAGCTAATAATATTGCAGAAAAAGAACAACAGTTGGTAGCCCTTGCCTATCATAGTTTAAGAAAAAGAGTCGCCGACGCTTTGTTAACATTAAAACGTAAATATGCCAATAAGGAAGATGATCAAAACTTCTCTATGTCTATTTCTCGAGAGGATTTAGCTAATATTGCCGGAACTGCTACAGAGAGTTTAATTAGAACCTTAAGTGATTTTAAAAGCGAGAAATTAATTGAAATTAAAGAAGGTAAAATTACCATTCTAGAAGAAAAGAAGTTGATCAACCTTTTTAATTAGTAGCCCCCTTTTTAATTATAAGGTATCCCATTAAAAATTATAAGGTAACCCTTTAAAATTTGTAGAGCCTCCCCCATTTTGTTATTTTTCAATGCCTTAATACCCTCACTCTGGTAACGAAATGACATTAGATGGATTCAATTTTGCTCCCTCTAACTTTTTGTCTGCCTCTAACTTCCAATCACCAAATTCATTTTCCAAATACAAAACCTGGTCTTTAAATTTCTTAAAAAATTTGTTTTGTGTTAAATCAACATAAATCGCTATTGTTTTTTTTGTTGTAACCGATTTTTTAAATACACTAATGTCATTTCTTAATAATAAAACCGCAGTTTCACGATTTAAAATTTGTTGCAGTAATTCTTCTGCCCATACCAAAAAATCAAGCATCACTGCGCTTTCCAACAAGACGTTCAATTTTCTTTTAACTATAGACTGTTCTTCTTGTATATGATCTAATGCCTTCATTAAGGAATTAAATTCTTGTATTAAAATTTCTTTATTCATATTAAGAATTGTGACATGATATACTTTGATTTCCTAAACCAATTTGAGGGCTCAAATAGGGAATACCTAAATTCATCCCTCTAAGAATTAAAATAAGTCCCATGGTAACTATAAAAACGGGTAACCAATTTTGAAATTTCCTCCTTGCACTTAAACTTATTAATTGCCCTCCAAAAGAAACTAATAATAATGCCGGAGCTGTTCCCAAACCAAAAAACAACATTAATAACCCCCCTTGCAAAACATCTTGTGTAGCTAATGCAGAAGTCAATGCCAAATACACCATACCGCATGGTAACAAACCATTTAAAAAACCAATCAACAAAAATATTATGGTGCTTTTTTGCTTAAAAATGATGGATAATAAACCCAATATGGGTTGGTATAAGAAATTCAAATTGACAATATGCTTTGGCTTTAAAACAAACACATATAATACATAAAGTAACATGATAAGTCCAATAACAACCGACAAGTTTTGCTGTAATAAATACATTGGAAACTGGCTACCCAACAAACCAAAAATAATACCTAACATAGCATAACTACCCATTTTGCCAATATGATACAATGCAATAGCTAGGAACTTTTGAAACCCTTGCTTATCCACTAAGGGCAATGCCATGACCAATGGGCCACACATTCCCACACAATGAATGCTTCCCAATAAACCCATAAAAAAACCAATTTGTATAATAGCAGTTAACATCATTATTACAAAAATATTTTTTGTTCGTAATAATAGGAAACACCCTCTTTAACTAGATCTAATTTGAGTGTATAATTTCCTTTCATGGTTGGCATTATGGGCAAAGTCAACAACGCATCACTGCATTTAAAAGTTTTTATAATATCCTTATTTTCATCCGCAGCGAAGTATAAATGAGCTACCCCTACCACTTCTTTGTCTTTAAAAGTATCAGGCAATTGTATGGTTAAGGTTTTGTCATTCACCAGTAATTTGATCCCTCCTATTTGTTTTTGCGCGCGCACTGATGCGTCAATAACTTCTTGATATTTTAATTCAGCCCCATAATAATCCTTTTGAACCAAATCAAATTTTTGCTGCGAGGAGATGATTGCTAAATAAACAATGCCGCCTACAAATAACAAGTACACTATTACTATTTTATGCCCCCAGTTCATTTTCATATTATTTATTTTGATGCTCCTTAATGTGATTGTCTTTCACCTTATGCTCTTCTCTTTTGTGTTCATTTGATGGACCTAAAAATGTAGCATTCACTGTTTCTAATTTTTTCCCTTCTTCATATATTCCAATTTTAATTTTTGTTTTACGCTCATGTAATTGAGATTCATTTATGACCACAAAAAAACTGGTTTGGAAATAAGATTCTTTTGGAACATTCACTTGATTGATCATTTCAATTTTCCCATCTATGTTTTCTAACTTCAAATCCATATGAATGAGTGTCCTTGTCTTATTGACCAATTTAATATTATACAAATTGCTAATTTGGTTATGCTCTCTCTTCTGGTACATCTGCCCTGGCGTCCGTAAAATTCTTGCCGAAACATCGGATCTTGTTATTAATAATAACGCTAAAAAACAGGCTAACAAAGTCAATACCACACTATATAACTTCAACCTCCATGTAAATATTACTTTTTCATGTAAAGCGACATTATTCTCTGAGGCATAACGAATGAGCCCTTGTGGCTTGCCAATATGATCCATGATTTCATCACAGGCATCAATACAAGCTGTGCAATTCACGCATTCCAATTGCGTACCATTACGAATGTCAATTCCTGTAGGACAAACCCTAGTACAAGCATGACAATTCACGCAATCTCCTTTGTTTTCAATTGCTTCACTTACCTTACCTCTAGGCTCCCCTCTTACATAATCATAGGCAACTAGAATTGAATTTTTATCTAATAACACCCCTTGCAATCTTCCATAAGGACAAACGATAATGCAAACCTGCTCTCTAAACCAGTAATACACAAAAAAGAAAACACAAGTAAAAATGACCAAGGAACTAAATGTGCCAAAATGTGCGGGGATTCCTTCCTTAATCAAAACTCCTACTTCATCTATCCCAATCATATAGCCTAAAAAAAAGTTTGCAATTAAAAATGATAGCAAAAAGAATATAATAATCTTTCCTCCTCTTTTTATAATTTTCTCTTGATTCCAAGGCATTTCTTTGAGCCTTTTTTGTTGTTGCGCATTCCCTTCTATCAAATATTCAATTTTTCTAAACACCATTTCCATGAATATGGTTTGAGGACAAGCCCACCCACAAAATAATCTTCCAAATGCAACTGTAAATAGAATGACAAACACTAAAAAGGTGAGCAACCCTATTG
>Ga0194037_1001193_pt1 | contig 19182 bp, 17 predicted proteins | sample JunL306m_MetaG_FD_148653 | JGI IMG/M metagenome (GOLD analysis project Ga0194037, IMG submission 148653) | Anoxic zone freshwater microbial communities from boreal shield lake in IISD Experimental Lakes Area, Ontario, Canada - Jun2016-L304-6m | ecosystem: Environmental > Aquatic > Freshwater >...
GTATGCAGGTGCCACTCTTATTCCTTTTACCCAATTACTGATAGCCTCTTCTTCATTATGTTCTTCTTCATATATTTTACCCAGCTCATGATATAACAATCCAGAATGCGGGTATAGAGTAATACCATTCTCTAACACAGAAATAGCTTTCTTTCTTTCACCTGCTGCAGCCATACAAGCTACCATTATCTGATAACTTTGTTCATCGGCTTGTTTGCTTTTAATGATGGATTCTAAGGTAGCAATAGCATCTTCATACTTGGCAGTTAAATAATATGCCTGACCCAGATCTCTGTATATTACAGTCATGTATGGTGCCACTTTTTGCACTTGTTGAAACAGCACTATTGATTGTTTTACATTACCATTTACAAGTAGTTCATGGGCTTCATTGTATTTATGCTGTGCTTCCGGAGACGGCCATTGACCCTGAGCCACAGAGGCTAGGGTACCAAATAATAAACAACAAAGAGTAAAAATATTTCTAAATATTCGCGGCATTAGGCTTGGTCGAATTGCACAAATTACACACGAATGTAAGAAGTATATCTCTGGTATCAGAACGAAAAAAATGGTAATTATTTAATATCCCCCTCAATTATGGAACCTTACAAATCTATTATCCTTGTAGTGCTATAAGGTTCGGCAAGTTTCCGTAACTTTCGTATATATCCATGAATATGAGTAAACCAATACAAAAAATAGGAGTATTGACATCCGGCGGTGATAGCCCGGGCATGAATGCTGCCATCAGGGCAGTAGTGCGTACTGCCATATGCCATGGGATGGAAGCCTATGGTATTCACCGAGGGTATCAGGGAATGATAGAAGGGGATATTACCCGACTCCTAACTACAGATGTATCCAACATCATACAACGGGGAGGGACGATCTTGAAAACAGCCCGAAGCAAAGAGTTCATGACTGAAGATGGGATGAAAAAAGCCTATGAGCAAATACAAAAACATGGCATTGAGGGATTGGTATTGATAGGTGGCGATGGCACCTTTCGTGGTGCTGATGCGTTTTTCAAAAGATATAATATCCAGGGCATAGGTATTCCAGGCACTATTGATAAAGATCTGGCAGGCACAGATTTCACCATTGGTTTTGATACTGCAGCAAATACTGCTGTAGAAGCTATTGATAAAATAAGAGATACCGCAGAAGCACATGACAGACTATTCATCATAGAAGTGATGGGTCGCGATGCCGGTTACATAGCATTGTATAGTGGTATAGCTAGCGGTGCTGAAGACATACTGATACCTGAAACCAAAACTAATATTGACGATGTACTGAACCGTATAGATCAGGATGAACGCCGAAAGAAAACAGTTCACGTTCTGGTAGTAGCTGAAGGTGATGATTTTGGTGGTGCTAAAGAGATACAAGCTCATATACAACAGCGATTCCCATTAAAGGACATCCGCTCTTGCATTTTAGGTCACATACAACGTGGGGGCTCTCCCAGTTGTGCAGATAGGATATTGGCCAGCCGCCTGGGGCACGGGGCAGTTATGGCACTGAGAGAAGGTAAGACACAAGTAATGATAGGCATAATGAACGATCAGGTCGCATATACCCCATTTGATAAAGCAGTAAAAAAACATACAGTTATCAGCACTGATATGCTGGAAATGATTAGAGAATTATCTGTTTAAAAGTATATCCATACAATAGAAAAGCCAGCAATAAGCTGGCTTTTCTATTTGAATTTCATTTATCACATTTTATCTTTCATCAGCTGTAGGACCATACATACCCGGTATTGGCACATCTAACAAACGAAGATATACCGATAACTGACCACGATGATGATACAAGTGATTGTAAGAGTAATCGCGTAGAACTACTTTCCTTGGTAGTTCAAAGTATTTTTGTTCTCCATTGCGTAAGGTCCAATTATTATTGAATTCATCATCGGATGCAGTTTCTAATGACGCAATAGCCTTTGCCACATTATCATCATGTATTTTCAACAATTCCACAGTACTATTAGCCACTACAGGCTTGTATACTTCCTTCGCAAAATCAAGCTCAGGCGCATCCATTGTTTTCACTACCCACGAAGTGACCTCTGCAACATGTGTAGATAACCTGCCTAAACTCATAGATTTTTCATGTGGTTTCCAGTCGTTCTTTTCAATAGGTACTCGTTCCAGCATCTTTCTGGTCTTAGCAGCTTCACTTTTCAGTTCTGCTATCAGGGATTTACTTAATGACATATGCTTACATTTTTATGCAATTAAACGATTTTCTCATTTCAAGAGGCCACTTTTTATTCGTTATCATTAAAATAATATAACCCGGAATCACGTAATCCACATAGCGTGAATATCTTATAAAAATATCCCATGGTTTTTATCCTATTTTCACAAAAACGTAAAATCTACTTGCAGCTATGTGTATAAATGAAATGCCGCAGGGATCACAAAATTTTAATGATGGCAACCCAAAGCCAAAATTAATATATGCCATAGGCGAAGACGGAAACTATGTAGAAATACCTGTCATCGGACAGCAAGCCCAGCAAATCGCCCAGCAGACGTCTTGGGATAATAATGGCAACACATTAGCTGAAATAGAAGCTAAAGTAAAGGCCGGAGAACTAAGCCCCATAGCTTACTACATGGAAAAATATTCAATGGATATTGCCAATGTTGCGCTGGAACTAGGTAAATGGGAATGGCAAGTGAAAAAACACTTAAATCCATCTGCCTTCAAAGAACTAAGTCCTGCTGTGATACAAGCATATGCCAATATATTCCATATTACATTTGCTACATTAGTACATTTTGGTGATGAAGAATCAGGAAGTTAATATAGCAATAGAATACTCTAATACAGATTTTCGCGTTTAAATCTTAAATTTGTCTTTTAATATCATGATAATTTGATTACAGCTATAAGACATAACGTTTTACAGTTTATTGATTTCTTCCATAAGCCTTTCGCCAAATGGATAGATACTAAGACTTTCCGCTACATAGTATGCGGAGGCTCTAATACTGTACTCGATATTCTTATATACTTTATCAGTTATCATTATGTATTTCATGAACTAGATGTACATGTAGGTTCACTGATCATTACAGCTCCTATTGCCGCATTCATGGTATCATTCAGCATTAGTTTTCCATCAGGTTTTGTACTTGCCAAATACATTGTTTTTCCAGAATCAAACCTACATGGTCGTATACAATTATTCCGTTATGCAGTATTAGTAGCTTCCTGTATATTATTGAATTACCTGTTTATTAAGTTCTTCGTGGTAATATGTGGCATGTTCCCTACCCCGTCTAAAATTTGTACAGCTGCCATAGTAGCAGTATACAGCTATATTTCCCAACGCAATTTCACCTTCAAGGTAAAAGAGATACCGGTTGAAGAACCTGCTGTGGACCTGGATTGACGACGCTAACTATATTATATACTTTTTGATGATCGCCGTATCAGGTCTATTCATCCTTCTACACTCACTTATTAATTACCTTTGCTTCCGTTATGACCCAGGAATACCTGAAAGAAATGCGGGAACGTGTTCAAAAATTACATCGTTTCTTACGTATAGATGATAGAGCTGCCAAAATAGAAAGTGACAAACAACTCACCCTTTCTCCGGGTTTTTGGGATGATAATGTACGTGCCACAGGTATACTGAAAGAAATAAAGGTCGATCAATTTTGGATGGATCTATACAATAAAGTAGATACTGCTGTTGAAGACTTTGCTATATTATTCGAATTTTGGAAAGAAGGAGAAACTACTGAAGAAGAAGCACAACAAGCCTACAATAAAGCCCAAAAAGAAATAGACGAACTGGAATTCAAATCTACATTGAATGAACCGGAGGATGAGATGCCCGGAGTAATGGTCATCAATTCGGGTGCAGGTGGCACCGAAAGTCAGGACTGGGCAGAGATGCTACTACGTATGTACCGTATGTATGGCGAAAAACAGGGATGGAAAGTATCTGAAATAGATGTGCAATACAGCGATGGGGCCGGTATCAAACAAGCTACTATAGAATTTGATGGAGCTTTTTCTTATGGTTTATTAAAATCTGAAAGTGGCGTACACAGATTGGTACGCATATCTCCTTTCGATTCTAATGCCCGCAGGCACACTTCTTTTGCATCTGTATATGTATACCCTCTTGTAGATGACAGTATAGAAGTAGAGGTAAACCCCTCCGATGTAGAATGGGAGTTCTACCGTGCAGGAGGTAAAGGCGGGCAGAACGTGAACAAAGTAGAAACAGCAGTAAGACTCAAACATACTCCCTCCGGTATTATAGTAGAGTGCCAACAAGCACGTACACAGGGCGAGAATCGTGAGAAGGCTTTAAAGATGCTGAAAAGCCGCCTATACGAAGAGGAATTGAGAAGACGCGAAGCTGTAAAGAATGCAGCAAATTCAAGTAAAAAGAAAATAGAATGGGGATCACAGATACGTTCATATGTTTTCCACCCATATAAAATGATTAAGGATCACCGTACAGATTATGAAGTAGGCAATGTACAACCTGTGATGGATGGTGAGATAGACGACTTTATCAAAGCCTATTTAATGAGTGTAAAAGACGAAGCTTAATTGACACAAGACACTACCAAGAAGAAAATATTTGATATGCAGCTGCTCAAGCGCATATTCTCTTTTACACGCCCATACAAAAAGAGTGTGTATCTGTCTGTAACACTGTCTGTGATCTTAGCTATGTTATCGCCTTTAAGGCCTTTGCTTATTCAACGATCTGTAGACATTGATATAAAAGGGCATTTATTAGAAGGGCTGATATGGGCTTGTGTGATGCAATTGGTGGTATTACTGGTAGAAAGCGGACTTAGATTTTGGTTTTTGTATCGTGTTAATTGGCTGGGACAAACAGCCGTGAATGATATGCGCAAAGCTGTATTTAAAAAAATATTGTTTCAGGATGTATCTTACTACGATCGTACAGCTATAGGTACATTGACTACAAGAACTATCAATGACATAGAATCTGTAAACGATGTTTTCTCAGATGGTATCATACCTATCATGAGTGATATACTCACCATTATTGCTATTATCACTGTGATGTTGTTTACCGACTGGAAACTAACATTGATTTGCCTGACTACATTCCCTGCATTAGTTATAGCTACTTACGTTTTTAAGGAAAGTGTGAACAAATCCTTTCAGCGTGTGCGTAACGCTGTAGCACAACTCAATGCATTTGCACAAGAGCATATAACAGGTATGTATTTGGTACAGGCATTTGCTGCCGAGGATCAGGAAATGAAGAAATTCAAAGAGATCAACAAAGAGCATCGCAGTGCCAATATCAGATCTATTTTCGCTTATTCTGTATTTTTCCCTATTGTAGAAGTTATACTGGCAGTATCTATGGGCTTGCTGGCATGGCGTGGAGCAATTCGTATCCTGCATTATCAAATACAACCGGGTGTTATCACAGCATTCATTATGTACTTGAATTTGCTGTTCCGTCCATTACGTATGATGGCCGATAAGTTCAATGTGTTACAAATGGGTATGGTAGCCGGAGACAGGATATTCAACGTACTGGATAGTAAAGAAAATTTACAAGGTAATGGTAGCTACGCACCCGAAACTATTAAAGGAAGTGTCACATTTGACAATGTACATTTCAGCTACAAAAAAGGTACACCAATATTGAAGGGGATCTCATTTGATCTGGAAGCTGGGCAAACAATGGCTGTGGTAGGCCATACAGGCGCAGGCAAAACATCTATCATCAGTATATTGAATCGTCTGTATGAAATAGACAATGGACATATTCGTATAGATGGGCACGATCTAAATGAATATGACATCTACCAGTTACGCCAGCATATAGGCATTGTATTGCAAGATGTTTTCCTGTTCTCAGGTACTGTATATGACAATATTACGCTTCGCAATCCTGAAATACCATTAGAAAAAGTAGAAGAAGTAGCCAAAATGCTGGAATTGCACGATTTCATTTTGCAATTACCAGGTGGCTACAATTTCAATATCATGGAGCGGGGCAATACATTGTCTCAGGGCCAAAAGCAATTAGTATCTTTTGCACGTGCGCTATTATACAATCCTTCTATCCTTATACTGGATGAGGCCACTTCATCGGTAGATAGTGAAAGTGAACAACTGATTCAAAAAGCCATCGACACCCTGATACAAGGGCGTACATCTATTGTCATTGCACATCGTTTATCTACCATTCGCAAGGCCGATCAGATTATCGTTATGGACAAAGGTGAGATCATTGAACGAGGGAATCACTCCTCTTTAATAGCAGAAAAAGGTGCTTATTACAAACTATATACAGCTGTAGAAAAACAAAAAGCTGTAGTGCTTTGATATGCTATTTAACATTTTTATCTAACCAATCTACTATCATACCCAGTACCTCCGGTGCAAATGTCTCTTCCAGCTGACCATACTCGTTTACAGTACATGTTTTACAATGTTGGAACAAATGGTTCAATCCAGGTATTTCTCTTGCTTCATACACTTTACTCTTGCTTTTAGCCAGCGATTCGCGAATACCGGGGATACTTGATTTAGATAGTACTTGTATATCCTTATCGCCATTAAGTGCCAATACTTTACAAGATAATTTTCTCAGGTACACCTGTGGGTCGAAACTAAAGAAATAACGAAACCATGCATCAGTATATATCTCCATAAAACCATCTACAAACGATGCCTGAGAGTCTTCATCAGTAATACCTGTTGTAGATTCTACTATTTCTTTCGCAGTAGTAGTTTTCCAGGCATCTACATCCCTATTAATGACCTTCCTTGCCTCTATACTATCTTTTGCATTTACAATATCCTTAGCAATATTTCTGTATAACAAACTATATTTTGCAATTGCATCCTCACTTAGCTTTCCCGTTTTACCCAATATTGCGGCATTCTGCTCTTCCATCAGCTGTGCAATTTTCACCCCGGGCCCAGCCTCTAGTATAATAAAATCAATATCCTTCCTTTCGCTAGCTACCATAGGGGCTATCATTCCTCCTTCGCTATGTCCCATCAATCCTATTTTTTTAACATCTACTTCCTTTCTCGTCTTTAAATAGTCCACACTGGTATTTACATCCTTAGCAAAATCAGCACTTGTTGATCCTCTGAATTTACCGGTGGTTTTACCCATACCTCTGTCATCTACTCGCAGCACTATATATCCATGATTGGTCAGATAGTCAGCGATTACAGCAAATGGCTTATGGCCAAACAATTCTTCGTCTCTATTTTGTGGGCCGGAACCTGTTATCATTACTAGCGCCGGGAAAGGCCCTTTTCCCTTAGGTATGGTGATCGTAGCACCATACTCCATGGTCTTATCCTTATTGGGGTATACAACATCTTCGATTATGTAATTAAAGGGTGCCTGTGGTGTTTGGGGTCTGTTAAGCGTCAATGGCTTTTCCATCCTTTTCATTTTCATAGGCAATGAATTCCCTGCTTGTGTCCATTTACCATTAATGTTATTGGCATCTTGCATCACCCCATCAAATACACCTCTTATTTTCACCATCTCCACAGATATACTATCTCCATGTATACTTACCCCACTACACGGAATTCCTGTCGCACCTTGGTCTGGGCTATCCATAGTAGCTGAATAAACACCTTTTTCATCAGCTTTTATATTGAATATTAGACGTAGTTCTTTACCTACGTTCAGTGATCCCTGCCAGCTACCTATGAATTTATTTTGCGCCTGCAAAGTATTCGCAGCCATTAGCATTATGGATAAGAATGAAAGTACTTTTTTCATGGATATTAATTTGAAAAAGGGAATGAATATGATTGCAACTTAATAAAAAAAGCCCGGATAGAGCCGGGCTTTGAAAATATCAATATCAAAATAATCAGGCTACACTTGCTTTCTCACCCACATATTCCATAGCCTTAGCTACCATATTCTTTGACCCTATATAGATAGGCACTCGTTGATGCAATTCTGTAGGTATCACATCCAGTATATTTCCTGTACCTGTTGTAGCTGTTCCGCCTGCTGCTTCCATCAGGAAAGCCATAGGGTTGCACTCATACTGCAATCTCAGTTTACCCTTAGGTGAGCTGCTATCTGCCGGATACATAAAAATACCTCCCTTTATCAAAGTACGATGCATATCAGCCACCATTGACCCTATATAACGATGAGAATATGGACGACCTTCTTCCTTATTCACACCCATACAATAATCCAAGTATGCTTTCAGATTATCATTGTACTTATTTGTATTTCCTTGATTAATAGAGTATATCTTCCCCTTTTCCGGACATCTCATATTTGGGTGAGATAAACAGAATTCACCTATTGATGGTTCGAGCGTAAATCCATTTACACTCAGCTTTGTAGCATATACCATCATTGTACTGGAGCCATATATTACATACCCCGCAGCCATCAGCTTATTACCCGGTTGCAGAAAATCTTCTTGAGTTACAGGCTTACCTACTTCACTCACACGACGATAAATAGAGAATATTGTACCTATCGATGCATTTACATCTATATTGGACGATCCATCCAATGGGTCAAATAACACTACATACTTAGAGTTAGCAGAATACGTATCTTCAAAACATACACAGTCGTCATTTTCTTCAGATGCTATACCTGCACAATCTGCACTATTCTTCAACACATTGATAAGGGTCTCATTAGAGAATACATCCAACTTCATTTGCTCTTCACCTTGTACATTGGTAGCACCATGCTTACCCAATATATCTACCAATCCTGCTTTGTTCACTTGCTTGTTGATGATCTTACACGCCAGACCTATATCGCGCAACAGCGATGATAACTCACCTGTAGCCTGAGGGAACTGTCTCGTCTCCTGAATAGTAAACTCATCCAGAGTCATTAATTTGCGTAGAGAATTCATATATAACTGTTTTACTAAAAAAGATAATGCAAAAGTAATAAAGATGCCTCAAATACAGTACTCTTACTTAGTCTAAACTTTTAATTTTAAGCTGTTTATCTTCATACTACAAAGGTCTCATATGCCTTTATTGAACATATTTCACATTTTGTCAAAAAAATGACCCATGGTACAATTCTATAAAAATATCAACAAGAAGACGCTGGAGATAGAACAAGCAGAAGGAGCCAACTGGATCAATGTTACACCTCCTTTCAACGAATCTGAGATAGATAACCTCTCTTCTGCTCTCAATATACCTCACGACTTCCTTACCGATTCTTTGGATATTGAAGAGCGCGCCCGCTACGAAATGGAAGATGGCGTAAAACTCATAGTACTCAAAACACCGGTGGAGAATAAATCACTCAATGAAAGTGATGCCGACTATATCACTATTCCTATTTCCATCATCATCACACAACATAGTCAGGTAGTAACAGTTAATTCCTTTGAAAATGTAGCCATTCGTCGTTTCCTTACCACTTTTGCCAAACGCCATCCCGAAAGACCAAATATGATGGTACTGAAAATTTTCGAGAAAGTGGTAATGGATTTCATGCAAGTGCTAAAAGATATCAACCACCGTCGCAATATGTTGGAACAAAAACTCTACGATTCAAATCGTAATGTAGAGTTACTGTATCTGATGCGGGTACAAAAAAGTCTCGTTTATTTTATTACAGCACTACGCTCTGATGAATTGTTACTAATGAAGATGGAACGTACCAACTTTCTCAATTGCGACGAAGAAGAACGAGAATTTTTAAGCGATTTGATCGTAGAGTTCTCTCAAGCTCTTGAAATGGCCAACACTTACACTAATATCCTCAGCAGTACCATGGATGCCTTTGCTAGCATTATTAACAACAATATGAACATAGTGATGAAACGCCTCACAGCCATCACTATCATTCTTTCTGTACCTGCATTGGTAGCAGCATTCTTTGGCATGAATGTACATTTCCCTACTGAGAATACTATGGAAGGCTTCTATGTAGCGGTATTCTTGTCTATTATCATATCCGTTGTCACTAGTTGGTATTTTTATAAGAAACGTTGGTTCTAATTGCCGTACTTTTAGGTAAGTTTATTCTATTAAACTATTCCCATGCCTAGAAGACCTGTATTATTAATTTATTTAGCTGGCATAATATGTCTCAGTAGCTGTGCCGGCGCATACCACTCTTCTAAATATAATTTCGAAGATGGGATCTACTACACCAAGATATTATCTAAAGACAAAGTATATATTACTTCTCCCAATGAAGATACAACAGTTGCCTACCCTGCCACTTACATCAATGACAGTCTGGTCTTAGACCGGAATAAAAAAACCATCTACAGTACCACACTCAAAAAATACAAAGGCGACAAATACTACCATACTTTCTATAAACCTTCATTTGATATAGATATTCAGACCATCGCCTTCAAATACAGACCTTACAATAATGGATTTCCCAACCAGTTACTCTCAACTTATAATGGTGTTCTATATTTCGGGTATCGTGCAGATAAATATCGTTTAGATTATACTCGCACGCCACTCAATGTCTACAAACGGGATGTAAAGCATATGGGTTATAGTGTTGGTATGTTCTCCGGATTTGGCAATACACCAATGAACGAATGGGTAACAAATAACAAGATCAATATTGAATATGAAGGCTTGTTACTCATATCTGGTGTATCTGTAATGACAGGTGTACATAGCATATCTTTTGGCATTGCAGCTGGTGTTGACCACCTGCTGGATAAAAACAAGGTATTCTGGATATATCAGGGTAAACCATGGGTAGGGCTTACTATTGGCTTAAATATTAATTAATAGCTATGACCAAGCATTTCAACATTCGAGTATACGGTATCTTATTACACAACAATAAGATATTAGTAAATGAAGAATTGATAAAAGGAAATAAGTTCATCAAGTTCCCGGGTGGTGGTATGGAAATGGGCGAAGGCACTATTGACTGCCTGAAAAGAGAATGGATGGAGGAATTGAGTTTGGATATTGAAGTATTAGATCATTTTTATACAACCGACTATTTCCAACAGTCCGCTTTTGATGGTTCTCAAATTATCAGTATCTATTATTGGGTTACTAGTAATTCCTCTCTAGATAATATTGCCAATAACATAGATGGCGAAATAACATACTGGCTGGATATATATGAACTCAAACCTGATACTTTCAGCTTGCCTATCGATAAGAAAGTTGGCCAAATGCTCATGACATTATTCCCAAATAGACCTCGATAGCCTACTTCATCTACTTTACTAATTGCATTATAGAAAAGACTTAAGTTACCTTTAGTAGTTCAGTACAGATAACCATTACCTTTGTAAACGTATGAAACTCTTATTAAAATATTTAAAACCATATAGGTGGCTAATAGTCCTCACTTTGGTGCTGGCTACTATCAACACCATCTTCTCCCTCATTGATCCCATCCTTTTTGGAAAGATCATCAAGATAGCTGAGGATTTTGTAGACAATAAAAAGAAAGGCATCAACATTCCATGGAACACTTATGGATGGAGCGTACTGATGATATTATTCATGTCTATGGGTACTGCTATGGTCAGCCGTATTGCCAAAAATTTTCAAGATTATTTTGCCAATGTGATCAACCAAAAATTTGGTGCCCGCATTTTTACCGATGGTCTGCAACATGCTATGAAACTACCTTTTCAGGATTTTGAAGATCAACGCAGTGGAGAAACACTCAGCATTCTAACAAAAGTGCGAACAGATACCGAAAAATTCATTAACTACTTTCTGAATGCATTGTTTGCCATTGTTGTAGGTGTTGGCTTTGTATTTGTATATGCCGGTATCTATATCCACTGGAGCGTGCCTTTGGCATATCTGGTAGGTATTGCGCTCCTAACAACAGTTACTAATGTTTTCAGTAAGAAGATCAAGATCATCCAGAAGGAGATAGTGAAACGCACTACCTCTCTCGCAGGTGCTACTACTGAGAGCCTTCGTAATATAGAGGTGGTGAAAAGCCTAGGCCTTACCCAGCAAGAGGTCAATAGATTGAATCAGAATACTCATAAGATTCTTGGACTCGAGTTGACAAAGGTAAAACGAATTCGTAGTATCAGCTTCTTACAAGGTACTATTGTCAATACGCTCCGCCAGTTCATCCTTTTCTTGCTGATGTGGTTGATATTTAAGGATAGTATGCAGCCACATGAATTAGTGACCATGCAGATATTCTCTTTCTTCATCTTCGGCCCATTACAGGAAATAGGTAATATACTGCTTAGCTATCGCGAAGCAGAAGCCAGTATCAATAATTACCACAATCTTATGCAGCGTCCGCCCGAGGCTACTCCTGATCACCCTACCGAACTAGGTAGTATAGACACCTTGCAATATGAGAACGTAGGTTTCAAACATCAGAGTGCATCTCAAAATGCATTAGAGAATATCTCATTCAGTGTCAAACAAGGTGAAACAATTGCTTTCGTAGGCCCCTCTGGTTCCGGTAAAACAACCCTTGTTAAACTATTGGTAGGCCTTTACCGTCCTAAAGAAGGAAGGATATTATACAATGGCATTGATGGTCACGATATCATCTTCGATCATCTACGCAGTCAAATAGGTTTCGTTACACAGGATACACAGTTATTTGCTGGCACCATCAGAGAAAATATGTCTTTTGTAAAACCGGATGCTACCGATGCAGAGATGTTCGATGCACTACATAAAGCAGCTTGTCATAGCCTCCTCAGTCGTGCAGATAAAGGCCTTGATACCTTGATAGGCGAAAGTGGCATGAAAGTGAGTGGTGGAGAAAAACAACGTCTGAGTATAGCTCGTAGCCTGCTACGTCATCCTAAATTATTGATTTTTGATGAGGCTACAAGTTCATTAGACTCTATTACGGAAGAAGAAATAACCGGTACTGTAAAAGAAATATCTAAGGCACGAGAGCAGATCACTATCCTGATTGCACACCGCCTTTCTACCATCATGCATGCCGATCGTATCTATGTACTGGAACAAGGTAATATTATAGAGACCGGCACACACAATGACCTATTGCAAGAGAAAGGTCTCTACTATGCTATGTGGCGTCAGCAAATAGGTGAAAGAAAAGATAAACACGCACCTGCCTCCAATGGCAAGGTTGCCATGTTATAATACAATATTCTGAAGCAATGGACTTTTATCCGGGTAGTCTGTATTAAAATGCAGACCCCGGCTTTCTTTTCTGAATTGCGCTTCCTTCACTACTAGATAACCTATTGTGATCAGATTCCTCAGTTCACACAGCTGTGGCGACAATATAGTGGTCTTATACAGTTCTTCAGTTTCCTCATGTAGCAGATCTATACGTCTGATAGCACGTTCCAATCGCACATCATTGCGCACTATCCCCACATAGTCACTCATTACTTGTTGCAGTTCCTTCAGGCTCTGCGTTATCAATATCATTTCTTTAGGGTCATCAGTACCTTTGGCATCCCAGTCAGGTATCTCATATTTAAATTTAGTAACATCTATGCTATTAGCTGCATCCACTGCTATACGATTAGCAAAAACCAATGCTTCTAACAATGAATTTGAGGCTAATCTGTTAGCACCATGTAACCCGGTACTGGCACACTCTCCACACGCATATAAACGTTTGATGGAAGTATGACCATACTCATCTGTCTTCACACCTCCACAGCAGTAATGTGCTGCGGGTGCCACAGGTATCATCTGCTCTAATGCATCTATCCCTACACTTTTGCATTTCTCGTAAATATTAGGGAAATGTGCTTTGAATTTATCTGCATCCATATGCCTGCAGTCCAGATACACATTTTCTGTACCTGTTCGCTTCATTTCACTATCTATAGCTCTTGCAACTACATCGCGTGGTGCCAGATCAGCACGCTCATCATAGCGCACCATAAACGCTTCTCCTTCTTTATTGCGCAGTATTCCACCGTCTCCTCTTACAGCTTCTGTAATAAGGAACGACGGGCTCACACCTGCCTCATAGAGTGCTGTAGGATGAAACTGTATAAATTCCATATTCTCTATACGCCCCTTGGCACGGTATACCATGGCTATACCATCCCCTGTGGCAATTCGTGGGTTAGTTGTAGTACGGTATGCTTGTCCGGTACCACCCGATGCCATTACTGTAATGCGCGATAATATTTTCTCCGTCTTTCTTGTTTTAAGGTTCAGCGCATACACACCATAACATTCAATATCAGGTGCAGATTTGGTTACCAGATAACCCAAATGATGTTGTGTGATGATATCTACTACAAACCAGTGATTGTATATCTGTATGTTTGGATATTTCTTTACTTCTTCTACCAATGTCCGCTCTATCTCAAACCCTGTGATATCCTTATGATGCAGTATTCTGAACTCTGAGTGTCCTCCCTCCTTACCTCTCATATAGTCACCTTCAGGGTCTTTATCAAATCTCGCTCCCCATTCTATGATCTCATTCACCCCATTTGGTCCTTCTTTTACTACTATCTCTACTATCTTCGCATTGCACAGCCCATCTCCGGCTATCAGTGTATCTTGGATATGCTTTTGAAAACTATCCTGTGGATCATTCACTACCGCAATTCCACCTTGTGCATATTTCGTATTGGTCTCATCAGTATTGGCTTTGGTCAGTATCGTTATGGTCTTATCCGGAAAACGTTTGGCAGTTTTCACTGCAAATGTCAACCCCGCTATACCTGAACCTATCACTAAAAAATCTGTTCGTAACATGATGTGTAGTATCTGTAAACAAGAACGGCTCCATAAGGAACCGTTCAACAAAAATAAGCACTTTTATAGCATTAAGCTTTAGAAGCTGGATGTTATACCTGTTCTTATACCGCTGAATGCCGGTTCATAACGACAAACACCTCCCGTACAATTGATACCATCCACTTGTTTTACATATGCTATTGTAAAACGGTGAGGCCCTTTGGTATATGCTGCAAAGAAGTTATAATAATGTTTCCCTTCACTGGATGGCAATTTCAATCCATCAGTATATGGGTCTATATTATACATATCAGAAACCGAGAATGACCATTTAGGTGCCACATTGAATTCCAGCAATCCGAATATCCATGAACCGTAGTCTTGTTTGGTGCTCATGTATTCCCACTCTGTTCTGATAGATTGTTTGCTATTGATACGGTAGGTGAACTCAGCAAAAGGTGTCACAGCATTTACAATGGTCTTGGCAGAGTTTACCTGATACACTTTCTGATTGTATTCTAATATTTGCAACCCACCCTGGAGTATACATTTGTCTATACCACGATACTCACCTTCCAGATAAGTTTCACGATACAATTTTACATTATCCAATGTATTGATATACGTATAGTTGATAATAAATGAGGTGGTTTCATTAGGAGCTAGTAATAGGTCTGCCCCTGCTGCTTGTTCTGAAATATCCTGCGATGCCGGTGTATAACGTGCCATCAATCTTTGTGCCCTTATATGTGATACTAATGGTTGCCAATTAAGTATGCCCAATAATAGCTTTTCGTTAGGAGATGTACGCATCACAAAATTCTCGGTACGCTTACCTGTTACATTCAGTGCTATACCTTTACGTGCATAGCCTAGGGTAGTATATTCTACATTACCATCGTGGTCATGTAGCTGGCCATCCAGACCAATAATAGCTTCGTGTGTTTTGTAAGAACCTTCTGCATACCATGAGAAGTCGCCTATATTCAATGTATTGTAGAATGTATAGCCATACATATTGTACATAGGCTCAAAACGATCGCCTAGAGCATAACCATTGATAGTAGAAGTAATAGCTTCCATAGATGTTTGATCTATCGTACGGTTGATAGCACCAACCCCAGGCAATAGGTGTAACTTACCTATACTGTAATCACCTTCTGCACTGATACCTTTTACTATAGGCTCGTAACGATTGAATACATTCTTCTGTTGTCCGGTAAACCCTTTTAGAATTATATGTTCGTTGAGTTTGTATTTCAGATGCACACCTACCAAGGCATTATCTATCAGCAGGCCCCTGTCCTCATATGCCCTGAACAGTATACCACTACCTATTTGGTCATATATATAACCGGCAGTTATTTTCAGGTCTTTGAATTCTTTACTCAGAGTCCATGCACCCAGTCCAAAACCACTCATGGCATTCTGTGGGTCCTTCAAATTAGAATTGTTAAAAACATCCGCACGTATAGTAGCTGTAAATCCTTTATAACTATAGCGTAGTCCCAGCCATGCTTCTCCTCCACTCAAGTAATTATCATACAGTGGGTTATTAGCCGCCTTGATAGAAGAATCTCGCTGAAAGAAATTAGTATTCATCATCAGGTCTCCTGAAAGAGTACCCTGCGCCTTGACAACGGAAACAGCTATTAACGATAACGAAAATAAAAGAGCTATTTTTTTCATTAAATGCTAAAATGTTTAAAATTTTACCGAAATTAGAATCTTTAGCAATAAATGGCAACATATTTGCCCTTATTTAGTAAAATACACATACTTATATACATGAAAAAATTAATCACGATCGTAGCAAGCTTGTTCATGTTCTCTGCTGCACATGCCCAAACTTCAGAACTTCCTGATACACAGATAAAGGATGTGAATACCAGCAAAAAGGTAGCATTCAATACTGCTTTTACAAATGGTAAGGTAACCGTAGTAAGTTTCTGGGCTACATGGTGTGTACCTTGCAAGAAGGAGATCAAGAACATACGCGACAAGATGCCTACTTGGAAGAAAGAGACCGATTTCAACTACATGACGGTATCTATAGATGAGTCTCGGGCTGAAGGTCTGGTACGGAGCTATGCCAAATCACAAGGATGGGATTTTCCTTATTTTATAGATCCTAATTCTGACCTGAAACGCTCTCTGAACTTTCAGTCTGTACCATTTACCATCATTGTAGATAAGACAGGCAAGGTAGCATGGATGCATACCGGCTACGAAGAAGGCGGCGAAGAAGAACTCTATGCCAAAGTAAAAGAACTAAGCAAATAATATAACAACATACTAAGACTAATAAAGGCAACCAGATCGGTTGCCTTTATTATTTATGACTAACAGAGTGCTACTAATTATGCGTGTCTTTGAATTTCTTAACTGCAGCGGTAAGACGCGGTACTACTTCCATAGCATCGCCTATAACACCATAGTCTGCGGCTTTGAAGAAAGGAGCCTCAGGATCTTTGTTGATAACAACGATGGACTTAGAACCATTGACACCTGCCAGATGCTGTATTGCACCAGAGATACCTACAGCTATATACAGATTAGGGCGGATAGTACCACCTGTCTGACCAACATGTTCGTGATGTGGGCGCCAATGAGAATCGGCTACAGGACGAGAACAAGCTAATGCTGCACCTAGTGCAGCTGCCAGATCTTCCAGTACACCCCAGTTCTCAGGGCCTTTCATACCACGGCCTCCTGATACTACCAATTCAGCTTCGCCCAAAGGAACAGCACCCGTAACTTTATTCACTTCCTTCACACTTACTGCGAAGTCTTTATCTTCAAATGCAACATCCAGTTTCTCTACAGATGCAGTGCCTTCTCCTTTCTTAACCGGGAAAGTGTTAGGCATCAGAGTTACCACTTTCAGATCGCTGGTGATATTTACATAAGCAAATGCCTTACCCGCAAATACGTTCTTCTTGATCACAAAACCTTTTGACAGATCTGGATAAGAAACCGCACCTGCAACCAGACCGGCCTTGAGGCTAGCAGCTACGCGTGGTGCAACAGCTTTACCTGTCACATCGTGAGCAGCTACTATTACTTTAGCACTTTCCTTTTGTGCAGCAGCTATCAGTGCTTTTGTATATGCACGAGAATTAAGAGCATCTAAACGAGCATCTGCTATGTGCAGTACTTTGGCTGCACCAGACTGACCCAGTGATTGCATTTCTGCATCGCTGACAGTACCCATAGCTACTGCAGTAACAGTTGTACTGAGGCTTTGTGCTATTGCTGATGCATATTGCACCAGCTCTAATGTTTTTTTCTTGAAACCACCTTGTGTATGTTCGGCTAAAACTATTACAGACATTGTATGTGTAGTTAGTAGTGTATGATTAAATAACTTTTGCTTCACTGTGTAAGAGACTTACCAGTTCGTCCATGTTCTCTGCGTTGATCAGTTTTACACCGGTCTTAGCAGGAGGCATTTCGTAAGATACTATAGTGCTAAGCGCATCGATAGCAGCAGGTGCTACTACTTTCAGCGGCTTGGTACGAGCAGCCATGATACCGCGCATATTAGGTATGCGAGCTTCTGCCATACCTTTCTGGCAAGAAACTACTAATGGCAAGCTGCAAGTATCTACTTCTTCACCACCTTCTATTTCGCGGCTTACTGTAGCTACAGTACCTGCTATATCCAGCTTAGAAGCGAAACCTATAAAGTTCATATCCAGCAATTCTGCCAGCATAGCACCTACAGTACCATTGTTATAGTCTATAGATTCTTTACCACAGAGTACCAGATCATAATTTTCTGTCTTTGCGAATTCTGCAATTTGTGCAGCTACCAAGTAAGTGTCGTTGCTATCGCAATCGATACGGATTGCCTCGTCGCCACCCAAGGCCAAAGCCTTGCGGATAACAGGCTCAGTATCGGCCTTACCTACTGTAACCAGATGTACAGCAGTTGCAACGCCTGCTTCTTTCAATTCCAAAGCGCGAACGAGTGCATACCATTCATCCCAAGGATTGATGATGAACGTAACACCCTGTGTGCTGAAATGAGTATTGTTATCGCTAAAGGCGATCTTGGTAGTGGTGTCCGGCACCTGACTGATACAAACTAAAATCTTCATCAGAAGTACAATTTGTTATTTAGAGAGACTAAGTATTCCTGTTAAAAAACTACGCAAACCTACGTCAAAATGTTCATTGAGTGGTAGCAAAACGAGTGGGAATGGAGGATATATTTTATACTTATACTATGTAAAAAGGAGCCCATGAGAGCTCCTTTTTATACCAATATCGAGCTTACATATTTACTTTACTTTAACACCATCATTCAGGTCTGTATCCACCAATACACGTCCGCAATGTTCGCAAACAATGATCTTTTTGTGTTGACGGATCTCTGACTGACGTTGAGGAGGTATGACGTTGAAGCAACCACCGCAAGAATCGCGCATGATAGGCACTACTGCCAAACCATTGCTATAGCTTTTGCGAATACGATCGTAAGCTGTTAGC
>Ga0194037_1001194_pt1 | contig 19180 bp, 18 predicted proteins | sample JunL306m_MetaG_FD_148653 | JGI IMG/M metagenome (GOLD analysis project Ga0194037, IMG submission 148653) | Anoxic zone freshwater microbial communities from boreal shield lake in IISD Experimental Lakes Area, Ontario, Canada - Jun2016-L304-6m | ecosystem: Environmental > Aquatic > Freshwater >...
TGCTGAAATTACTCAGATTATTAATAAGATAGATAACATCTCTAGCATTATTGCTGCAGCAGTTGAGGAGCAAGCCGCAACAGTGAGCGAGATTTCTCGGAATATTTCTACTTCTGCAAGTAGCTCCGCCAGAATTACAGAGACTGTAGAGGCTGTTGCCCTTGCCTCACGTGGAATCTCTTCGGGATCTTCTGAAATCCAGAATTCCTCTGCTGAATTGGCTAGAGTGGCTTCTAAGCTAAAGGATTTGGTATCTAAATTTGAGTGCTAAGCTCATTTAGTGAAAGTTAACAAAGGGCATCCAATGGATGCCCTTTGTTTTAACAGCATTAGCGATGGCTACATCAATATGATATTCAGCAGAATATGCTGGATTACGCCTCCTGTAAAAGAAAAGATTGTGATGAGTTAAGGACGAGATTTTCTAAAGAATGTGATGAGCAAAATGAACAACAGCACTGCAAACCATAATAAAGACCATTCGGGAACTTGCAGCCCAAAGATTGCCGGTAGCTTTGCTGAACATAAGCCATCTGCTTTAAATAACCATGGCAAGCCTTGTGCTAATTGAAATTGATTAATCCAAGTCTCAAGGGGATCAATGCCACAAGATATTTCTGGGTGAGATAAAAGCCATACCTGGCGCGCAGCCACAGATAGGCCGTATGCCGCAAATAATGTAGCTAGACCATGAAACAGCTTTCTCAAGGGGCTAATACCGGCTGCTAAGAAGCAAGAAATCGCAATACCGAGATAGCCAATTCTCTGCAAAATACATAATGGGCACGGCAAGAAACTGAACTCTTGGTAGCCCACTTGCTGGAGAATGACCGCAAAAACTACCAATGCAAGACTAAATAAGGAAATGCATAAATAGTGTATTGAGCTCATCAGAACATCATAGCCCTTTCAGAAAAGTCCGATTCAATCAGGGTTCTTATTACCAAAAATTGGATACATATCACCACTTAGTCCTATTTGTGGGGGATTTACCCAAAAACTAGGGCTCAGGAATGGGATAATTAACGATTGTTAAAATTAAGACTTTTCATTACAAGCATTTATGGCCGCATATAACACCGAAACTGTTCTCACTGTTCACCACTGGAACGACACCCTATTTAGCTTTACCACTACCCGCAATAAAGGCCTGCGTTTTCGTAGCGGCCATTTCTTAATGATCGGGCTAGAGGTTGAAGGCAAGCCTTTAGTAAGAGCGTATAGCGTTGCTAGCCCAAATTATGAAGAGCATCTCGAGTTCTTAAGCATTAAGGTTCAAGATGGCCCTCTAACATCACGTTTACAAAAAATTCAGGTGGGTGATCCGATTCTTGTTAGCGAGAAGTCTGTTGGCACCTTAGTTATTGACGACTTAAATCCTGGCAAACACCTTTATCTATTTAGTACTGGTACTGGTTTGGCGCCATTTATGAGCATCATTCGTGACCCAGAAACCTATGACAAGTTTGAAAAGGTTGTTTTGATTCATGGTGTGCGCTTGGTTAGCGAGCTGGCTTATGGTGAATACATCAAGAATGAACTCACACAAGATGAATACATCGGTGAGATCATCCGTGAGAAGCTGATCTACTACCCCACAGTGACAAGAGAGGCATTCAAACACACTGGACGCCTTACTACCGCTATTGAATCTGGCCAACTCTTTCAAGATATTGGTTTACCTCCACTTGATCCATCAGTAGATAGAGCGATGATCTGTGGCAGCCCTTCTATGCTGAAAGAAACGGCTGAGATGCTTGATGCCAAAGGCTTTAAAGTCTCTCCTAGCCTTGGCCAATTAGGCGACTATGTATTTGAACGCGCGTTTGTGGAGAAGTAATCCCTTAGCTATCCAAAAAGATAGGCAATCGGACTGAAATTCAGGCCGTTAATCTTCAATTTGAAAATATACTTTCTCACTTGCCGCTGAAATTGCTTCCGCACTTGATAGAGCACTTACAGACTGATCGATCCCCTTTGATGAAGTAAAGGTTTTTTCTGTGGTCAGAAAAACTACTTCAGCTTCAGTATCTTGCTTGTTTTGAACTATGTAAGCCATATCGCACTCCCTCATTTGATCCGGTGTGCTTACAGAATAGGTTGTATTGATATCCCTGGGAAGAACATCTATTTCATATGCTTATATCGATTCAAATATAAACAAAAACAGTAAATTAAAGCCTGCATTTGCGATCAGAAGCAATAAGCAGAGTCTTTTTAGGGCGCTATCTGATACAGCATGGGCCTCTAAAACACGTTTAGCCAAGATCATTCCCAGCCAATAGGAGGGAATCGCAAGCAAAAGATAGACAAACCAATCAAGCCCTCCCCCCATTGAACTTGCAGCAATAATCGCGAATACAGAGATGCCAGAAATAAATTGGGATAACAAAGAGCGCGTTCTATCGAATGCTTTATTAATTGAATTGAGATACAAGGCGGCCGGCGGCCCACCAATTCCACACGAACCTAATAATAGCCCCGATAAACTGCCGGCCAATCCATCCAAAGTGTTAGAGCTATTTAATCGAACATGGGGCTTGAGCAATAAGTAACTCGCAAAAAACATCACTACTGCGCTTGTAGAAAGCTTGAGTGTGACCAGCGGTATAAATCTAGCCAGCCAAATACCGATCGGAAGAAAAACTGCTGCAAAAAATAACATGAACCAAAGTTGAGGTCGATCTTCTGCATGTACTTTCCATTGGCGAGAAAGCAAAACGCCTCCAAATATTTCTGAGCACATGACGATAGGAATGAGAAAGGGGATCGGAAACATCCACATCAAGAGCGGCGTCATGATGAGCGCCCCTCCAAAACCGCTTAAGCGCCTAATGAACCCCCCAAGAACTGCCGCAAAAATGAAGAGACAGATTAAAGGCAGATTTTCAAAAATCAAATAGCCTCACTAACATCATGCTCACCAGCGATCAAATCACGAATCTGGCGACGGATTGCTAGATAAGCGGGGGTGTCCTCGATCATTCTGCGCGGCTCCGGAACTCGGATAATTTCCTTTACCCTACCAGGGCGGCGCGTCATCACCACAATGACATCAGATAGATTGATCGCCTCTTCGATACTATGCGTTACGAGCACAACCGTTTTACTCTCTTCATGCAAAATCCGAATCATTTCAGCCTGCATCATGGCTCGATTTTGAGCATCCAGAGCAGCAAATGGCTCGTCCATCAAAAGAACAGTGGGGTCGACAACCAATGCCCTAGCAATAGAAACCCGTTGACGCATACCGCCTGATAATTGATGCGGATAATGATTGATAAATTGACTGAGGCCTACCAAAGCTGCAAAACGAGTCACAATTTTCTCGATTTCTGCAGCACCAGTACCTTTAACTTTTAAACCAAATGCAATGTTGTCATGCACAGTCAGCCATGGAAATAAAGCATAGTCCTGGAACACCATCGATCGATCAGCACCAGGACCATGAACCACTTTGCCAGCACACTCGATTTGTCCGGCTGTCGGCTCCTCAAAGCCAGCAATCAAATTCAGTAAGGTAGTTTTGCCGCAACCACTGTGACCTAGGATTGAGCAAAACTCATTTTTCTGAACCTCTAGGGAAATATCATCAATCGCCAAGACTTCTTGCCCCTTGGCATGCATTGAAGGATAAATTTTTCTGATGTGTTCTACTTTAAGTGCGAGCATTAGTTTGTATATTTGAATGATGAATAGATAATGTTTAAGGCTTAAGCATTAAGTGCTCTAGACCATGGCATGAGTTTCTGAGCTGTGTATCGAATGAGCCTATCCAAACATAAGCCAATCACTCCAATAGCCAACATACCAACTAAAATATAATCCGTCCGCAATACAGTGCGGGCATCATTGATTAAGAATCCAAGGCCAGAATTGGCGCCCACTAATTCAGCTGCTACTAATGCCATCCAACCAACCCCCAAGCCAATGCGAATACCAGTAACGATCTGGGGTAAAGCTGCACGCAAAACAACGCGAGTGATGACCCCCCAAGAGCCGGCTCCCAGGCACCGAGCTGCACGAATCAGATTGGGCTCTACGTTCTTCACCGCATCAATCGTATTTAAGAGGATAGGAAAAAATATCCCTAAAAAAATAATGAATTGATTCTGAACATTACCAACGCCGAACCACAAAATGCTTAATGGGATCCAGGCAATAGGCGGGATTGGACGCAAAATTTCAACGATGGGATCAACTTGCTCATTCACCCATTTAAAGCAACCCATGACTATTCCCAAGGGAATCGCAACAGATGCATAGCAAAAAGCTATGAATTCTCTGGATAAGCTATCGATTAAATGTTTCCAGATTTCTCCAGACTTCATTAATTCATAACCGCCTTGTGCCACTCCCGAAGGAGGTGGCAACAAGGTAGCTTCTGTTTTATCCAAAATAAACCGACTGGCATATTCCCAGGCAGCAAGCAAAATAATCAATAAAGCTAAACGACGAAATTGCTTGAAAAAATTTAATATTTGCATAACGCCTTATTTTTTGTATACCTTGCCATCAAAAGACCAATCTCTGGTGAGATCGCCTTTTTCAGGGAATGCCTGCGGTTTAGACGTATTTAATGGGTTCATATAAGTTGGATATGGAGTCTTATCCATCGGTGCTGACCAATCAGCCGGCAAAAACGGAGGCCGAGTAATGGTTGCCCAACCCAACTTTTCAAAAGTCTTATCCATAAATCGAGTATCAACAGCACGTGCAAAATCAATACCGGTTAACTTATTCTGAATACGCTTATTCTCATATAGCCATGTGTAAATTGGCTCATTTGCACGACCCCAGAATACAGGGATTGGGTAAATGTAGTTAGGCTTGTATAGCAAGTTATATGCTGAAATTTGCTGACGTAAGATCTCTTTTGAATAATTCTTCAAATTCGGATCTTCCTGCATCACATCTACCGCAGCATCTGGATTTTTTCTAATCCAAAGAGTGGCTTCAGCAATTGCATCAGTAAATGCCTGCACTACATCAGGTGCGTTATCAATTACTTCCTGACGCACATAGAATGTACCTTCATAAATATTGTACGGAAAGCTATCGCTGATAATTCTGGCGTTCTTACGTTCTTTAACCATGATGGTTGGGGTTGGATCCCAAGGCACCACCGCATCAAGACCTTTAGGCATCGCCATTTGCTCGCCCGGAGGCATGTTCTTCAAAATGATGTCTTTACCAATCTCAATGCCATTGGCTTTAGCAGCGGCCTGAATATAGAACTCGGCTGAAGAACCCGTCACAATGCCGATGGTTGCAGGTGGATTCGATCCCTTGAAGTCCTTGAATGACTTAATTTTTGAATCCAGCGGCACCAGCACAGCATGCATCAAGTTGGTATTGATTACTGCGATCGTCTTCACCGGGATATTTTTATCAATCAGCGATGTGAATGGGAAATTTCCGCCATTACCAAACTGGAATCGACCAGAAATGATCACTTCATTAATTGCAGGTCCAGATGGGAATGCCTGTAATTTAGACTCAATGCCACGCTTAGCCAATAGACCTTTTTTGTCCATGACTAAGTTAATCGTATTTTGACCTGACCATGGTGGTTGGAATGCAATCTGCAATGGCCACCAACCTTTTTCCTTAAGCCAAGCCACCGATTTTGCTGAAACTTTTTCATCCGCACCTTCAGGCCAACCGTAATCATTGAACTTGGTACTGTTTTGAGCCATCGACAGCATTGGGGCTCCTGAAAGCATTGCAACAGCTAGTACTGAAAAGATACGACGCGACGCATTAAATTGTTTCATTACGATCTCCTTAATAATGGAATTGCTTGAATTTCATACCAAACAGCGAACGTCTAAAAGCTAACTCGTAAAGCTTAACTCAACACCACCTAATCTAGTTCTAATTTTTCCATACTCTTTTTTCATCACCAAATACTTCACCAATTCCGTAAAGGGCTGTAAAGCAGGCCCCTGCTTCAAGGCTTCTTGAGCGCCATCCCTTAATCCTAAAGCAAGATTTTCAGGATAAAAAGCATGCAGACTTAATTGCTGCTTACTGATTGAGCGCCCCCATTTTTTCCTCAATCCGGGCAAGGCTGCTTGAATTAACTCTCCTGGCCTTCTTGAGGCATCGTAATCTACCTTGGCGCGAGTCATCACTTCTGCACTAGGCGTACCAGCCAATTTTCCGTAATGCCCTTTGAGATAAAGCTTAATCTCATCAGGAATTGTTTTATAGCGCTCACCCTGCATGACATTCAAGACGGCCTGCGTCACTATATATTGTGCAAATGGGCTAACCAGGATGGGGTAGCCTAAATCCTCACGCACCCTTGCTGTCTCTTCCAAGATCTCTGCCTCCCTATGGGAGATACCCATAACTGCTAATTGAGCGCGTAAGTTTGAAATCATTCCCCCTGGAATTTGATGTTCATATAAGGCAGGGTCATAAGTAGCCATCTGTCCGCGAGAAAAATGATCACGTGAGCAGATCCAATCAAAATACTCATCTACCTTTTCCAATGCAGCCAGATTCATCTTGGGCGCCCTTCCCAGTTTTTGTGCGCTCGCGTAAACATCTAGTACTGATGGTAATGAAGCCCCATTCGCTAAGCAATTAGTAGCTACATACCCATACGAAAAACCAGCCTTTATAGCCTCTTCATAAACTTGAGGCGCTAAGCCAGATTGGCAGTGAGAATGTAACTTAATAGGAATACCCTTAGCAGCAGTAACAATAGCTGGAAAAAGCGTTACTGCCCGCTCCGGAGTTAATAAGCCCGTGGGATCTTTTACAGAAATAAAATCGACTCCTAGTTTCACAAGCTCACGGGTACGGGCAATAAAGTAAGCATCGTCATGCACTGGGCTTAAGGCGTAGGTGAGCATTGCATTAATCAGCATGCTATTTTTCTTACCAGCCTTCACAGATGATTCGATATTGCGATTGTCATTTAAGGCGTCATATACCGTTAGCACCTTGACGCCTGACTCTGCAAGTAATTCAATATTGAGAGCGACGACATCATCTGGAAATAATTCAAAGGTATAAATACTTTGACCACGTGTTAAGGCATCAGTAGGGGTCGCCAGTTGCTTGCTTAGAAACTCCATACGCTTCCATGGATCCTCTCTCAGGAAACGTACCATCACATCAAATACTGCACCTCCCAATACATTGATATAACGATAGCCAGCCTGATCTATATCCGCTAAGGCAGGATACATATGGGGAGTAGTCATACGAGTAGACCAAAGACACTGATGCGCATCGCGCAGGGTGACGTCAATTAGCTCAAAAGGTTTTTTAACGGCCATCAAGAAACCTCAATCACCATCAGAGCTTGGCCTGCTTCAATATTTTCGCCATCCTCAACCAGAATTCGTGAGACAGTGCCGCTGCATTCAGCAGGAATCGTATTCAGTAATTTCATTACCTCAACAATACAAACGTCTGTATCCGGCTTCACGCGCTTACCTACCTCAACAAAGGGAGGCGAACTCGGGCTAGGTCTGCGATAAAAAGTTCCAATCATGGGGCTTGTAATCAAACGCTCAGAGGCCGAGATTGCGAATGGTGCCGGAGTGCTTACTACAGCAGAAGGATTCACAGGAGCTGCTGAATTTACTTGAGGGGCTACAAAGTTGGCGACACCTGAAGATGACGGTGAACCGACAGAAATCTCAATTTCAAATTCATCTGTCTTATAAGCAAAGCTAGTAAATGTTCCAGCATCCTTGATTAAGGCAACAATCTCCTTCACCTGTTTCATTGTGAATTCAGGCGGCACCTTAACGGTATTTACAGCCTTTTTCTTAGGCAAAGCCGCAGAACTTTTTTTCAAAGTCTTAGGCTTTGCGCTCACCTTAGAAGTGGGCTTCTTTTTTGTTTGCATTGTCTCTTATTTTTAGTTAATATTTTCTCTAATGGAATTTAAAGTATCATCTGATGAAATGCTTTAAGGGTAAACACTTAAAATCGCAAATATCTCCAAAAAACCTCAATAAATGTCACAAAAGCTATCCCGCATCACCCCGCCTTCGGAAATATTCGAAGAATCAGCCAAATCCAGTATGGCGGAGAAGGTTTTACTGATACTGGAGACTATTGCTCAATCTGAATTTCCGCTGACCCTGGAAACCATTTCTACCAGCACTCACTTAGCGAAACCTACTGCCTTTAGATTGTTAAATACTTTGGTGACACAAGGCTTTATAGAGCGCGATCCCAATGGTAGGCGTTTTCAGCCAAGCGCGAAGTTACGTATCCTTGGAATCAATATTCTTTCTGTAGATTCGATTCGCTCACAACGCGTAGCAGTCATGAAACGTTTAGTTGAAGAAATTGGTGAAACTTGTAACTTCAATATTCTCGATGGCAATAAAGTCATGTATCTAGATCGAGTTGAAACGAGTGCCCCCATCCGCCTTCACGTTGACTTAGGAATGCGTGTACCTCTTCACTGTACTGCTAGTGGCAAACTATTTCTGTCTGGGATGACCGAATTACAAGTCAGAAGATCTTTGGGAAATGAGCCTTTTGAAATCTACACAGACAAAACGATCCTGAGCTATAAAAAGCTTTTCCCCGAACTTGAAAAGATTCGTCAAGATGGCTATGCCCTTGATGAATCCGCCTTTCTAGAGGGATTTATTGGTATCGCAGTGCCAGTAATGAACTCAAAACAGAAAACCTTTGCGACCATTACGGCGCATGGGCCAGCGCCCCGTATGCAAGAAAAATCAATTGAATTCTATATAGGCCCCTTACAACAGGCCGCAAGAGATATTCAAAATAGCCTCTCAGAAACCAGTACTTAAACTTAATGGAGTAAATATGACTACCCCAGTAATTATTACCGTAGCAATGACTGGTGCAATTCCGCGCAAGAAAGATTGTCCAGGTCTTCCGGTGACGACATCTGAACAGATAGAAGAAATCCATAAAGCATATGAGGCAGGCGCAACACTGGCCCATATACATGTTCGCAATCCAGATGAGAGTCCTAGCTCTGACCCAGACTTATATGCAGCCGTACAAGTAGGTATTCAGAAACATTGCCCTGGAATCATTGTTCAATTTTCTACGGGTGGTCGTGGACGCGATCAAGCAGCTCGCGGTGGAATGTTGTTTCATCGTCCCGATATGGCCTCGCTGGCAACTGGTTCGGTGAACTTTCCTAACGGCATTTATGAGAATCCACCAGAATTTGTTGATGGTCTGGCTGGTGAAATGCTCAAGTACGAGATCAAGCCTGAAATTGAAATTTTTGACTTGGCTATGCTTTATAACGCTGCGAACTTAATCGAACGGGGCCTCTTAAAAGCCCCTGCTCACGTTCAATTTGTGATGGGCATCCCTAATGCCATGCCCGCAAGACGCTCAATCCTAGAATTTTTGATCTCAGAATTGAAAGTAGTCATGCCAGATGCTACTTGGTGTGCAGCTGGGGTAGCGCGCTATCAACTACCGGTGAATGAATGGACGCTGGAGTTGGGCGGTCATGTGAGAACTGGTCTTGAAGACAATACCCGCTTTGATAAAACCAGGCTCGCTAAAGATAATGCCGAATTAGTCGCACGTTTAGCCGAAATGGCGCCTGCGTATAACCGAAGTGTTGCAACGCCAGCCCAAGCACGTGAAATTTTAGGATTAAGAAAACACTAAATAGTATGTCGAACACAATATTCGATTACGTTGTTGTTGGTGGCGGTTCATCCGGTTGTGTTTTAGCGAACCGACTTTCTGAGGACCCCAATCATTCAGTTTGCCTCATTGAGGCCGGCCCCAGTGATAAGTCACCCTGGATTCACTTGCCTATTGGTTATGCAAAAACGATGTGGGATCCGAAAGTTAATTGGAAATTTCAAACTGAGCCAGATCCGGGCATGAATAATCGCCAAATTTATTGGCCACGCGGTAAAACCTTAGGGGGATCTAGCTCAATTAATGGATTGATCTTTATCCGCGGACAAAAAGAGGATTACGATGGCTGGCGTGATCTGGGTAATCCCGGTTGGGGTTGGGATGATGTATTGCCCTACTTTAAAAAAGCAGAGGGTAATGACAGATTAGGAGAACCACTGCATTCTCAAACAGGCCCATTAAAGGCCTCATCCATCCCTAAGAAACATGCCTTAGTGGAAGCGTTTAAAAAAGCGGCTAATGCGCTTGGTGTGCCCAACACTGATGACTTTAATAATCTAACTCAAGAAGGTGTTGGTTACTTCCAGCTCAGTACTCATAAAGGATTTCGTTGTAGTGCTGCAGTAGCCTACCTAAAACCAGCTAAGCATCGCTCTAATCTAACTATTCTGACTAACAGCCAAGCCAGTAAAGTTATTTTCGAAAATAAAAAAGCGGTTGGGGTTGAATACATCCAACATGGCATTAAAAAAACTGTCTACGCCAATAAAGAAGTGATTTTGAGCGCAGGATCAATCCAGAGTCCACAAATTCTGCAACTATCTGGAGTGGGCCCAGCAAACCTATTGCAGGAATTTAATATCCCCGTCATACAAGACTTGCCAGGCGTCGGTGAAAATTTACAAGACCACCTCCAATTTCGTTTGATATATGAATTAAATCAACCTATTTCTACCAATGATCAACTCTCGTCATGGTTCGGAAAACTGAAGATGGGTTTAGACTGGCTATTATTTAGAGGTGGCCCTCTTTCTATTGGAATTAATCAAGGCGGCCTCTTTACCCGAGTCATGAAGGATTCCAAAACGCCTGATATTCAATTTCATATGGCAACCCTATCTGCTGAAATGGCAGGAGGTAAAGTGCACCCCTTCTCAGGGTTCACAATGTCGGTATGTCAGCTTCGACCAGAATCCCGTGGGTATGTCCGCATTCAATCTACAGACCCACTAAGGCCACCAAAAATGTTTGCTAACTATTTAGCCACTCAATATGATCGCGATACCAGTGTTGCGGCAGTGAATTTTGCTAGAAAAATTGCGCAGACTGAACCACTACGTTCTTTGATCACTCGCGAAGTAAAGCCAAATAACCCAAAATCGGATGCAGAAATACTAGAGTTCTGCCGTAATAATGGCGCCACTATCTTTCACCCGACTGGTACCTGCAAAATGGGTCCAAATAATGATCCAATGGCAGTTCTAGATTCCTCGTTAAGAGTCCGGGGAGTGCAAGGTCTCAGGGTGGTCGATTGCTCCGCAATGCCAACAGTCCCATCAGGTAATACCAATTGGCCTGCAGTGATGTTGGCTGAAAGAGCTGCCGATTTGATCTTAGGACGAATTAAACTTTGATGAATTGGCAGCTTCCTTTTAGTAAGTGGCTTCCTGAATATAAAAATCCAGGGATCATTCGCGCAGATGTTTTAGCGGGGCTCACTGGCGCAATTGTAGTGCTGCCTCAAGGTATTGCATTTGCATTATTAGCAGGCATGCCGGCACAGTATGGTCTTTATGCAGCGATGGTGCCTTGCTTGATTGCGGCATTATTTGGCTCTAGTCGACTAATGGTCACTGGCCCTGCGAATGCTATTTCTCTAACCACGATGGCTTTAATTGCCCCTCTAGCGCTACCGGAGTCGAGTCTATATGTTGCTTATGTACTCACGCTGAGTTTCTTAGTTGGCGCTCTGCAATTGGTACTTGGCATCAGCAAAGCTGGCAAATGGGTTGAAAAAGTCCCCCACTCCGTTATTGTTGGCTTCACCGTAGGCGCTGCCATCTTAATTATCAATAGTCAGCTTGGGACGCTTCTTGGTATTAGCATCCCAAGAGGAAAGAGCGTTGCAGAAACAGTGAGCTTCGTTGTGTCAGTGCACCTAAATCATCAATGGGAGATTTATACCCTCACACTGGTGCTTTTCACATTAATTACCATTCGACTCTGGAGACCTCTCAATCGATTTGTACCCTCTATGCTTGTGGCAGTCATTATGGGAAGCATTGCAGCGACCTTACTAGAAGCTTTTTTACCCGATATTGCTTTGTTCAAAAGGGTTCAAGAAATACCGGGGGCCTTCCCGCCAATCTCAACTCCAGATTTAAGTATTGAAACCTTGCAAAAGTTATTTAGCGCGGCACTCATCATGACCCTTCTGGCATCAACTGAAGCAATGGCGATCGCTCGTGCGATTGCACTAAAAACTAAAGATAACTTCAATGCTAACCAAGAATTTATCGGCCAAGGTTTAGCTAATATATGTGGCGCTTTTTTCTCGGCTTACCCTGCTAGCGGTTCGTTTAATAGGACGGGCGTGAACTTAGTCTCCGGTGCTAAAACGCCACTTTCTGCAATTTGTGCTGCAGCTTTTTTATTGCTATTACTTGCATTTGTCTCGCCATTAGCTAAACATATTCCATATGTCGTGATTGCTTCACTGTTACTAGTGGTTGCCTGGAATTTAATTGATGTAAAACAAATTCGTCATGAGATTCGCATGGGGGCAAAGGAATGGATTCCAATGCTAGTAACCGGGATTGCTACTATCACTATCCCATTGGAGTGGGCGATTCTTGGAGGCATACTGACTTCAGTAGTGATCAAGCGTCTCTTTGAGAAACACTAATCCGATTTCAGTAAGTCTAAGAGCTTTAATCTCTGAACTTTGCCAGATGGACCCCTTGGCAAGTCTTCCATGAATAGAATCAACTTAGGCGTTCTAAATTTTCCAAGTTCTTTCAGACAAAAATCACGCATCTCATCCTCGGAACAGGTGGTATCTGGTTTTAAAACAATACAAACCATAATTTCCTGCCCATAGTTGGCGTCTGGGATACCAACTGCAGCCGCATCTAATACTGCTGGATGTTTCAGTATGGCCTCATCAATTTCACGTGGGGCAATATTTTCCCCGCCTTTAATAATGAGCTCCTTTAGGCGCCCAGTAATGAAATAAAAACCATCATCATCACGCATTCCTAAATCGCCAGTCTTGAGCCATCCCTCACTATCAAATGCTTTAGCAGTCTCGCCCTCTGCTTTGTAATAAGCATTAAGAACGTTGCCACCGCGTAAACAGATTTCTCCGGCTACATTCGCACCAAGAGGTTTCCCATCAGCATCAATGACTTTCGCTTCTACACCGCAAGGGAGGCCAGGACTTCCATAGCGCCGCCTCTCATCATGAGGGTTGCAAAACACCATTGAGGCTGACTCGGTCATACCCATACCTTCAATGACCGTAATTCCGAACAAAGCTTCGAATTCACGATGGTGCTCAGGAGGTAGCGGAGCGGAGGCTGAACGACCAAAACGAATCGCTTTCAGCTCCTCGCGACTAGGCAAGGTGCCCCCACTTTTTGCTCCATTGATTAAATAAGCAATGATGGTAGGTACCATATTGATCCAAGTGCATTGATATTGAATTGCCAGCTTCCACCAACTCGATACTGAGAAAGCATGAGGGGCAACAACAGATCCGCCAGAAACAAAGGGTGTAATCGTCGAAATCACTTGTCCATTGATGTGATAAATCGGCAAAGAACTTAAGACTGTGTCTGCTTCAGTAAGTGAATGCCATGACGCCATCGAACGGGCGGCATGTAATAAATTGGTGTGGGTTAGTAATACCCCTTTAGGCGTTCCCGTTGTACCGGAGGTATACATGAGAAGCGCTGGCTGAGTAGGCTTTACGGTAGGTAAAGTTCCTGCTGCAGACTTCATAAATGGGCTTTCAGGCTGATCAGGATCTAGCTCTACCAATTGAAATTTTCGCTTGGTGTTTTCGAGTGCTGCAAATAAACTCTGCTTTTTATCCGGAGAGTAAAACAAGATTTCTATATCACTATGATCCAGAACCCAGGCAAGTTGATTTGTAGGTGCCAATAGATTGAGTGGTGTAATGACGCGACCACATGCCATAGCAGCTAAAAAAATCGTACTGGTCTGACGACCATTGTGCATGTATAAACCAACATGCCCATGAGCACTAATCTTCTGCTCTTCTAACCATGTTGAAAAATGATGTGCTTCTTTAGCAAGTTGGCCATAACTCAGAGTGGCCCCAGTTTCAGGAGCATATAAAAAAACTTTGCCCGCTTGTACTGCCGACCAATGTAATAGAACCTCGCCCAAGCTTTGGCATGATGTCGTCACTTTAAAACTCAAGCCTGAGGAAAACGTGCGAAGTAATCTTTTAGGAGATCTTCAACCTTAGGAACCCGCTCTGGAATTGGCCGTACTACTCTGGTGATATTAAGGTAGTGGCGATAGGTCATATTGTCTGAAAAATTATTCTTTCCCCAAGTACCACAGCCCATGGAAAGTGAAAACGGAAGTCCATTCTCAAAACTACCTCCAGTAGCGATGGTATGCGCTTGATTCACAATCACTCTAGCCACCTTTAAATTCTCAGCCAGAGTTGCAGCACGCTTTTCCATTACTGCACCACTTAAGGCAGTATGTAAACCAACTGAATGGCCATTTCCTTGATAGTTGTACACATTCGCCACCAAGTCCTGAGCAGCCTTGAAATCAGCAGCCTTCCAAACTGTGAGAACAGGACTTAATTTCTCGCCTGAGAAAGGAGCGGATGGGCCAAAGCCATCTTCCTCAACCATCAAAAATTTGGCTTCTTTTGCCTTTGGATTTTGTAATTTCGCACGCTCTGCAATGACCGAAGGATATTGCGCTGTTAAGGTCGATGTGAGTTTGCCATCTTGAAACATCACTTCCTCAAGACGTTTTTTATCTGTAGCATCCAGCATAACGCCACCAGCCCGCTCCAACGCCATAATTGCATTCTGATACACATCAGCACATATCACGACTCCATTTTCACTAGAGCAGCTTGTTGCATTATCAAAAATCTTGGATTGGGTAATTTTTGTAGCAGCTCCATTTAAATCAGCATGCTCATCAATAATGGCTAGTACATTACCTGCTCCCACCCCAAAGGCAGGAGTGCCACAACTATAGGCAGCCCGAATATTGGCTTGTGAACCAGTGGCGACAACTAAATCTGCTAAACGCATTAATTCATTGGTGGAATCTTTAGTAATCGGAAATGGCAACATCTGCACTAGATCACGAGGCGCATTTACCAAATCTAATTGTTGATGAACAAATTCCAACAATCGTGCACAGGTTGAATATCCTTTGGGGGATGGTGCAACTACAACAGCGTTACGACATTTGATTGCATTGAGAATTTTATTAATCGGAGTCGCGCCTGGATTGGTTGAAGGCGTGATCGCAGCAACTACTCCCACTGGACGGGCATATTCAGTAAGCCCCGTCTTCAAATCCTCAGAAATAACGCCAACCGTCTTCGCCGTATTTAAATCACGAATCAGGCCAAGCGTTTTTCTAAAGTTCTTCTTAAACTTATCAGCAACATCACCAAGACCAGTATCTTTCACTGCAAGCTCAGCCAACTCTTGATTTCGCTTAGGCTCTAAGATGGCCCAAGCCACAGCCTCCACCACCAAGTTCACTTGTGCTTGCGTATATTGCTCGTATTTTTGTTGAGCTATACGGCCTCGCTCAACAATGCTCTCTACTGGTGTCATATCTTCTACTTAGTTAATATTTTCAAATGATTAGATGCTTCATCTATTCTGCTTTGATAGCAGCATCTTTCGTTACTTTCTTCCACTTCACAATCTCACTTTTGACGATTGCTCCAAGTTGTGCTGGTGTGCTGCCCACTGCCTCAGCGCCTTGGCCTAATAACTTTTCTTTCACTGCTGGGTCTGCCAATGCTTTGATCGTTGCCTTGTAAAGAGTATCAATAATAGGCTGTGGCGTTTTAGCAGGTACAAACATCGCATACCAAGAGTCAACCTCATAATCTTTAAATCCTAACTCTGCCATCGTAGGCACATCAGGAAAAATAGGAGAGCGCTTGACAGTAGAAACTGCTAAAGCACGTAACTTCCCTGCTTTAATAAAGTTTGCTGCTGCAGGAATAGAAACCCAAAGAAGTGGCACTTGACCAGCCATGACGTCAGTAACAGCCGGGCCGCCACCGCGATAAGGAATATGAGTCATGGAAACTCCTGCCGCAGTGGCCATCATTGCGCCAGCCAAATGTCCTGGCGACCCATTGCCTACAGATGCATAAGAAATTGAATCGGGTTTTGCTTTGGCCATATCAATCACCTCCTTCACAGTCTTAGCTGGGAAATCAGGAGTGGCCACTAATATCTGCGGTAACGATGCTACCAATGAAACTGGCAAAAAATCTTTTTCGGTATCAAAAGCTAACTTTGGATAGATTGCAGGATTGATTGTGTGGGAAGACAGTGTGAATAAAACCGTATAACCATCTGCAGGTGATTTTGCAACAATGTCTGTGCCAATCGATCCGCCTGCACCACCGCGATTATCAATAATGATTTGTTGCCCTAAAGCCTGGCTCATTGGTTCCTGCATGATTCGGGCTATTACGTCAGTTCCGCCACCGGGTGGGTATGGCACAACAAATTTAATCGGCTTAGTAGGCCATGATTGGGCCCCTGCTAATTGAGCAAAACCTAGCAAGCTCAAGGCTATAGTCAGTACAGCGACCAACAGATTGCTTCTACGCATACCTTATCTCCTGTTTTAAACACACTCCATGGGCTTATATTAGCCCTTATTGGGAAGTCTAGATACGATAACTAATCCTACTAAACGGAACAAGTTGTTTCGTATAAGTAAAAATACTAACATTTTCTCTGGATATTGCCAATATGTTCTATTAGAATGAACAAAATGACACAATTCTTGAGATTTTCTACTTATGCTTGAAATTGACAATAACGAACCGTTAGATATCAGCAAAAAAGATAGTGCTAACGAAAATTCATCGATGCTCAAAGGCATTGTCATATTAGAGGCTTTAGCAGCTCTTCAGCAGCCCGCAACTTTAGCGCAACTCATGCAAATTACGGGAATGCCAAAAGCATCTCTGCATCGCACCCTAGCTATTTTCGAAGAAGCTGGATTGGTAGCTAGAGAACCCGGTGGTCGTACTTATGCCCCTGGCGATCGTTTGTCTAGCCTAGCCATGGCGACTTTGACGCACGATACTGTCTCCGCGATTCGGCATAGCATTTTAAGAAAATTGGTTGCTGATCTAGGAGAGACCTGTAATTTGGCCGTCCTTAAACGTGGTGAGTTGTTTTATCTAGATCGCGTAGAAGCCAATTGGGCCTTACGTTTACATCTCCCGCCGGGCACTGTACTGCCTCCCCATTGCAGCGCTAGTGGCAAGCTATTGCTGGCGTTCAAAACACCTGATGAGCGCGCCAAGCTTTTAGAAAATTTACCACTTGAGAAATTTACTCACAGAACAATTACTGATCGCGATCTTCTCGAGTCTGAGCTTGAACGCATTGTCAGCACCGGATATGCCATTGATAATGAGGAATACGTTCTTGGAGTCTCGTGTGTTGCGGTACCAGTTCGAGATGCGATGGGTGATGTGGTAGCAGCCATCGCGGTTCATGCAGCGACTGCAAGACTACCTCTCAATCAAGCCATGGAACATATTCCAAAGCTCAAAGAAGCTTCTGAGCGTATCTCTCAAACATTGTCCTAATTTCATCTGATAACGGTAAACCCCTTAGGCAAACCTCATGGATAAATATCCCTTATTAGAAAAAATGATTGATGAGGCTAAAAGCGATATCCCTTTAGGTGTTGTTTATCCACTAAGCGTGCCTGCTCTTGAAACAGTCCTTGACTTAATCAAAAGGCAGCTCTGCACCCCCATCTTAATTGGGCCTCAAGACCTCATTTTGGAACTGGCAGCTAAGGAAAAACTCTCCTTAGACGGAATTGAAATTGTTGATACGCCCAATGACCCCATCATTGCAGCCAAGAAAGCCGTGGAGCTGGTGAAAGAGGGTAAGCTGGCAGTTCTGATGAAGGGATCATTACACACCGAAGATCTGATGGGTCCAATAGTGAAGCGTGACGGATTAAGAACCGATCGCAGAACGAGCCATTTATTTTTATTTGAGCTGGAGCATTACCCAAAATTACTAGGGATTAGTGATTGCGTAGTCAATATCGCGCCCAATACCTCTCAAAAAATACAGATTCTGAAAAGTAGTCTCGAAGCCCTTAACAAACTTGGGATCAAAGATACAAAGGTGGCCATCATTGCTGCTACAGAGGTTGTTAATCCAGCGATGCAAGCTACTACTGATGCAAAAGAGATTGTCGACACTCATGCCGCAAGCCCAATTCACCCCGCAACCATTATCGAAGGCCCCTTTGGATTCGATAATGCTATCTCCGCCCATTCTGCTAAAACAAAAGGAATCCATTCGCAGGTTGCTGGTGATCCAGACCTCCTTTTAGTTCCTGACTTACAGGTAGGCAATATCCTTTACAAATCTTTGGTGTATATGGCTGGAGCAGAGTGTGCTGGAACTATTCTAGGAGCTCAAGTTCCCATCATTCTCACATCGCGATCTGACTCCGTATTTTCAAGGGTGGCATCTGCTGCAATGGCTATTTTGCTTGCTAAACAACCTCAATAAATAAGTAAAGCTATGTTCAAAATATTCTCAAATGATCCTGTACATGACCCCTTCAAGAAGCAAGAGGCCGTAACAGAGATTAAGAAAACGACCTGCTACATGTGTGCATGCCGATGCGGTATCCGTGCACATCTGCGCGATGGTGAGCTTGTCTATATTGATGGCAATCCAGAGCATCCTCTAAATCAAGGCGTCATTTGCGCCAAGGGTGCCTCGGGAATCATGAAGCAAAAATCCCCTGCCCGTATTACTCAACCACTCTTGAGAAAAGTGGGTAGCAATCGCGGAGATGGTGAATTTGAGCCCATTAGTTGGGATAAAGCCTTTGAAATTCTTACAAAACGTCTAAGCCACATACGCGCTACCGATCCTAAAAAGTTTGCGCTCTTTACTGGACGAGATCAAATGCAGGCCTTAACGGGTTTATTCGCACGGCAATTTGGTACGCCTAATTATGCTGCCCACGGTGGATTTTGCTCAGTCAATATGGCTGCAGGAATGATCTACACCATTGGTGGAAGTTTTTGGGAATTTGGTGGCCCCGACTTAGATCAGGCCAAACTGTTTGTCATGATCGGCACTGCTGAAGATCATCACAGTAATCCAATGAAGATTGCACTGTCTAAATTTAAAAGAGCAGGTGGGCGCTTTATCTCGATTAACCCAGTGAGAACTGGATATTCAGCAATTGCAGATGAGTGGATCCCGATTAAGCCTGGCACCGACGGCGCTCTTTTTATGGC
>Ga0194037_1001195_pt1 | contig 19179 bp, 22 predicted proteins | sample JunL306m_MetaG_FD_148653 | JGI IMG/M metagenome (GOLD analysis project Ga0194037, IMG submission 148653) | Anoxic zone freshwater microbial communities from boreal shield lake in IISD Experimental Lakes Area, Ontario, Canada - Jun2016-L304-6m | ecosystem: Environmental > Aquatic > Freshwater >...
GCTGAATACAACCTGGCCCTTGGTCAACGTCGTTCAGATGCCGTACGTAAATCATTGAACTTGATGGGCGTATCTGACGATCAAATGGAAGCAGTCAGCTTTGGTAAAGAAAAACCAAAAGCTGAAGGTGATAACGAAGCAGCTTGGGCAGAAAATCGCCGCGCCGACATTGTTTACATCAGCAACTAATGAGTAAGCCTTTGCTCTCCTTTAAACAAACGCTCTCACGAGCGTTTTGTTTAAGTGCCACCCTGATTTGCTTAGGGGGCGCCAACAATGCCTGGGCTCTTTTCTCTGATGATGAGGCGCGCAAAGCTATTTTGGATTTACGTAAATCCCTCGCAACCACTCAACTTGAATTGCAAAATCAAATTGAGAAACTCAAAACAGAAAATGCCGAGCTTCGTGGCAAGGTAGAAAACCTCGAGAAGCAAGGCGAAGATATTAGCTCTAGCCAAAAGACCTACTATCAAGATCTCGATAATCGTCTTGGTAACTTTGAACCAAAAACAGAAACCGTTGAAGGCATTACAGGAGTCGTCCAGCCGAACGAGAAGAAAGCTTATGACGACGCTTTAAAATCCTTTCAAGCGGGCAATCTTAAAAAAGCTGACGAGGGATTTTCGGCTTTCGCAGCCAAATTCCCTAAGAGTCCTTACTTACCTTTAGCGCTCTTTTGGGGCGGTAATAGCAAGTACGCAAATAAAGATTACGCTGGCGCTATTGCGCAACTACAGTCTCTCATTAAGCGTTACCCAAATCATCCTCGCGTTCCTGCGGCGATGCTGACCTTAGGAAACTGTCAGCTAGAGAGTGGCAATAAAGCTGCTGCTAAAAAAACGTTTAGTGAAATCATCACCAAATATCCCGATAGCAATACTGCAAAGGATGCTCAGCAACTTTTGCCGGCCACTAAGTAATGTTTTTTAGATGTCTACACTGACAGCGGCATTTCAGAATATTGCGCCACGCAAACAGAATGCGCCTGCTGTCATCCTCTTTTCAGGTGGCCTAGATTCAACCACCATTCTGGCGCTAGCTAAAGACCTTGGCTATGCCCCCTATGTTTTATCGGTGGGCTATGGACAAAGACACTCTTCAGAATTAGCTGCCGCTAAACACATCGCAAAGATGATGGGGGTTGTGCGTCATGAAGTTGTTAATCTAGACCTTACCCGCTTTGGCGGCTCAGCCCTGACAGACTCTTCGATTGCAGTGCCAACGACTCCTGGCAAGGATCATGAGATCCCCATTACTTACGTTCCCGCACGCAATACCATCCTGCTATCACTGGCTTTGGGTTGGGCAGAGTCACTTGGTGGTTTGGATATTTTTTATGGTGCCAACGCGGTGGATTATTCTGGTTACCCAGACTGCCGCCCAGAATATGTTGCATCATTTGAAACAATGGCAAACCTAGCCACTAAGGCAGGTGTAGAGGCCATTAATAATGAGAATCGCTTTCGGGTTCACGCACCCATCATTGGCATGAGCAAGTCAGAAATTATTCGGTTGGGAGCAACTCTTGGTGTCGACTATGCTCAAACCGTTTCTTGTTATCAGGCCAATGATTTAGGCGAAGCTTGTGGTGAATGCGAATCTTGCCGACTAAGACAGGTAGGATTCAAATCTGCTGGTGTTATTGATCCAACTAGATATCGAAAATCGACTTAAAAAATTAAGCTATATGCAGTTCATCCGACTGCTGAATGAGACTTTCAGCAGGAATACCAAGCATTGAATGAAGCTTCCAAATCATTTTTAAAGTTAGCGGGCGCTTGCGATTCAAGATTTCATAATCTCGATTTAACCCACCAATCATGGGCTGCAAATCTTTAGGCTTCAATCATGCCTGATTCATCATCCTAGCAACATAGCGCGCAATTAAATCCACCTCCAAGTTCACTGCATCGCCTTGTTTTAAAGTGCCAAGCGTGGTGTTTTGCAAAGTGTGCGGGATGATATTGATATCCACAACGCAGGCATTTGCAAGATCTTCAGTTTTATTCACCGTTAGCGAAACGCCATTGACTACGATTGAGCCTTTGTAAGCCAGAAATGCAGCAAGCTCTTTAGGTGCTTCAATTTTGAGAAGCCATGAACCATAAGGGTCTTTTGCTACAGTTGCGAAGTGGGTAACCTTACCTGTGCCATCCACATGTCCGCTTACCAAATGACCGCCAAGGCGATCATTTAGGCGCAGCGCTTTTTCTAAATTGACTGGGCCAACAACATCTAAGCCCACCGTTTTATTCAAAGACTCGCGCGAAATATCCAGACTGAAGGTATTGCTCTCAATGTGGGTTGCAGTCATACAAGCACCCTGAATGGCAATACTGTCCCCAAGAGCGACGTCATCTAAGTAATTGGCTGGGGCTTCAATTTGCAAATGTAGCCCATCACCCACCGGAGTAGCGCTTTTAATCTTTCCTACAGCAGTGATGATTCCAGTAAACTGAAGAGATTTTATTCCTTAAGCTGGTTTACTGGTTTAGCCAAGCGCAAGCGCATATCTGGCCCAAACATTGCCTGATCTAGGATTTGCCAATCCTGCCGTTGCTCAAGCGCAGTCAAAGGAGAAACGTTTGCCATGCCAATGCCATCACCCATAAAGAAGGGCGCGTAATACAACAGCAACTCGTCTACACAATTTTCCCGAAGCAAGGATCCATTCAACTTAAACCCTGCCTCGACATGAATCTCATTCATCTCACGCTCTTGCGCAAGATAAGCAAGGAGTTTTGGCAAATCTACTTTGCCATTGGCGTTCGGCAATGCAATCACCTCAATGCCACGTGCTTCAAATGCTTTTGCAGACTGCTCTTTTTCTGGGGTATCGAGTTTTCCACAAACCAGGATGACGCCGGATTGGTTTAGGTTTTCAAAAACTTTGGAATCATCTGGTGTCTCAAGCTTTGAGTCCACGATGATTCGCCAAGGCTGACGCTCTGTATCGACATCGCGCACATTCAGGCCAGGGTTATCTTCTTTGACGGTACCTACCCCTGTCAGAATTGCGCACGATTGCGCACGCCAGTGGTGGCCATCGGCACGAGCAGCTGGCCCAGTAATCCACTGACTAGTGCCATCAGGTAAAGCGGTCTTGCCATCCAAGCTTGCTGCAATTTTTAGTCGCACCCAAGGCAAGCCACGTGTCATCCTCGAAATAAATCCACGATTTAGAATCTCAGCCTCAACCCCTAAGAGACCGCAACGAACCTCTATACCTGCAGCCTTTAATTGTTTTAGACCCTTCCCAGCGACTAAGGGATTAGGATCTGACATGGCAACAATCACCAAAGCAGGTTTAGCCGCAATGAGTGCATTCACGCAAGGAGGCGTTCTACCGCTATGACTGCAAGGCTCTAAGGTCACATACACAGTTGATCCTTCTGGATCAAAACCATTGGCGCGAACATCAGCCAAGGCTTGGACTTCTGCATGGGCACCGCCAACCCTCTGGGTATAACCTCTCCCAATTACTTTGCCGCCCTTCACCACGACACAACCTACCCGAGGATTGGGATTGGCTAAATAAAGTGATTTAGAGGCCTGGGCTAAAGCCTGGCTCATGAATTCATGGTCTAAAGCGGTATACATACCAGTATTAAAACCGATTGGCGCTATTGACTGGTAAATCACGAACTATCTACAAGATTTAGCGTCCTGCTGAGGGTCGCAGATTCTCCAGCGACCTCCGCTCCCCAAAATCAAATGTCGCTCTAGTTCTCGGTCTTTTAAATGCCCCAAAACCAAGCGATTTGCCACAAATCCACCTTGTGCAGTCTTAGCTGCACCAGCCGCATTAAATAGAATCCCGCGTTGCTCAGAATTAGGACCGCTAAATTGTTTTCCACCCACCTTAAAGAAGATGGGGGAAATACTTTCCTGCATTAACCAAGTCTTCTCGGCGCATGGCTTTTTGCTGCAGGCACTTTTGACTTCCCAGCCAGTATTCCAGTCATTCCGAAAACGCGGGGCAATGTAAACCGTTCTCCCCATGTGCAAGGCCTGATCACGCGCAAAATGAGCATGAGAAATAAAACGGCGTGCCAGCGTTTCCATTTCTCGATTAGCAATTTGATGTTGGAGCATAGGCATGGTGATGGTTGCTAATATTGCCACAACCAAAACTACTGCCATCAGCTCAAGCAAGCTTGCGCCACCGTCTTTAGTTGTCATTCTTAAAATCCTGGCGCCAACTGAGTCGGGTTGCATTACCAGATGCATCATCTATCTGGACAACCGACTCGAGCGTAACGGGGCCCATTGTCGATACCTTCCAGATTTGCTTGCCAATAGATTGCACAACACAGGTATCGGCAGGAAATGTTCCCACATTTGAAATATTGCGTTCACAGACCAGCAACTTTTCTTCTGCCGCAATAAATTCCGCTTGGGTAGATTTCATGGTTTGCGTGGCAATAATTTCAAGCGCAGTCATACGCTGCAGATAACCAAGCAGTGAAGCCATAAGAAGCAATAAGGATAAGACCCAGGCAATAATCAATGGAGATTGCGGCCTGTGAAAATTCGAGAAAATTCTGCAACTGACTTACCCAAGTCCATTTGAATCGTTACCTTAAATACTCTTTGAGAATTTGGTGCGACCCCTTCAATCCTTAGGTGACGAACACCATTCATTAGCGTGGTATTTTGTAGACGCCCTTGTCGATCCAAGGACTGACACATTAAAGACCCACCATTGATGCGACTACCCTTAGGCGCGCCAGTTTGGCGCTCAAGAAAAAATCCCTGGTGCGCTAAATGCTTCTTAGTGCGCTCTTTTGTTAAAGCATTGCCAATGCAGTCAAGGTCGACCCCATCAGAAATTTCGTGTTTAATAAAAAGAGTGTCGGCCCGATTCAAGCCAGCACCTTTCAGAATTTCCAATAATTCTTGTTTTGAACTTTTTGGCTTTTTGACACCAGCGGTTCTGACATTGATATATCCAGCCATACGGATAGCCCTGCCAATTAGTTCTAGTGCGCGATCAGCTTCAGCGGCTGCCAATTGAGATTGCTCAAGCTGAACCTGCTTTAGCAACATGTCACCGCTGACCTTTAGCAGTGGGCCGACGAGTATTAGACAAAGCGCCATTCCCACGAGGCATTCGAGCAAGTTCACCGATTCCCCTTTTTTCTAGTCTTTGCATTTCATATTGGTCACCTTGCAGCCTTAATTGTTTGCGCTCCTCTTGAGTTTTTCCATAACGTAGTACCAAGCCTTGGTAGACCTCAAAGGCAGCAATCCCAGATCCCACAATCAAACTCATTGCAACCAATGCCTCTATGAGCACAAATCCGCCTTGGTTGCGAGAGTGCGAAAGTGTGAACATCCCCCATCTTCCTAGCAAGCATCCCTTTCACATATGCCCTTTCAGAGACTCATGCCGTCAGAAAAGTCGCATATTTGGCAGACTACTGCTTACAAATGGCTCCTCGGCTTAAAATAGGAGGCTATGCCAAAGACTCTAGCCCCTACCCAAGAAATTATTGCCGAGCTTCGCGCCGGCAGGATGGTGATCTTGGTTGACGAAGAAGATCGTGAAAACGAAGGCGATCTGGTTATCGCGGCCGATCACGTCAGTCCTGAAGCTATTAATTTCATGGCAAAACATGGTCGTGGTTTGATTTGCCTCACTCTGACGCGCGAACGTTGTCAGCAACTAAATTTACCGCTGATGGTGCGTGATAACGGTACCTCAATGGGAACTAACTTCACCGTCTCTATTGAAGCGGCTAGCGGTGTCACTACTGGTATTTCAGCGGCAGATCGCGCTCATACGATTTCTGTAGCGGTAGCCCCTAAAGCAAAACCGAATGATCTGGTGCAACCTGGACACATCTTCCCTTTAATGGCTCAACCAGGTGGCGTATTGATTCGCTCAGGTCACACTGAGGCGGGCTGTGATTTGGCAGCGCTTGCTGGCTGCTCACCAACATCGGTCATCTGCGAAATCATGAAAGATGATGGCACGATGGCGCGCTTGCCCGATCTTTTAGAATTTGCAAAAGAACATCAGTTGAAGATTGGCAGTATTGCCGATCTCATTCAGTACCGCAGCCAACACGAAAGTATTGTGGTTCGTGAAGGTGAAAGACAATTTGCGACACCTTGGGGAAATTTTCAGGGAATTATTTATCGCGATACTCCGAGCTCTTGCGTTCATATTGCGCTTGTCAAAGGCAGGCCCTCTGAGACCGAAGAAACGCTCGTGCGAGTGCATGAGCCCCTGACAGCCTTAGATTTTCTGGAGGCTAATAGCAGTACCCACTCTTGGCCACTTGCACAAGCTTTACAAGAAATCGCTAAATCCCCCGTTGGAGTAGCAGTGTTGCTCAATGCTTCTGGAGTAGCCGCGCCTGGTGATGTAGATTGGTTGGCACAATTTCAAAAACTCAACAGCGCAGAAGATCAGGCCTCTGAAAAACCTTTGGCTCGCAAAACAGATTTCCGCAGTTATGGTATCGGAGCTCAGATCTTGAAAGATCTTGGCGTCGGCAAGATGCGCTTACTAGCCAATCCTGCACCCACTCCCAGTCTGTCTGGTTATAACTTAGAAGTGACAGGTCATATGCCATTCACTCAAGCAACATAAATCAACTCACTCCATCAAATTCATCATGAGCAATCCAGTGACTAATCCCAATGCAGGCGTCGGCGTTTTAGCAGTAGACCTTACTGGACAGGACTTTCGCATTGGCATCGTTCAGGCCCGATTTAATGAAACGCATTGCGTTGCTCTGAGCAATGCCTGCATTAAAGAATTAATCGCACTCGGCGTGGCCCAAGAAGATATTCGCTTGGTAACCGTTCCCGGTGCATTGGAAATTCCTTTTGCCCTGCAAAAATTAGCGGAGACTGGCGAGTTTGATGGTCTGGTTGCGCTTGGCGCAGTGATCCGTGGGGAGACCTACCACTTTGAATTAGTCTCAAACGAATCCGCTGCAGGCATTACGCGCGTTTCCATTGATACCGGCCTTCCAATTGCCAATGGCATCCTGACTTGCGATACCGATGAGCAAGCGAATGCCCGTGTGGAGATTAAGGGTGCTGACTGCGCTCGCGCAGTTGTTGAGATGGCTAATCTGGCTTTGGCTCTCATTCCTGATCTCGATATTGAGATCAACCCAAACTCATCACAGTAAATTCAAAGAAGAAGTTAATGACCAAAATTGCCAGCACCCCGAACGCCGATAAAACTCCAAGTAAAAGCACTGCCCCAAAGCGTGCGCTTACGCCACGTCGTCGTGCACGGGAATACGCCCTTCAAGGCGTTTACCAATGGCTAGTAATGCGACGCGCGGGCAGTCTACCCAATGCCACTCTCATTGCAAAACAACTGGCTGAAGATCCCGCATTTGCCCGTTGCAAGCTCGATCTCTTCCAAGGAATCTTTGAAGGTGTCGTGGAACGTGCTGATGAGCTTGATAGTCTCATTAGCCCTGCCCTAGATCGTCCGAGCAATGAGCTATCCCCTGTTGAACATGCTGCGCTTCTGATCGGCACCTATGAACTAGCTGCGGACCTATCGGTTCCCTACAAGGTAGCCATTAATGAGGCTGTAGAGCTTGCCAAAACCTTTGGTGGTACCGACGGTCACAAATATGTCAACGGCGTCCTTGATTTGCTTGCAAAGTCCCTACGTAGCGTCGAAACCAAGGCCGGCTAATACAGACAGAGGTGTCCACCGACACCCCTCCCTCTCCTCAATGATTGAGGGATAAAATTACAAGTTCAGGAATTCTCCCTGCCATTTTGGGTGGAATGTCCAATCCTATAAAAATCTTGATGAGACTAGTGCCATGCAAAAAACTGATATTCGCAAATTACTAAAAGACCCGAGCCTTTTTAAAGAAGAGGCATTCATCAATGGTCAGTGGATAAAGGCGCTAAGCGGCCAGACATTTGCAGTGAATAACCCCGCTACCAATGAAATCATTGCTGAAGTTGCCAATCTGCATTCTGTTGATGCACAAGCTGCAATCGATGCAGCAGCTCAGGCTCTTCCAGAGTGGCGCAACAAAACAGGCAAAGAACGCGCGATCATTATGCGCAAATGGTTCGATCTGATTATTCAGAACACTGCGGATCTGGCTATCTTGATGACCCTGGAGCAAGGTAAACCCCTTACTGAATCCGCTGGTGAAATTACCTATGGCGCCTCTTTTATTGAATGGTTTGCAGAAGAAGCTAAGCGAGTCTCTGGCGATATTCCTACGAGCACTTGGGGCGATAAACGCATCATGGTCTTAAAGCAGCCTATCGGGGTATGCGCAGCAATTACCCCTTGGAACTTCCCCAATGCCATGATCACTCGCAAAATTGCACCAGCCATGGCGGCAGGTTGCACTATCGTAATTAAGCCAGCTGAACAAACACCGTTATCTGCTCTTGCACTTGCTGATCTAGCTATTCGTGCGGGCATTCCTAATGGTGTCATCAATATTCTGACCGCTGATGCTGACAACTCTATTGCTATTGGCAAAACCTTATGCGAATCCCCAATAATTCGCCATATCTCCTTTACTGGATCCACTGAGGTAGGCCGTATTCTGATGGCACAAAGCGCGCCCACCGTCAAGAAACTAGCGCTCGAGCTTGGTGGCCACGCACCCTTTATTATTTTTGAAGACGCCGACATTGATGCTGCAGTAGCTGGCGCGATTATTTCTAAATACCGTAATTCTGGACAAACTTGCGTTTGCGCTAATCGAATTTATGTTCATAGAAAAATTCATGATGTCTTTGTCGAAAAATTCGCTAAAGCTGCTTTAGCGATCAAAGTGGGTAATGGTCTTGAACAAGGCATTTCCCAAGGTCCACTAATTGACTTGCCCGCACTTGAAAAAGTGGAGAGGCACGTTGCTGATGCACTCGCTAAAGGTGCAAAACTCATTATTGGTGGCAAGCGCTCGGCTCAAGGTGGCTGTTTTTATGATCCCACTATTCTGGCAAATGTCAGTAATGACATGCTCATTACCTATGAAGAAACTTTTGGCCCAGTAGCACCTATCATTCCATTTGATAGCGATGAAGAGGTACTTAAGCTAGCCAATAACAGTCAATATGGTCTTGCTTCTTATTTCTACAGCCGAGATATTGGTCGCATTTGGAAAGCTGCCGAAGCTTTGGAGTACGGCATTGTTGGAGTCAACACAGGACTCATCTCCAACGAAGTAGCTCCATTTGGCGGCGTAAAACAATCTGGCCTAGGACGTGAAGGCAGCGTCTACGGCATGGATGAATACCTGGAATTGAAATACGTTTGTGTAGGCCTGTAAGAAGAAAACTGCGCTAACTTACCTTCATTACTTTTTCTTATAGACTAAATCCCAAACCCCATGACCTAACTTGAGGCCACGGTTTTCAAACTTTGTAATAGGCCTGTAGCTAGGCCTCTCAACATACCCAGGATGTTTCGCACTGAGTTGTTCTAGCGAAGGCTTGAATTCATTGTTAATTTTCTCGCCCTGAATAGCGTCTTCTGCAAGAAATGTGGTGACTTTGACTTGCTCAGTAGAGGTATTTTCAAGGGCCAGTTGAGCATTTAACACCAAGAGCATCTGTTCTGCGTAGTTATGCCAGTCTGTCGCCAAATGCAAATAGGCCCCCCGCTTTAAACGGGTCACCAATAACTCAACAAATTGAGCTTGAATGAGACGTCGCTTGTGATGGCGCTTCTTGTGCCAAGGATCAGCGAAATAAATATGAATGCCATCCAAGGAATTGGGTGCAATCATTTTTTCCAGAACCTCTACCGCATCGTGGCGAATCAGCCTCAGATTGGTGAGAGAGTTTTCGCCAATTAATTTGAGTAGAGCGCCAACTCCCGGAGGATGGACCTCAATCGCTAGAAAGTCGTCTTCAGGACGCAAAGCGGCAATCTTGGCCGTGGTTTCGCCCATGCCAAAACCAATCTCTAAAATTTTTGGATGGCTTGATCCCCCAAACGCCTCATCTACATTGAGAAGTGAATCCTGAAACGGGATCAAAAATTTTGGGCCCAGCTCATCAATCGCACGCTGTTGCCCTGCAGTAGTTCTGCCAGCCCTTAATACAAAAGAGCGTATCCGCTCAACAGAACGAGAAGGCAAATTACGCCAACACCTTCTTAAAGTAGGTGATCGTTTCTTTCAGGCCATCCTCCAAATTCACTTTTGGTTCCCAGCCCAGTTTGGCCTTGGCCAACTCAATATTAGGTTGGCGTTGTTTTGGATCATCCGCTGGCAGCGGCTCAAAAACCAACTTAGACTTGCTTCCCGATAACCTCAACACATTTTCTGCCAACTGCAGCATCGTGAATTCGCCTGGATTACCTGTATTCACGGGACCAGTAAATCCTTGCTCAGTATTCATCATGCGCACAAAGGCTTCAATTAAGTCATCGACGTAGCAGAAACTTCTGGTTTGCTGACCATCACCATAAATGGTGATGTCTTTTCCTTGCAATGCCTGAACAATAAAGTTACTCACTACGCGACCGTCATGGGGATTCATGCGAGGACCATAGGTATTAAAAATACGTACTACTTTAATATCCAGCCCATGCTGGCGATAGTAATCAAAAAATAGGGTTTCTGCGCAACGCTTACCCTCATCGTAACAAGAGCGAATGCCAATTGGGTTGACCCTACCCCAATACTCTTCAGGTTGAGGATGAACCTCTGGGTCTCCATATACCTCACTAGTGGATGCTTGTAATATTCGCGCCCTTGTCCGTTTAGCTAACCCCAACATATTAATTGCGCCATGCACACTAGTCTTAGTCGTTTGTACTGGATCATATTGATAGTGCACTGGTGAAGCTGGGCAAGCTAAGTTATAGATCTGATTGGTTTCTACATACAAGGGAAAAGTCACATCGTGACGCATTACCTCCAAACGGCTATTGCCTAACAGATGCGCTAAATTTTGCTTAGAGCCCGTAAAAAAGTTATCCACTACCAAAACCTCATTACCCTCTTTAAGAAGTCTTTCGGTGAGATGGGACCCTAAAAAGCCTGCGCCGCCAGTAATAAGAATTTTGTTCATAATTAATCTTTGAATGAAAGTTCAGACAATTTTAACTGCATAAACTACTAAACATGAGGAGATTCCCAGCCAGCAGAGCGGTATGCGTAGACGACCTCAGCCAAAATAATGCATAAGGAACTCATAAAAGATACTAGACCAAGCACAAAAGTCCAAATCACATAAGAAGTTTGAAGTGAGCGTACAGCGCCAGCCTGAAAGAAAAAGAGTTCCAAAACTGTCAGGGAAATAAAAATCCCGCTTAAAACATTAAAAAAGATTGCCGCCGTACATAAACGGCCACGACTTTTCGCCTCACTAGCTTCAATCATCAAATGCTTTAGTGCCGGTTCTGAGATATTTACACCCGATACAATCATTTTTTGGATGGTGCGCATCCGATCCACTGATCTGGCCAAGCGTGTAGAAATAGCATTCAGCAGTGTGGCAACAGCTGTCAATAAAAATACAGGGGCTAAAGCGAGCTGAATATTATTCGTAATTGCGTCAATGGATACATCCATACCAAATCCAATCAATGATGATGATAGTTAATGTGACCAAGCAATGAGGCCACTACACGAAGTGAATAAGACTAGCAGCCCAAAGACGATACGGTACCAAGCAAAAGGGATGAAATTATGATGCGCAACATAATGAATTAACCAGCGCACACAAATAAAGGCAGAGATAAATGCCGCGATAAATCCAACTGCAATAGCAAGACTAAATTCTCCAGACAGAGCAACGGGTGACTTCCAAAGTTTTAAAGACTCATAAACTGTGGCCCCGCCAATTACAGGAATTGCCAAGAAGAATGAAAATTCAGTAGCAACAACACGCGGGAGGCCAAAAAGCATTCCGCCAATAATGGTGGCACCCGAGCGAGAGGTACCAGGAATTAATGCAGCGCATTGTGCAAGGCCTACCTTTAAAGCATCCAAAGGGGTCAGATCATCGACTGACTTAATGGAAACTTTTTCATTGGTCAGGATAGATTTAGATTGCCGGCGCTCAGCCCAAAAAATAATGAATGCTCCCACAATAAATGCAGTAGCAACAGGAATGGGAGCAAAAAGCACTGCCTTGATGTGCTTCCCAAAGACAAAAGCCAGACCCATTGCTGGCACAGAAGCTATGAGGAGGTTCATCACAAACCGGCGAGAAGCAGCACTAGTCGAAAGGGAGTCAAGCACCTTCCAAAGCTTGGCACGAAACTCCCAGCAAACCGCCAAAATCGCACCGAACTGAATAATTACTTCAAAGGCCTTGCCACGCTCATCATTAAAGTCCAATAGGTCACCGACCAAAATAAGATGCCCCGTACTGGATATGGGGAGGAATTCAGTTAAGCCCTCAACCACGCCCAAAATCAATGCTTTTGCCAATAAAATTAGTTCCATAGCCCGAATTTTATAGGCTTCCCACCCAAATGTCGGCATTTAGCAAAACAAGGTGTTGCGGATCAAAGCCTTTTTCCCAAATTAGCCTTAAACTTCATGGCACATTGAAAAGTACCCGAATTAAATGACTGAAGCACGTTTTCGACTTTCTAGACAATCCCTATTTGGTTTATTCCTAAGTCAGGCACTTGGACTAAGCATTGCCACGAATCTGGTAATGGCCCAAGCGCCTGTAGGTGCTCGTCCGTCCCTACCCGCTCCAATGAATACCCAATCCTTGGTTGGCCTGGATATTCCCCCTCAATTGGTAGCAGTGCCCAAAACAGCACTTCCTAGTGATGCAGCGCCCTCAAACGTGAATAGCGGTAATGCGGCGGCTAACACTGGGCAAATGTCCGATTTAATCAATCTCTATCAAGAGGCTGCGTTTAGCGACCCCATATTGAATGCGGCGCGCTTTAACTATCAAGCAAGCAAAGAGCTGTATTGGCAAGGCTTGTCCCTTTTACTGCCTCAAGCAAGTGCCTCCCCTGGAGGTACGCGTTACTACCAGCATGGCGTAGGGACAACGCCTGTTTCAACCCAGCCTGGTAATTCGCGCGTATTTGACCAAAAGAACTACACAGTCACCTTGACTCAGCCTGTTTTTAATTTGGCTGCCTTAGAAGCCTTTAAGCAAGGTGACCTCAATACCAAAATTGCTGATATGCGCTTCTTTCTGGCTCAGCAAGATTTAATTATTCGAGTTTCACAAGCCTACTTTGACGCCCTTACTAGTCAAGATAATGTGGAGCTTTATCGCAATAAAAAGAGTCTTATCAAACAACAACTAGAAATCGCTCAAGCTAAGTTCGATGCTGGGCTTGCAACGATTGTTGATGTCAATACCGCCCAAGCTGCTTTAGATCTAGCTAACTCGCAAGAGATCGCGGCACAAGCTGATCTCGTGGTGAAGCGTGGTGTTCTTGAGCAACTTGTTGGCAGGCCAGTCGGAGCTCTAAAGCCACTCACTAAAGAGGCCAAGATTGACGGTGTTCTGAAAGATCCTAGATCTAAAAGTAAAAATAGTAAAGACAGCCCCATTGCTGATAGCGTGAACCCACTGCTACCTCCTGGTCAAACACTTCAGGATTGGATCAGCCAAGCCGAAGCAGCAAACTTTAATGTCTTAGCCGGCCAGCTCAGCGTTAGCATTGCTGAGAGCACCTATCGCGCCTCTCAGGCCTTAAATTACCCATCACTAAACCTAGTCGGGACCAGTGGCTTTAACACCTCTAATGGAACGCCTAATAGCTACACGCCAGCAAACACGAACGTTTATAACAACACTATCGCGCTACAAATGACTATTCCGCTAGTTTCTGGTGGATTTAATAGCTCTGTCATTCGTCAAAATGCTGCGCTAGTTGACCAAGCAAAAGCTAACTATGACAATGCGCGCCGCACTGCAGCTCAGAATACGCGCGCTGCATTTACTGGTTTTTATGGTGGTTTAGCGAGTGTTAAAGCTTTTGAAGCGGCAGAGCGCTCTTCGACTTCTGCTCTGGAATCTAGCAAACTTGGCTTCCAAGTGGGGACCTTAATCAATATCGATGTATTGATTGCATTGGATACCTTGATCTCTACCCGCTCACAACTGCAACAAGCTCGTTACAGCACTATCCTCAACGCCATTAAATTAAAAGCACATGCTTCAGCTCTCTCAGATGAAGACCTTATTGCAGTCAATACATTACTGCGCTAATAATTTCAGTGAGGCACTAAGGACTGTCTCAACACTAGGTGGGACTTGAATATCTCCGACATTTGCGATCTGCCCCGACCAATACCCTTCGGTTTTCCAGCGAGGGGAATCGCAATAGATCTCTACTGTAGGCTTACCCAATACCGCAGCTAGATGAGTCAGACCAGTATCAACGCCAACGGTTAATGCTGCGCCATTGACAATCGCATAAGCTTCTTCAATAGAAAAACGCGGGGGTACAAGCGAGTTAGGAATTTGATCCGAGAGTTCTTGGCTGATCGCTTTTTCAGCCAAACTGCCCCAGGGAAAAACCACTTGAAAGCCTCGGCTAGAAAGCGCCCCACCCAAAGCAATCCAATCACGATTAGGCCAACGCTTTGCCTCTCTGGCTGTTGAGTGAAAGCACAACACGTAAGGCTTTTGAATACCAGAGATATTGCGGGTGGGAATAGCGTCCACAAATTCAGAGGGATAAAACTGGGGTGGCTCAGTACGCTTGACTAGCGGCCAATTCATCGCGGAACACATAACCCAGCGAGAACGATCTACTGCATGATACTGAATCGGCACTTGTACCGACCTATTATAAAAAGCGCGGGCCAGGGGTTCATAGCCAGAAAACTCTGTGGCGTTTGCAAGACCAGCAACAACTGCATTTAGGCCTTTCCTGGCAAGAGCACAGACGAGCGCCGATTTCAGTAAGCCCTGAGTTTCAATAACGACATCGTATGTGACTTCTTGCAGTTGGGATCTGAAAGCAAAAAATTCTTTCCAAGTTTCCAATCTGAATAGAGATTTTTTCCAGCGACGCAAGCCAAAAGGAATAATGCGATCGATGCCACGAAAGCTGGGGGTTGAAAGCAATGGCTCCAGCAAATACACATAAGCTTCTTCTACTACCCAATCAATTTGTGCATCAGGTAGGCGTGCCCGCAAATCCCATACTATTGGCAAATTGTGCAGGACGTCGCCTAGCGAAGACAGCTTCACCAATAAAATGTTGGGGTGTTTAGAGTGCAATGGGATCGGCGAGGAAATACTCATATGAGTATTATCGCCTGATTAAAACTTAGGAATAGCATCCCAAGATAGCCCAATAGCATCTTTAGCATTGATGTTTGGCAAGACTCCTTTAGGAAGGGGCCATTCAATTGCTACAGTAGGATCATTCCACGCCAAACAAACTTCACTTTGCGGATGATAGTAATCAGTAGTTTTGTATAAGAACTCAGCAGTCTCAGACAAGACTAAAAAGCCATGCGCTAAACCAGCAGGTATCCACAATTGCCGATGATTTTGAGCGCTCAGTTCCAAACCTACCCATCTTCCATAAGTAGGCGATGCTTTACGAATATCAACCACAACATCAAAAACACTCCCAGCAACAACCCTAACCAATTTACCCTGGGCTTGCTGCAATTGATAATGCAAGCCCCTTAAAGTCCATTGCTTAGAAAATGAGTGGTTATCCTGAACAAAATCTATCACTAGACCGGTAGCTTGGGGAAAATCTTGGGCATTAAAAGATTCAGTAAACCAACCACGCTCATCCCCAAGTACTTTAGGCTCGATGACTAAGACATCATGGATGTCAGTTGGTGTTACTTGTAGCTTTGCAGTCTTTATTGAAGTGGGCATCGAGTTACTTTTTAGAAGTCAAAGAAATTGGTTCGGCAGAAGTCTTGAGCTCATGCAAAATTTTATTCAAATACTGACCATAACTATTCTTACTCAGTTGGGATGCAACTTTTTGAACTGCTTCAGCGCTAATCCAGCCTTGGCGATAAGCAATCTCTTCAGGGCAAGCTACCATTAAACCTTGGCGTTTTTGCAAAGTTGCAATAAAACCGGCCGCATCCAATAGGGAATCATGTGTTCCAGTATCCAACCACGCAAAACCGCGACCCATGATTTCAACATTGAGTTCATTTTTTTCCAGATAAAAACGATTTACATCTGTGATCTCGAGTTCACCGCGTGCGCTCGGTTTGATTTCAGCGGCAATTTCGCAAACTTGGTTATCGTAAAAATAGAGGCCCGTCACCGCATAATTACTTCTTGGTTTTAAAGGCTTCTCTTCAATCGATATGGCTTTATGACCTTTATCAAACTCTACTACCCCGTATCGCTCTGGGTCATTTACATGATATGCAAACACTGTTGCGCCTTTTTCTCTTTGATCACCACTGTGAAGATGATTCACCAGCTCGTGGCCATAGAAAATATTATCCCCAAGTACTAAAGCGCTCGGATGATTGCCAACGAAAGCCTTGCCCAAAGTAAAAGCTTGTGCCAAACCATCTGGTGAAGGCTGGACACAATATTCAATATTCAGACCCCACTGTGAGCCGTCACCTAAAAGTTCGGAAAACCGAGGGGTATCGTGTGGTGTAGAAATTAATAAAATGTCTCGAATACCAGCCAGCATCAAAGTAGTTAATGGGTAATACACCATGGGTTTGTCGTAAACCGGCATTAACTGCTTAGAGACCGCCTGAGTCACGGGATAGAGACGAGTGCCTGAGCCACCGGCCAAGATAATGCCTTTACGTTGAAGCCCCATACTCGCTCACCCTTTAAATAAATCGATCTTTAACCAGCTGATGTACATAAGCCTGAACCTGCTCGCGCCAGGATTGCTTCCACCGCGGTAATTTTGACACATCCCCCTGAGATGCGATGGCTTCTCTTAATTTATCTGATGCCATTCTGGAGTTCATTGGCCGTGGTGCTGGCAATGGATACTCAATGGCCAGGATGGGCTTAATCAAACCCGGGTCAATCTGAAGTGATGCACCGGCTTCTATTGCAGATTGAACAGCCAAACAAGCCAAACCATGCCAATTTGTTTCGCCAGACGGAACCGCGTGATAGATGCCTGAAGGTATTTTCTGCAGGTGGCAATGGCGATCAAAAATCAAATCCAAGCTCACTGCAGCGAGCCAATCTGCGGAAGTAGGGACACCGACTTGATCTTCAATAATGCTAAGGGAGTCGCGCTCTTTAGCCAGCCGCAAAATAGTTTTAATGAAATTACCACCCGCACCATACACCCAGCTAGTGCGAAAGATGGCATATTGCCCTGCTGGCACGTTTGCAAACACCTTCTCAATCGCCATTTCGCCGGCAACTTTACTCTTGCCATAAATCCCTAATGGATCGCGCAAATCCTCCTCAATATAAAACCCTGACTTATTTCCATCAAAGACATAGTCTGTTGAGTAGTGTAAAAAAGTGGCGCCATGATCTGCTGCATATTGAGCCATGATTTCTGGAGCTTTTGCATTGACAGCATAGGCCACTTCAACTTCAGCCTCCGCCTTATCCACCGCCGTATAGGCTGCTGCGTTAATAATCAGATTGGGCTTGGCCTGATTTAATAAATTACTGAGACTGGCAATTTGTAAGAGGTTGCAATCAGAGCGACCAACAAACTGAACAGTGATGTTATGCGATGCAAGATCAATAGAGTCAAATAATCCTTTAAAGGCTTTTCCGAGCTGTCCATCTTTGCCAAAAACCAGAATATGCATATGCAATGAATCGGCTAACTGTATTGCTTCTTGAGCCAGTCTCGATAGGAACCACTGACGACTCCCTCAACCCAAACAGGATTATCAAGATACCATTGCACAGTTTTGCGGATGCCCGTATCAAAAGTTTCTTCTGGTTTCCAAGCTAATTCACGTTCAATTTTTCTAGCATTAATTGCATAGCGGCGATCATGTCCTGGTCGATCTGTCACAAAAGCAATCTGCTGTATATATGACTGTCCATCAGCACGAGGCTTTAGCGTATCCAACATCGAGCAAATTGTCTTAACCACATCGAGATTGGCTTTTTCATTCCAGCCGCCGATATTGTAGGTTTCGCCAACCTTACCCTGCTCCAACACACGTCGAATCGCTGCGCAATGATCACCAACGTAGAGCCAGTCACGCACCTGTTGACCATCACCATAAATCGGTAAATCTTTACCCTTCAGGGCATTCAAGATGACTAGAGGAATAAGCTTTTCTGGAAAGTGGTAAGGGCCGTAATTATTAGAGCAATTTGTTGTCAGCACTGGCAGCCCATATGTATGAAACCAAGCGCGCACCAAATGATCTGACGCAGCTTTCGATGCTGAGTAAGGGCTATTGGGCTCGTAAGGATGGCTCTCACTAAACGCTGGATCATCTGCCTTTAGTGAGCCATATACCTCATCGGTAGAGACATGCAAAAAACGAAATGTCTCTTTTTCATCAGCAGGCAAGGTATTCCAATATGTGCGAACACTCTCCAGCAAATTAAACGTACCCAATATATTTGTTTGTACAAAATCAGCAGGTCCATGAATCGATCGATCAACATGACTTTCTGCAGCAAAATTGATAATTGCTCTAGGACGATATTTTGAGAGGAGGTCATCGACTAACGATTGATCACCAATATCTCCGTGAATGAAAACGTGTCTTGGATCAGACTCAAGAGTGGCTAGCGTAGCTAGATTGCCAGCGTAGGTCAACTTATCAAGGTTAACGATGCCTTCAGCCTCTGAATTCGCCAACCAATTGAGAACAAAGTTGCCCCCAATAAATCCTGCCCCACCAGTGACTAAAATCATGATTGAATTGGCCCTAAGATAGATTCTGCAAATGCCAAAGAGGTATAGGTAGCAAATGCAGGGGAAACTAAAAAATCTCTACCTGCGTTTTGATACTCTAGATATTGAGATTCTGTCATTCCACTAATATAACTATATAGCGCGCTATATGGGTCCGGAAGATCTAGGAAATCCCTAAAATCAATAAAGCAAGCTTTTGGAATAGTGTTCTGAATATCAGGATCTCCCCAATAAATCGGCACACAGCCAGCAAACAAGCAATCAAATATTTTTTCAGTGAGATACCCTCGCATATCCCTAGCATTTTCAAAGCAAATACTAAAACGAGATTTTGCCAACACCTCAAACTTGGTTTTAGCAGGGCCTTTATAGCTAGGAAAAACTGCTCTCCTCAATAAAAAGGGAATGAT